>Ga0307507_10007400_pt1 | contig 16010 bp, 9 predicted proteins | sample 7_EM_MG_FD_207223 | JGI IMG/M metagenome (GOLD analysis project Ga0307507, IMG submission 207223) | Populus trichocarpa ectomycorrhiza microbial communities from riparian zone in the Pacific Northwest, United States - 7_EM | ecosystem: Host-associated > Plants > Roots > Unclassified | place... | reverse complement strand
ATAAAGATTTATACTACGTTAATAATATTCTAATACTATATAATACTATATAATAATACTTACATATAATTAGGTATTTAGTAGAATTTTAATATTCTAACATATTATAGCTTTATATAAATAGTTGTAGTTAAAGAAATTTAAGACTTTTTATTAAGTAATTCTCTGAATTTTAAGAGACTACTTAGGCACTATAATCCTATATAAGTGCCATAAACCAGAGAGGTTTATTGGAATATCTGAGAAAATAAAAAGGGGTATTAAAATTCTTGATAACCTCCAACGCCAAAGAAAGAAACTCTATTTTAGAGATTATATAGGAAAATCCTTTAGAAATCTTAGAAAATCCAAAACGTTCTCCTTAAATAAACTAAGGTAATATATAATCAAGCAAAATAACAAAAAAACCCTATATTCTTGGTAAAACCAAGAATATCTAGCCACTAATTGGAATTAGAATCTTCTGGAAGTTTATAAGGAGCTAGTAAGATTTATTAGTAAATTCCGAGAAAAATAAGCTATTTTACGTACCCAGTTGAAGACCACCCTTGGACTTAATTTTTAAAACCTTTTTTAAGGCAGCAACGCGTGCACCGTTAATGTTAAGCATCTTATCAGAAAATCCGAGAAGTTAGTTAATTTTACTCAAAAAATAAAAAATATCAAAAAAAACGAGAATTGAATACCTTATTAACTAAGAAAGTACCAAAAAGAATCTTAAAAAAGGAAAGAAGGCAAGATCTATATCTGCTAAAGGCCTTAGGCATTCTCTTATTTTTATTAAGGTCGGAATTTCCCTAAAAACAGTTAGTTTTATTAAAATATATAAGAAATAAACTAGATTTCTTACCTCCTAAAGCCCTTTCTTCGCGCACTAGAGCTCCAGAATGGATTCCTAGGTAAAGTGAGAAATTATATTACTATTATTGGAATTTTCGACAATATACTTCGTAGTTATAGCCGTAAGGAAGTATATTACGTTCCTTAGTACTATTAATCGCCTTTTTAGGCATACGCTAAAAAATGTTAAATTAGTTATTTTTTGTCTGAAAAATAGAGAAAAACTTACTGCATTCTAGACGTGGTAGGTGTAGCATCTAGGATCTGCATTCTTGTGCCCCTAGAAGCCAGCCCTAAAATATTAAAAAAACTAAGAAAAAATGTAATATTTCTTACCTTAACTTCTCCTTAAGATCTTTGTCTTGTTGCTCCTAGATAGAATTAGCATATTCTTAGAGCCACTAAAAAAAAAATATACCTTTAAGAGCTTTCCTAACAACCATCTTTTTTTATATGCTGCCTTTTCGGCAGCAGCAATTATAGTAGCACTGGCAGATCTAATACCCAAAATTTAAAATAATTCTCGGAAAAAACAAGAAAAAATAAAAAATAAAGAGAAAAAATATTAGTAAATAAAGCAATAGGCTATATATTAAATAATTCTTCCTAGCAAGAAAGGAAGCCTGGGATGTTAGAAAATCCAATAATTAAGTAATCGCTAGGGTAGAAAACCGAGAAACAAATTTCCTAAAAAGTTTTAAAAATTCAAAACGTTAATTTAAAGCCAATATATCAGAATAAGCGAGAAATTGGTAAGCGGTATAATATAAAACCGAGAACCGAATTTCCCGAAAAATTTTAAAATTTTAAATCGTTAATTTAAAGCTAATATGTCAAAATAACCAAGAAACTGGTGAGCGGTATGATATAAAACTAAGAAAAGAAAAAATAGATCTTTATAAATTTAAAAATATAGTTCCAGAGGCCTTTTTTTTCTGAAAATACATGAAAATTATATGACTTGAAAAATCACTTACCTGGGAGGCATGTTGGATGCTTTATAAGAGCAGTTGGATTAAAAATCTAATATATAAGTTAGTATATGACGTATATAGCTAATATAAAGCTCTAGCTTACTGGATACTCGCTCATTGATTGAGCGATGGGGTGTTGAAGGTCGACGTGGTCAATTGAGAGTGAAGTTATCTTGGGCGCCAAGACCTCGCGTATGCTAGGCCGTTTCGGGCTTGGCGCCCCGACCGTCCGCGCCTGGACGGTTACCATCCGAGAAGAAGCATCAATCAACGATCAAGTCAAGATCATCAATCAATCAACCCATTTCATCAATGAACTGCTCTATATGCACTTCGTGACACGTACAGTCGATTGCAAAATCGGCATTTGCTTTTTACGTTCGATAAATTCTCTGCGCATGGTCTACAGCTCTTGGCTTCTAGTCTAGCCCTACTTGATGTAGCTTTCGTCATCCCGTTTCGCCAAGTCTGTTAAGAAACTCATTAGTCCTGATATTTATAGTATTCGTAGATTTGACAGCACTGCCGCCGACAACCCTCTGGAACCTTTTCTTCCAAGGCTGATTCGATCTGCCCATGCACTGTGGGAACGGCAATCGAAAAACCCGTTCAGAGTACGATGGTTCTTTACGTTGAGCTTTCAGCATTAGCCGTCGGCTCTGCATACAGAACTGCGAGCGTATGCTGTGATACTAGTAGTTGCGAGGGGTGGTCGTCTCTGAGTACCTTCCCCATTCGCTCTGACGTCGCGCTCCAGTGGCGCGACCGCCTTACCTACCTGTCCGTCTGCTCGCCACTTGCGCATGCTTTTTTCCATCAAAAAGCAGAAATATATTTGCAGATGGATGTCCTCTACAATATATGCTCGTATTCAGCATCTTATATACAGAGTAACAATATGGGCGATTATTCCGGTGCATCAGGATGATGATAGCTGATCGTATACTCGGGTTACATCATTTGTGAAGTAACGGAAACCAGATCATGGACAGTAAGACGCATATAACGGAAAAGGGCACAGAGGCGTTCTGAAGATCACCAGAATGTCCCCAGAAGAAAATCCAAAGCCACCAAAACACAAACGGGCCCGATAGGATCAGGATATGATATAGAAAGACCCTGGACAGAGAAATCCGTTCGATTGCTAGTAAGCCCCAGAAGAATTCACGCTCTTGGCTAGCGATATTCAGCTATCTATTGCGTTTTGGAATACGATCAAGAGCGCCATTCGGTCCAGGATATCTTCCGCATTTTTGGCGGCACGGGATAAAATTAAAATGGTGCTTATGCTGCTTCCCACCCCGGCGACAGAAGTAGAATCTTAGGTTAAATTCATGCGGTTGGATTGGCGGTATTGGTTTCGGCGGTTTTGGTTGGAAGTTATAGTCGTCGTCTATATCATCAGGAAATGAGGGTCGACTTTGGCTAGGTGCAAATTCATCTTCGCCAATCTTCTCGATCTGGACGTTTAATTAGCACTTTTAAATAGAAATACATTGTCATGATATCGACTGACCTGTGCAAATTCACAATGACTGTATATCATGTAACTCAGGTAGCGACGGAAGACTCCTCGTAGTTTGTTGTACTTCTCCCTTAGGGCTTCATAAAATGCATCGTCGTCCATTTTGGCGACAGAGATCTGAGCAATAGTGTAATCACCTCCATTGTTTACCCCAAGGAAAACAACTTGGTCATTTACTGATAGCATGTTGATTGTTTGCCCATTTCGTTGACTACCGTAAAAGACCTGCTGAGGCGAATGTTTTGGCGCCAGATTTGAAAGATTATCCCTTGTGGATGAGTTTGTTGACTGCGGAGGTAATTGGGTTCGAAGGTCTAAGGCTTGGCCCGAGGAGGGCTGTCGATGAACGTTGCCCGGCGTTTCCCCATGAGGCACATCCGTTTCCGTGGCGTTCTCGTACTTCAGCAATAGCTTCTCAATCCTCTGAGCGAAAGTTAGAGGAACAACTTCATAACGTCGCTCGCCACAATTCTGTAATTTGTCAGAGTATATCAGGAATTTATTATATTCACTCACGCATCTCCAGGATACATAAGCAGAACCGTGCCTTAAGGGGCCAGCGGGGTCCGAAAATGGCCACCAGTCCCACCGGTGTCTGGTAATCCACTCGACGAAGAGTTTCATACGACCCCATCGAGTACACAGATTCCCATATCTTATCAGTATGGAGTCAAGATCGACTGAAATGAGGTCTAACACCAGGCCTTCAAGCCGATGACAGCATTCCGTTGCTTCAGTTGAGCCTGCATTTGTTCTTTTCTGGGCCGAACCGTGAGGAGAAAACATTTGAGCAAGATTTTCAAGCTCGGAGGTGAAGGTGGGGTATATGAAGTTCCGTAGTTTCTGCTGGAGCTTTAAAAATGCTTTACTCTTTAAGACGAAGGCCCTAACAGAGTCCAAGGCGGGTAATATAATATGTTTCTCTTCCTCGGACTCTTCCTCAGATTTGTTTCCGCTCTTGGACGACTGGTCTAGTTGTTTTCTCAGTCCATTCAAAATATAAGACGTGCGGGATCGAAATAGTGTAGCCGCTGCCTTCTCGTCATCCTTAATTCCCTCCTGCATCAGATCCTCGGCGAAACTTTTTAGCAGACGCCTCAAATTTCGCCATAGTCGTTCAACCGGAAGCCTTTGCGACAAAAGAGCTTCGGCGCATAGATCCCCGATTGTCGCTTGGCCCAAAAGCAGTGTGACAAATTCATCTAACGCGAGATGTGCAATCGCAACACTTAGTCCTGAGGTGAATGAAGTTAGGGAAGATTGTGAGCCGCCTGAATCCGTAAAGATTGAGTCTGTATCGGAAGATACAGTACTCATGGCGTCTTCTTCATCTTTTCCCCGTTGCACCTTCGTTTCCACGGCACCTGCTTTATTGTTAATTCCTATTATTCTTAGAACGAAGCCAGCTACTCATCATAAAGACGCCCTAAGTAACAAAAGCAACTCACTTGCGGGGCCACCTGGAACATATCCGTCATGGTAACTGCCGGCACCAGCGCCATTACTCCGCGCTTTGTTTCGATTGTCTCTATAGCGGAAGACATGCCACAGGCACCACTGGACCACCCAATTCTCTTCATTGGGTCCACTCCGATAGGACCCATAGTCGTAGTAGGCTTTTGTTATTGGGCTAGCACTCCAATATATGCTTAGGATCTCTCTATGTCTAGCCGTCTCTGACAGATTATCCCACGAGTATGGTGGCTGGATAGCTGGGTTTAATCTGCACTGCTCAACGAGATTATCGCGGCTAAGGCTAAGGCGGTCTCTACCAGCGAACGCTTCTTCCTGAAAAAGAATTACACTAGGATTAGCAGCTTTTTACGACTATCTGCACGCACATACCCTCATTTTATTGTAAATCGCCCTGTGGTTGGGATTCTGCTCAGACAGGGCCAGTCTCTCAAAGAGCCTCTCCTTAGGAGCACTCATGGGCAGCCCAACATCTGTCATTCTCGTACGATATGGTCGTTCTTTGGGGACCCTGATGCGGATGTGGGCTGATAGGACAGACGGTTATAATCTTTTTAGCCCGCCTGCCAACCAAGAACGTCACTCAATTCTTATAGGCAGCCTCAAACAGACGACGAGTAGACGAGGCGGTCGCTTGCCCCCAATCATGTGACTAGAATGCCTACCCTCCCGCCCTACCGCCCCTCTGGAGAGGTGCACTTATAATATCGGGATTTTTCATTAGTTTCTTAACAGACTTGACGAAACGGGATGAAGAAGGCTTAATTAAGTACGGCTAGAGCAGAAGCCAAGGGCTACAGGAAGGCCGTGCGCAGAGAATTCCTCGAGTGCAAAAGCGGAAGCCGATTTTGCAACCGGCTATACTTCTGATTCTAAGTGTTTTGGTGTTCCGCGCACGGTCCAACTCGTAATTGCAAGGGTAAGATAATGCGAATCCACATTTCAAAGATACAAAACACGCCTGCCCAAGTCGCTTTTCGTGATTTCGTGGCTGCGGTAAAATCGAGTCACGGGGAATCCAAGAGAGGCTTGGGGCCATGCCGTCTTCCGGTTTTTTTCCCAGAAGACTGGAATTTCCGTTGTCGTTGTCCCGGAGTTATCGAGGAAATGCGCAAAAATTGCACGACATGGCTGAACTGCCAGCCCCTGTCTCAGGTTCCGCTGGCACCTACAAATCCGCAGCCTCGTCATCTCAGATTTTGGTCGCTGACGAAGGCACACGGCTGCTGCATCAATCCTCTGACCAACGTCCAAGTCATCCGATATGTCGGTGACTAAGTGCAGACTGCGAAGGCTGTGTGCAACCCGGTGCAAACTGTACGGGCTGTGCATCACCATTCAGGCGAAAAGGCGAAAAGGCAAAAGGCCCAAAAAAAAATCAGCCACGGCCCATTTACCCTCTCACTTTTTTATATTAACGCTCTAGATCTCCAACCACTGGTTTTGGGCGTTGGTGTTAGCACCCTGGGATTTTGTTGCTGGGCTGCTGACTCGTTTATAGGGCTGACCCGGTCTCGGTTCTAGATTCGCCATATGGAATAGTCCATCGCTACCAGTCTTGGGGGCACGTCATACTATGGAATCTATGCACGATACGCCAGATGCACCCTTCTCATGGGGCAGATTCGGTTTCGAATTTCACACTGGCCTCATCACATGGCGTGTATGCTCCCTCATCTGGACGCACCCCCTCCCCACCTCTCGCCCCAACACAATGGATGGCTACCTGTCGGAGGAATATCCTTGCCCCCTCGTGAAGATGTGTTGGGATTTAATACCCTTGATGTGCACGTCGTCCATCAAAACCTACCACGCTTCTTCTACGACTGGACTGCCTTGCCCATCCAGCCTGGGAAGACAAAGTGAATGAATAGGATTGCCCTCCCACGAAAGGTTCGTACTGAATGCCACCTATGTCTTTAGAAGATTTCCACTACCGTTTCAGCTTTGTGCATCGAACGTTTCCATAAAACAAGCACGCATCCTGGAGCACTAACAACCCCTCAGCGCTACAACTCTCCATATGCTTATGCCATCAACGCTTGCCTCAGTTGCGAATGTTGTCTAGAAGAAACACCCAGATATTCTCTTCCAAAATGCATTCGTCAACCCTTTTTGACCTGCCTCCAGAGCTCCTCCTCCAAATTCTGTCCTATTTACCCGTCAAGTCTCTGCTGCGATTTTCTCAAACTTCTCACACATGTCATGCTCTTGCAACATCCAGCCTGCATACTCTTTCTCTAGGCATCTATCCAACCCGTCTCGCAAGTGTCATTAGTCGTTTAGGCACCACCACCCTGCCTATTCCTAAGACAACTACCTCGATATTTGCCTCGCAGCCAACATCTATTGGAAATTCTCTCAGCAGCAGTGCCGCAAGTCTAGACTCTCAGTTAGACAATCCTCACGACACGAACCTCAGTTCTGATCCGTACCACGTTTCGGTCCTCATTCCCGATTCGCAATCTTTTGACCACAAGACACTGCTTGCCTTCCACACTGCCCTCACTGCCAGCGTCTTGTCTCGGCACAGCCGCACCCTGCGTCACTTGGATATCTCGCTCTGGACCCTCACTGGCTCGGTCGCCCATGCTCTTTCAACGCTACCAGCTCTCCGCGCGCTCTCTATCCGTATGGAAGACCCGTACTCGAGATCCACGTCGCGCCCCCGCCGCGTTGCACAGATCGTCGCCGAGCGTGCGGCATGGGAATTACTCGTCAACGAGGCCCTATGGGCACCGCGTCTCCAGGCCTTGCGACTCGATGGTGGAGAAATCAGCACCGGGCAGCTGGAAAAGCTACTCAACAAGAATCATCTCTGCGAAGAAATATGGATCGCGAAGTGCAGCATGATTACGAAGGAAATCTGGACGTTTTTGGGGATCGAATGGGAGGGGCGGACGAGCTTACGCGTGCTCGGAATCATGAAGTGCGGCATGCCGCTGGACGAAGAGGCTTTGGATTGCATTGATGGGCTTGAGGGCCTAGAGGTATGCCATCCCATCCCCTTACCCCTTCTGTTCCTTGCTCTACCCGTTTGGAGATGAGCGACTTAGGTTCTGCTGAGGACCAGAGCTTTGCGGCTGACTTGTTGCAGTTTCTAACCCTCCAGGGCCATCATGGCATCACGAATAATGCTGTGGAAGAGAAGAATAAGAAGGTCTGGCGGATCCTAGAGCTCATACTGCCGAAACCCCAGACGCAGCGGAGTGATATCCCGCACACGATTGAGGTAGATCCAGCGTACACCACTAATGGTAGTTGACAATTTTCTATGGTTCATCGCGCTATGCATTTAGGGACGCCTAGCACTCCGTATCCGACGTTACGCGAAATGGCTTTGGGCAGATGGCGTGTACCCGTGAAATCGGGGAGTTTGTGCCAGGTCATTCACGTCAGTCCATTAGTAGATTTGGTAGCCGCTGGAGTATTGTATTCTATCAGGATTCGGGGGAAATGCTGAGCATTTCACAATTCTGCTTATTAGAGATTGTAAATCTTTTCTTCGACTTCGTTGTCAAGACCTCATTATCTACATTCATAAAATAGAATTTTTTTAACTAAATCGTGGATATAGATTCCACTATATTCTCATCACTCAACGCTCCCAATGAGTCATTTGTTGTGCCAGACAGAATGGCCTGCGCTGATTGTTTCTCCCTGCGGGAAGAGACATCGAGTGGCATCGGTGACTGGTGGTCTGTGGCGAGTCAGCCACATGCGCAAACCCCGGAATGCGCCGCAGTTCCTGACTCGACGTGCTCATAAACTCCCGATGAATGCGGCTAAATGAAGAAGACAACAATGGCGCAACGCACGAAATTAATGGACGTGAAGGCTGTCTACTTCGCCTTCTGCAGCAACAGTCATCTGGCCCACTTTGCCCAACGCAGCGGTGGTGTTGGCTGAGGCGAAGTTCCAATATCAGGTGGAGAGTTTGAGGATGAGGTATTCATGGCTGGGAGGCATGCATTCACGAAATTAGCTGCATCAAGTTGGTGGATGCAAAGAGCTTTGGGAGGATTTCCAACTCCGAAAATGAACTGCACGACGAATACAGGCGTAGAAGCTCGTGCCACCTCGTGCACACAGCACCAAAATACGTGTTTTTCAAATACTTATACCTTAACAACTATAATAGCTATTTATATGAAATTTTAAATATGGCTTATTAAATAGTAAGTAAAGCTCTTTATAAATAAAAATATTAAAATTAAGCCTTATTTAGGGGTCAAAACGAGGCTAAATTACTATATCTTAAAAAATACTAACCTATTTTACAATGCAACTTTAATAGAAGCTATAGAGTATATATAAATGTCTAAATCCAAATTATTAGAATTTATTATTAAGTAGTTATTAAGATATTAAATTATAGTTTTTCTAATTTTTAGTAAGTTTTAAGATTGCTTACTTACTGGTATTACTTACTTATTAATAAAACACGTTAACAGTTTTTTTTTCATATTATACTATAAATTTTATTTTATTTTATTTTATTATTTCATAAAGAGATTTACTTACTATTTAATAAGCTATATTTAAATCTTTATATAAATAGCTATTATAGTTGTTAAGATATAAGTATTTGAAAAACACGTACTATGCACGAGGTGGCAGTGTACACGAGGTGGCACGAGCTCCTACGTGTCCGAGCTTGGTGTTTGTGGCTCACCTACCATATCCCTGGCATCCTCAAACTCAAGGCGGCGATTACTGGAACTTCCAACTGACTTAACGTATTCGTCGGGATCCGTCGTGCATCTCTGCAGCTGTTAACCAGACAATTCGGAATAAGAACTCTATTAATTCAAGCTAGCTCTCGGTACTTTTATTAATATTCTGTGAGGGGACTTGGTAGACAGGGGGCTATAAGGCACGATTGTAGGAACAGGATAGATTGTGGAGGAGACGAATCCTTAAGGAGGTGAGGCCTTTAGGATCGGAGAGACTATATACGACGGGCATATACCTCCGGCACGTGACCGACGGCCATCCAAGGGATGTCCGTGGATTGTCCTGAGGGCAACCTGAGGTGACCGCAATGATATCCCTTATATATTCAATGCGTATTAATAAGGATTTAGTATTTTTCAATATCTAGAAATAATTATATTATTAAATAATTATATAGATATTTAAACGCTTTTAATTTATATTTAATTCAATAATAGTTAGTATGGGTTTTGATAATGCGATAAGCGAGCATAAAATATCCTTTATCCAATAGAAAATATATAAAATATCGCAATTAATAAGGATAAAAGTGCCCTATACGGAACCTTTCTACCCCAATTAGGTAGACGGTTATTATTATTATTTATTGCTTAACGTCTAATTTAGATCCCTATTAGGCCTATACAGACTACTCCTTATTTATATATAGGGAGAAAACTCTATTTAAGAAAACCCCGTAATCCATCTCCCCGCCTTTTAAAACCCGCCTATAAGTTGCCTATAAGACCTATAGTACTCTAATACCTTACTTTTTAATCTTTTTAGGAACTACTGCTGCTGTAACAAGCCTATAGATACGCTAGTATTATATACTTTGCTTTACCACTATAGAGTTATTAAGGGGCGCCTATTACTCGCCTCTTTATCTTCTATTACTATTTCCTTTATAATCCGGAATTGGTCTAATGTATTTTAGCTAATAAGCCACTAGGTAGCCGCTTTAAGGCCTTTTTATATTGTCTGAACAAGGTTTCGCAATGCAGTTGCACGCGATTACGTAAGCTAAGCGAGCTTAGGAAATCTACTAAATCCTACCTATAGAATAGGAGAATAAATAAAGCATCAATTAAATCAGTTACCCTAAATACTATTGTAATAGCAATACGTACCACCAGAAGTGGTACAAACACTAATTAGTGATCATAGATTAGGAGACGTATTATCTATAAAGAGAGACGAGCTTAATCAGTCCCTGCTACAGGCCTCTACCGACTTCATTTGCTAAGGAGCATCAGTTAACATATATTTAAAAAGTCAACCCCTATCTAATAGGCCCTTAGTTTGTGTCTATTACGCATTTTATACTACCTAAATTACGTTAAGGAGTATTAGTTGACGTGTACTTAAAAAGTCAACCCCTATCTAATAGGCCCTCAGTTCGCGTCTATTACGCATTTAAATTTAATAAAAGTTAAGCACTTGCGTCCATTACGCATTTTAATTAGTTCGCGTCTATTATATATATTTATTATTTAGAACCTAAAATTAAACTTAATAAGGGTTATAAGATAAGGATTAATATATTAGATATTAAGGTATAAGTTAATATAGGATAGAAGAAATAGGGCAAGGGCATTGACCTATAATCCAATAAAACCACTACGGGGGATATTAATAAATTTATAAAGTTTAAGATGCTAGAATATAAAGCCTATAATTTTAAAGATAATAAACTATAGGAGGTCTCCAAGGAAGATTTTAACAACTTTACACTATAAACCTTTAGGGATTATAACCAATACGGTATCTAAAAGCTTTAAATGTTCCTATAGACCAATGGCATATAGGTAAGGAAGTATATGAACGCCATAGTCCCTAAATTGCTATTTAACACCTTATAAGAAGAAGACCCTATAGAATAAACCAACCCTAAGATTAGGGAATATATGGTAACTAGAGGAGAGTTTAATTTAGGATAAATTAAATACCTTCTTAAAAATAACTTCACTAGTACTATTAAAAACCTAACCTTATAATAATCTATAATTGAAATCCCAATCTTAATCTTACCAACCATAAACCCTACCCTACTTATAATACTACCCACAAACCCCATTCTACCTATAATACTACCTATATAACTAATCTCACCAGTATAATCTACTTTATTAATATAATAAAACCAACCCTATATTAATCTGCTAATATTAATAGAACTACTTAGATAGAGCTAGGGTTTTAGCAAGGGGTTAATAAACCTTGTAAAGATATATACGGAAGACAACAAGTATAGTGGAGAAGATAACAATTTTGACTTTAAACTTACCATCTTCTATAACCTCTATAGTAGAGCTGACGTACCCTAAGAAGCTAAAGTTAAAGCCTACCCTATAATATTACGCGGCTTAGTACTTAACTACTACTATACTAACCTTAAGAATGTCACTCTAACCCTTTTATTTAACCAAATCTGCGATGCTATATATAATTACTTTAAGGGACCTAAGTATAGGCGTGGCATACTAGGGTAATGGAACTTAATAACCCTAAGGTCTATAATAAGCAAAGGCGAGAATACTAGAAAATTAACCCTAAACTGCCTATAATTGCTTATTAAAGAACTAAGATACCTCTAGTATAGTTTTAACCCAGATTTACGCACTAACAAGTTCCTCTATAATAAACTTATTAACACTTGCCAGGAGTTACCAGCTTATTAATATGCCTGCTTTAAACCTTCTAATAGCCTAATTGACCTAATTAATAACCTATAATCCTCCATTATATCATTTAAAAAGTTAAATAGTAAGAACCCTTAAGCCTTCTTTACCAACCGCCACTACCATAGATAATGCCCCTAATTACCTTATAGAACATAATTACCCTTATTCAGCCAATATACATTATTAAAGAAGCGCTGCTTTATCTACTATAAGGAAGGCTACTAGTTATCTAAATACTTAAGAAAAGAACGCGATAAATTAAGGAAGAAGTTTAAGGATAGACTTAACTGCCGCTTTAATAGGCACGCTAAGAAATATATCACTAAGTATAAGGGAATAGATTATAACAATGAACTTAACTTAGAATCTACTAATAACGTAATAAAAGCCCTTATAATTAATACTAAGTTACTACTATCTCTAACTTAGGAATAGACTAAATTATTCCTTACCTCTTTTAGAATAATATAGCATAAAGGAGCCATTAATACTATAACTAACTTAGCGGACTAATCCTTTACCTATATAATTACCGGCACTAATCTAACTGCTTACCACAATAACCCAGACCTATTTACCTATATTGCTACTAGCTAATATACCTCTAACAAGTTCTATGGAGTACTAATTAACACCAGAGCTTTAAAGAGATTAATAGTAGGTTATAAACAATACCTTATATACAGGAAGACCCGTAATACTGTTATCAACACCTTAAAGGCTATCGCTATTAATATCCAGTTTGGTATTAGCTCTACCTCTTCTATTAGCTCCGTTATACCCAATACACTAGTTAGTAATATTAAGTTTCACATTATAAAGGCCGATATACCCTTCCTACTATATCTTGTAGATATGGATATACTAAAGGTCTATTATAATAACCTTAAGAATGTCTTAGTTACCTTAACTAAATCGTTACCAGTAGTTTGCTAATTTAGCTACCCCTTCTTGCTATAGGAAGAGTCACTACAGTTATTTATAACCCACTTATTTAATTAAAACCCTTACTACCTAACTACTACTGAACTCCGTCAACTCTACCGCCGCTTTAGACATCTATTAGTAGACAAGCTATATAAGGTATTAGAATACTCTGGCTATAATAACATCAATAAGCGAGTTATTAACTATCTTACTAAGTACTATTCCCACTACTAGAAATACGGCAAATCCCCTAGATAGTTTAAGTTTATATTATAAAAAGACCAAGATTCTGATTTTAACTATTCCATCTTTATTAATATTATATATATTAATGGAAACCCTATCCTCTATGTTATTAACAAAGCTACTAGATTTCAAGCCGCGAGATAGCTATATAATATCTCTGTAAAGCATACCTAGGATATCCTATAACTCTACTAGATTAATACCTATATTAGACCACCTAACTACATTACCTATAATACTAAGAAGAATTTTATAAGCAAGTAGTTTTAATAGTATGCTATGGCAATGGCCATATTAACTAAGAATGTCCTAGTAGAAGCTTACTGGTCTATTAAAATAGTAGAAAGAGCTTATCTAATACTATACTAAGTATACTAGATAATTATAGAGAAGCTATAGAACTTAGGAATAACTAAAGAATTGGCTTTATAAATGGCAGTAAAGGCCGCTAATAACACAGCTAGCTTAGATAGCTTAGTCCCAACACTTCTTATCTTTAGTACCTACCCTTAAATAAGCGAACTTAACCTACTAGCACCCTCTAATATATAGCGAGCGGCAGCTATAAAGGAGGTAATAAAGGAGATTATAAGGATTAGGGTAAAGAAGTAAGTTAATAATATACTAAACTAATAAAATAGTCCATTTGTTACTATAATCTACAACCTCCCCCTTAACTTAGATATACTTATATAGTGTAAAGGCAATACTAGATAGAGTAGTAGATAGACTAGCCTATTTAAGTTGCTTAGAATTAATAGAGAGAGATATAAAGTATAACTCCCTAGTAAACCTACCAATTTTAGGACTATAGCAGTAAAGCTATACCTATAACCTAAACTAAAAGAACCTAATAAGGAACTAGAGGAAAAACTAATTAAGGAACTAACTAAGGAACTAGCAGCTAGTGCACTCCCCTAAAGATTAAAATGGATATAATAATTGCTAATAAAGTCCTAACAAAACATTGTAGATATATTAATATTTATTAACGACAGCCTAATGAAGCCTAATATTATAACCTTTAAGTGTACCTTACCGTTATTTATAGAGTCTTAACGTAAGGAGATAAACGGTTTACTTAAGAAAGGTGTCTTTAAGTTTATTAATACAGCAGACATCCTAAAAGGAGTTAAAATCTTTAACTCCTAGTTTATTAATAAAATTAAGAATGCTAGAACAGATAAGGCCTTTAAAAAGTCTAGACTAGTTATATAAGCCTATAATAACTATAATAGGGATCTAGTTCTGATGTAGTTACTAACCATTTAACGTATTAGCTAGAGAATTATCCTAATACTTATAGTAACCCCATAGGGAAATAAAAGAAGACTAGCTTCTCTATACCTATGTAATATCTTATAAGCTTATATATAGTCTAGTACCCACCTAAATAGAGACTTTTTTATATAACCGCCACCAGAACTTAGACTAAAGGATGGATTAATTCTAAGAGTTATTAAACGACTATATGGTGTCCCGGAAGCTAATAACTATTAATTTAATATATACTGCCATTACCACCTTAATAAGCTATAGATAAACCAGTTAATATATAACCCCTAATTATATATAAACAACAACGGCTTTAAAATTATAGGATTGCAGACTAATAATATACTATTTTGCTTATACCGCACATGCGACCTTACCAAAAGGTAGCGCCACACTTCAAAACTTACGCATACCCATCTTCCTATCAAAAACAATCGATTTTCTAACTTTCAAGACCTAATTCCTACTGCCTAGCGAGCTAGAGGGGGATTTATTTGTCGTTTTACCCCCTTTCCCCCAATAGAAAATTCTTCTTAGGGGTGGCCCTAGCTTATAAGCGAGGCACGGATAGGAAAACCAAAACCACTACCACTACCACTATACCAAAACCATAAAATCTAGACTTTTCCTAGGCTTTTCTTCTATAAAAAGTGAAAGCCTAGTAAAATAGGGGGTGTAGGTACTTTTCTATATCTCCTTTAGTCAGATTTTCTTTAATAAGAGGAGGATTGCCTTTAGGGCTTTTCTGCTAGTAAAAGCCTAACAAGTCCTTTTTTTTAGTAGTTTTTTCTACTTCTAATAGGAAAAGAAAATAACTATACTAGTCTTTTTTAGCTAGTTTTTCTGCTACCTTTTAGCCTAATCTCCCTAGAAATCCTCTAGTAGGATTAGTAAGAAGAAAGGGCGTAGAAGGATAGTAAAAACTAGCAAGGCTTTTTACCTAGTTTTTCACCTCTGGGACTAGGAGATAAGAGACCTAAGGAGGTTATTATCTACTGTAAAAACTAGAAAAACCCCCTATAAGCTAAGCTATAAGCTATAAGCTATAAGATACTAAATCCAAAATGCTAAAGGCTCCCAAGGAGCCAAAGAAGCCTCCTAGAGGGGGGCCTTCTATAGAGATAAGTGATGACAAACAGTCAACTACCTCTTCCCCTCCGTCTTCCCCCTGTCCATCTAGGAAAGACATAGAAACAGAAGACGTAGACGAGCTATCTCTAGGCCATACAAGAAGGAACGGAAAGAAAAGAAGCCACCCTTAATCTTCTCCTAAAAAAGAAAGCCAAAAACAAATAAGAAAGACGGCAAAATTCAAGCCTATTACAGCTAGCACATCTTTCGTCTAGGCTT
>Ga0307507_10007399_pt1 | contig 16012 bp, 10 predicted proteins | sample 7_EM_MG_FD_207223 | JGI IMG/M metagenome (GOLD analysis project Ga0307507, IMG submission 207223) | Populus trichocarpa ectomycorrhiza microbial communities from riparian zone in the Pacific Northwest, United States - 7_EM | ecosystem: Host-associated > Plants > Roots > Unclassified | place... | reverse complement strand
CCCTTCACCCCCTTCACCCCCTTCACCCCCTTCACCCCCTTCACCCCCTTCACCCCCTTCACCCCCTTCACCCACTCCACCCACTCCACCCACTCCACCCACTCCACCCACTCCACCCCGCCCATGCCTACAGGTCCTTCCCCACCAACCAGCCGTGTTGGATTTTTGCTGATTCGTACTTCGGTGTCGTCCTTTTGGTACTTGGGTGCTTGTCGTCCTTATGGTCCTCCGGATGGATGGTTGTCGTTGTGTTGAGTGTTCTGTGTTGAGAAGGAAAGAAGAAGGAAAGGAGGAAAAAAGTGGAGACATGGGCTCCTTATATAGACAAATCGGCTAACCAACCCTACCTACAAAAATAAGGAAGCAGGGCTACCACCATAAGGGGTATGATACGTTTCATTTTTCGCCGACTGCCCCCCCCGTATACCCCCCAATCCAAACCCTATCCTACCGCTCTCTTTCTTAACAGGCACGGGGGAGGGAGATCAATTTCCACGGCTCCACAACATATCGTTATCTCCAGCGCCTCCTCTTTCCGTCATGCGGCCGGCAATTGTATTATTTCTCTCTTCTAATTGAGATTGATGCTAGTTCACCACTGTATATTCCTACTTTGAGGATGACCATCCCTGGGATATACCCCAGGTAGAGACTTCGCGTCGCACCAACTTTGCTCGCTCCTATTTCACCCCGCCGAAGGTGATCGTCTTCCTAAAGCAACTTGACATGAGCATGAGCAAAAACTGGCGCGTTATTACCAGGGTATCAGCTATCGACGAGAATGGCTTCACCATCCCCATCAATACTTGGGACGATTCCATCCTCTACCGGGCTACTGCGGGTTGGATAGCTTATCCGGGGGATTGTCCATATATCTTCAGCGGTACGGTCAACACCCAGGACGTTCACCCCTCGAACAAACCCCAGCTCTTGAACAGTAAGACAATCGGCTTTGGCGTTTGTTTGGTTCTGGAGAACCCCGAGCGTTTTCATGGCTCTCTATTCGCTCGATTTCGACCACAAAAAAAACCATCGGATCAAGGTCCGGGCCGAGAATGTCTCGCCGACTGGCCTAACTTGGCACATGGACAGCTGGAGCGATTCCATCTTCCACTCTGCTGGGGCTTCTATCCTCGCTGTGGTTTAGTTTGAGCTAGGGAGATATTCAAATTGCACAGTAGTGCGGTTGGTGGTTTAGCTTTTGGAGGTTTTGGAATTGGATATTTTGGAATTGGGGACGTTCCATTGGGAGAAAATATTTGTTTTCCGTGACAAATGAATGAATTGATTATCGGACGATGTCCCCTTTTCTTGGCAGTTTACAATTTGATGAAGGCACTGGCCTGTGAATGTTGAATTGGTCCTCCTTAAACAATCTCCTAGAGTGCGAAAATACCCAATTTATTCCATCCCCCCGAGTGATCACCATGCAATGCTGAATAGTATTTTTGCAGAGGACAAGGGATGGAAACCGAGTTGTACTATGCAAGCCATACATGCCCTGATCACAATCCACACACCAGTCGCAACTAGAGCCGGCAAGTGTGCGTGTTCCGGCAACACGGTACCGAAGCTTTGAAGATTGTAGTAGTTTCTTCGGATTCTAGAGGTTGCTCTGTAGCCAGTAATGATCGAGCTCACGGGTTTTAACACCTTTGGAAAAAGGGGAAGGGTAACCGGATGAGCCCCACAGCCGAAGTAGATCCCTGTTCTCACTTGCTGTTGTAAAGACCGCAGAGCAATAGGAGCGAGAGAGAAAAATCTTTTATGCACGCCACACCCTGGGGCTGCTTAAACATGAGGAATATGCTAGGATCCCTTCAGCGCTAGTCCGGTTTGGAATTTAGGATAATACAAGTGCTAGCATACCGGTATTTGAGTAACCCTGATCACATCTATTACAGCAATCGTGCTTTAAGTCATTTCTATCATAGTCATGATGAGGAGCACAAATTTTGCAGCGTTCTCAGCACTACTAACGTATTGAGTCGTAGACTTTTTTCTATCCCGATCATTGTAATAAGCTAGTATTCCAAATTGCAATTTGGATTGGAAAGTCTTAGCGGTTTACGGGATACATTCGTCCTGCATTTTACCGTGAACATCCCTTGGTTGCGGCCGTTTCATGCCTGCAGCTGCTTGTACGAACATCGCGTAGATAAGCGTACGAGAGCCAAACTAGAAGGCGCTTAGTAGGCCTACCCGGTTACAATACGGTAAATCCAGGGTGATTCGTACCACTTGGGGTATTCGGGGCGAGAAACGTAGGAAGGAAACTTTGCTTACTCTGGGGTTTCATGCAAACTCGGCACACATAAGAGTGGTTAACTTACTGTTACTTTCCCTGACCGGTACCAACCATACTGTTTTTTTTTCAAGCAGCTACAGAGCTCTAAAGGTCCATAACTGCTACCGGATTCTGTTCAACTAAACTCCACCTGAACTCAGAAACAATACACGAAGCACAGAGAATTTTTACATCTGGAAAGTACTACCCGCGGGCCCCTAGTAAGGCAATAAATCCTCCCGAGAACCCGGTTAGAACACTGCTGTCTCCAAAAATAAACCAAATGATAAAGTCGGCTCCCGGGATGCCAGTTTGTTAAAGAGCTAAAAGTGTAGGTTCTTGTTGAAAAAGCTGTTACCTAGTCTGCGAGTTAGGCTCCTTTTATGCCAGTTCATCGTATCACTTTATTGCTAAGATCAGTAAAGTGAGAGATCATGATCGACCATGGTCTAGTCGAGCAAAACTCGAGCGTGCTCTGATCGTGTCCGTCACTAAATAAACTACGAAAACTACCTACTCTTCATATATGTTGGGAGTCTTTGATGCTGCTCGGCATGCTCGGCATGCTCGGCATATCGCGTTCAGCATATCGCTTCATCGTTCGGGCGACGGCTTCGGATATGCGCTTTGGATTGATACGTCCGCCGGCAGGAAAACGGAAGCGCTAGAAGTAATATGGGAGCATGAAAGAGTCGGATGTATGTGGGCTATGATCCGTGGGAGTCTTTGTGATGCTTGTATTTCCTTTTTGTTAGCACGAGAGTCTGCGAAAGGGAAGAGGTATATGCGTGGAAGCGTATGGATATGTGTCGGATCGATGGAGGGATGGGAGGACGACTTCGTTGCGCTTATATATGCTCCTGTCTCTGCCGTTAGTTGGTTGGTCGGTTGGTCGTGAGCTGTGCGAGAGAGCGAGAAAGTCAATCAGGGAAGAAGTTCCCCACTCCTAGGTTGTGCGCTGGCGATCGAATTCGTTCATGTTGCTTTAACTCTTGGCGTTTCGTTTCGTTCAGTTCCGCCTTTGCCGTTTCCTAGCCGCCGTCGTCGTTTAAAAATATAAACTTCCTTCCAAAAACCCCAAACCCGAAGATCTTTTAAAGACTCAATTCCCCTTTTTACGCCATGTCTACCACCGGATCTTGGATTACTCAAGACGTTCGGCCGTCGGACAAACCTCAAACGGTGACGGCAAGGAACATCACTTTCGGAAAGCCCTTTCCCGCCCCTCCCAGGCTCCCTCTCGGACTTAGCTTACTCGATCTCGGTAAAGATGCACACATCCGTGTTGCTGCTAGCGCTGAGGATATCACAAAAGAGGGATTCAAGATCAGCCTCAATACCTGGGGAGATGGCGTACTCTACTCTGCGGGTGCTAGCTGGCTTGAGCTGTCTCCAAATTATTTGGAATACCAGACCGGGGAGTTCTCTACTGAGGATGACTATCCCTTGGATAAACCCCAGTTGAAGACCTCACGCCGCATCAACTTCGCCCGCCCCTATTTCACGCCGCCGAAGGTGATCGTCTTCCTCAAGAAACTCGGCATGAACAAGAACAGAAACTGGCTCATTATCACTAAGGTATCGGATATCGATGCGAATGGCTTCACTATCCACATCAATACTTGGGGTGATTCCATTCTCTACCGGGCTGTTGCGGGCTGGATCGCTTATCCAGAGGACCGTCCATATATCTTCAGCGGTACCGCCAACACTCAAGACGTTCGCCCCTGGGACAAACCCCAGCTCTTGAATAGCAAGTCAATCGGCTTTGGCGGGGTCCTGTTCTGGAGAACTCCGAGCGTCTTCATGGCCACAATTCACTCGATTTCGACCACACAGCAAACCTTCGGATCTGGGTCCTGGCCGAGAATGTCACACCGACCGGGCTAACTTGGCGCATGGACAGCTGGGGCGATTCCATCTTCTACTCTGCCGGGGTTTCTATCCTCGCTGTGGTTTAGTTTGAGCTAGAGGGACATTCAATGGCACAGTTGTGCGATTGGGGTCAGCGTTTTGGAGTTGGGACCTTTTATTGCGGGATGATTTTTTTTCTCCGCGACAAATGAATAAATTCATTACTGGACGATGTCCCCTTTTCTTAGTAGTTTACAACTTAATGAAGGCACTAGCCTGCGAATGTTGAATTGCTCCTCCCTAAACAATCCCCCGGAGTACCAAAAATACCCAATTTATTCTATCCCCCCGAACGATCAACATACAATGCTGAATAGTATTTTAGCAAAGGACAAGAGATGGAAACTGAGTTATTCTGTGCTAGCCATACATGCCCTAATCACTATCCACACACCAATCGTAACTAGAGCCGGTAAGTGCCTATGTTCCGGCGGCCTGTACCGAGGCCCCGAAGGCCGTAGCAGCGTCTCAGGATCCCAGTGGTTACGCTATAGCTGATAACGATCAAGATCACGCGTTTCCACACCTTAGGGAAAGGGGAAGAGTAACTCGGTGAGCTCTACAGCTGAGGTAGGCTCCTGTTCTCACTTGCTCCGGTAAATGCTGTAGAGTGACAGGAACGAGGGAGAATAATCGTTGGATCCCTTTATGCACCGCCTCCCTCCGGGGCTGCTCTAACAATGTCCAGGTTAGTGGCCCCATTTCCTTTTATATTTCTCAACCATTATTATGATATTAGCTAACCTAGTTACAGTGCCGGGCACCAAAAGCTGGCGCCCTTGTTCGCTTCCTTTTGCTCAGTAATACGGGTAAAAAAAGTAGCGCCTTGGTATAATTGAATTTTTGCATCTGGACTCACCCTCTTTCTCTTTAAAATCCCCCTCTCACCCTTCTCAATCAATACTCACTTTATCAAAATATCAAAGTGGATAGAAGTGAAGAGAGCCAATTTTAGCAGTTCAAGCCAGAGTTTTCTCTAAAAAATTTATTGCTGTTGTTAGTTAGGGCCTGTCCGCTGTTGGATTTGGTCGTGGTGAGGGAGACTTGTGACACCCGACACCACTTGGTTGATACATGCGTTGCGTAGCCCAGAAACCGAATTTGAGGAGGAAACGAATTCCAGGGTGCCGCGATATTACTCTATTATTTCATAAGCTTGGCACACTTAGAAGTGGTTAACTTACCATTACTTAAATTTACTTTGCCTGACCGGTGCCATACCGTACCTTTTTTATTATTTTTAAGTATCATAGCTACAGAGCTCCAGTGTCCGTAACTACTGCAGGGTTCTGTTTAACCAAACCCCACTAGAACTCAGAAACAATACATGAAGCATACAGAAAATATTTAAAAATGGAAGAAAAGTTCCCAGATATCATAGAACACTTTTGAGATAGTTATCAGCGTTCTCTGCTAGAGACTTCTTAGCTTTGGCATTTTGTTAACAAACATAGAGTTCTTGTAACATCTATAAGATCCATTTTAATCTCTACATTTTTGCCTTTAGTTGTCTTGGGGCATTCAAATACGTTACCCAAAACTTGGGGGCGCGATTGGCTAATAGCATAGGGTAACCTAATGCATCATCCCGGTTTATTAGTTACTGAAAAATCATCTTTTAACCTTGAATACTAATACTGCAAGAGCTCAAATAATTGGGCTTCTCTCTAAGACGTGCGGGATTCCTTCTCATGGATAGGGGCGAAACCACTGCGAGAACTGGCAACCTCAGCATTGCTTGAGGTAAAAAACAAAAACAAAAGTCCCAATCTGACTAGCGAAGGCAACTCCGACACCCTAGGGCAAGGTTCAATTATTCGAGTTTTTACCGTAATATATTTATCCACCTAATTCATATTCCGAAACTATCTTAATGCTCTCTGCGACACCTAGAGGCCCTATAGTCCCCCCTCAAGGTTGATCCAACGTCGGGACTCATGCAGGAATCCGATTGGGGTCTAGTGCTGCTGTGTAACAGTAGAGTATCCAATGTCACAACTGATGGAGGTGTAGGCGGGATCTGGGGCCTAACTCGGAGTGGTATCCCTAATTGAACATCCGCGAGCACCACTGCTATTTCCGGCCAGCAAATTCAATGTTTCCCTTTCCTTAGATTCAGCTAAGGATCGTTTAGCTAGGGGTAGAGATGTAGTCACGAGTGAGTTTTCTTAAATAGGCAGAACAATAAATCCGGGGTAGAAATTTATTGCTTTCTGGGAGAGCTAATAAATGTGGACGCCTCGGAGTAAGCGTAGACGACTCCAAAGGGAGAGCTTAGGCCAGTGGTTTATAGAATGAAGGGATGCGAGCATGTATAGATTCATTTCGTCTTGCATTTGCTTCCTTATGTTCCCTTTAACCTACTTAAACATTTTATCTATAGATTGTAGAGAAAATCGTAAAGTTGCCCCTGGCAGCCTGAGCCCCCGGCTATGAGTATGAGCAGTGTCCCGGTAGTAACTCGGACTTGGGTCTTGGGGATTTTATTGGGGGTAGCGGATACAAAGTACTGGAATATCGGTACTCATTGGAGCCCTCTTTTGCTTCAGAGCCAACTTGAGCATAGTGAAACTCATGTTTGGTAGTGGACAGGCGCAGCTGCTTGGTCATATAACAGCTGCTATTCAACGACCCTTAGATGGCCGTGCTTGAGGATATATGTGAAGCCAGTTCCCCTTCACAAGAGTGTCACAATTAGTGATGGACACGAGCATAATCGGGCAGACTACGGAAGTTATACTCGATTATGATCTTATCGAGAGGTCCTTATGATTGAATGATCGATGAAATGAGGGGGCCTGATTGGTGTGACGATTGATCACGGCCAGTGCTCAAGCTTCGTCGAGTATAGTCAATTTCATCGATTGTGCTCGGGTATGATCGATTCTATATTAGGGATGAAAAGTTCATTTAATTTTGTTGCTACAATCCCGCATCCCGTACCCAGGTTTCCCCCCAATTGTTAGACCATTAAATAGTTCTCCTATCGATTAAAATATTCTAGATTATCAGTATTTAAACCCACATTATAATAAGAATAGAAGGCTCCTACCCCATCGCCCACCTAGTGCATTACTGAAGTCTCTTACTAATCTGGAGTTATTGTCATTATTCCGTTTACTCGCAAAATCGGATGCAGAGTGTCAGTTGCCATGGACTAGGGACGATAGGAGTAGTCATGTGATTTCAATAACATTCGATTGCATATATATACGGAAGCCAGAATCCAGAGATAAGCCAACTCAACTCGCCTAGTTCGCAGTATATCTGGAAAGTAGTACCCGCGGGCCCCTAGTAAGGAAATCAATCCCCCCCGAGAACCCGGCTCTCTCCAAAAATAAACCAAATGATAAAGTCGGCTCCCGAGATGCCAGTTTGTTAAAGAGCTGAGAGTGTAGGTTCTTGTTGAAAGGGCTGTTACTTGGTCCGCGAGTTAGGATCCTTTTATGCCAGTTCATCTTATGACCTTATTGCTATCGAGCAAAACTCGAGCGTGTTCTGATCATGTCCGTCACTAAATAAACTACGAAAACTACCTACTCTTCATATATGTTGAAAGCCTTTGACGTTGCTTGGTATGCTCAGCATATCGCGCTCAGCATATCGCTTCATCGTTCGGACAACGGCTTCGGATATGCGCTTTGGATTGATACATCCCCCGGCAGGAAAACGGAAGCGCCGGAAGTAATACGGGAGCATGAAAGAGTTGGATGTATGTGGGCTATGATCTGTGGGACTCTTTGTGATGCTTGTCTTTCCTTTTCGTTAGCACGGGAGTCTGCGAAAGGGGAAGGGGGAGATGCGTGGAAGCGTATGGATGTGTCGCGATCGATGGAAGGGTGGGAGGACGACTTCATTGTGCTTATATATGCTCTTGTCTCTACCGTGAGTTAGTTAGCCGTGAGCTGTGCGAGAGAGCGAGCAAGTGAATCGGGGAAGAGGTGGGTTGTGCGCTAGCGATCGAAGTGGTTTGTGTTACTTTAACTCTTGGCGTTTCGTTTCGTTTAGTGCCGTCGTTGCCGTTTCCTAGCCGCCGTAGTCTTTTAAAAATATAATATAAACTTCCTCACTCAAAAACCCCAAACTCGAAGATCTTTTAAAGACTCAATTTCCATTTGTGCGCCATGTCTACCACTGGATCTTGGATTACTCAAGACGTTCGTCCGGAGGACAAACCTCAAAAGGTGACGGCAAGGAACATCTCTTTCGGAACCCCCTTTGCCGCCCCTCCCAAGCTCCCTCTTGGATTTAACTTACTCGATCTCGGTAAAGATGCAAACATTCGGGCTATTGCCAACGCTGATGATATCACGAAAGAGGGATTCAAGATCAGCCTCAATACCTGGGGAGATAGCATACTCTACGCTGCGGGTGCTAGCTGGTTTGAACTGTCTCGAAGTTATTACGAATACCAGACCGGAGAGTTCTCCACTCAGGATGACCATCCTTGGGATAAACCCCAGTTGGAGACCTCACGTCGCATTAACTTCGCTCGCCCCTACTTCACTCCGCCGAAGGTGATCGTCTTCCTCAAGCAACTCGACATGGACAAGACAAAAAACTGGCGCATTGCCACCCGGGTATCGGGTATCGATGCGAATGGCTTCACTATCCACATCAATACTTGGGGTGATTCCATCCTCTACTCGGCTGCTGCGGGCTGGATAGCTTATCCAGGGGACCGTCCATATATCTTCAGTGGTACCGCTAACACTGGGGACGTTCGCTCCTGGGAAAATCCCCAGCTCTTGAACAGCGAGTCAATCGGCTTTGGCGGGGTCCTGTTCTGGAGAACTCCGAGCGTCTTCATGGCCATCAATTCACTCGATTTCGACCATACAAAAAATCTTCGGATCTGGGTCCTGGCCGAGAATGTCACACCGACCGGGCTAACTTGGCGCATGGACAGCTGGGGCGATTCCATCTTCTACTCTGCCGGGGTTTCTATCCTCGCTGTGGTTTAGTTCGAGCTAGGGGATATTCAAAGGCATAGTTGTACTATTAGTGGGGTCACCTTTTGGATATTTTGGAATTGAGATGTTTTATTGAGGGATGATTTTTTTTCCTCCGTGACAAATGAATTGATTACCTGACGATGTCCCCTTTTCTTGGGAGTTTACAATTTGATGAAGGCACTGACCTACGATTGTTGAATTGGTCCTCCTCAAACAATATCCCAGAGTACGAAATACCCAATTTATTCTATTCATATGGTTTCTATCCCCCCGAGCGATCAACATGCCATGCTGAATAGTATTTTAGCAAAGGATAAGAGGTGGAAACTAAGTTATTCTGTGCAAGCTATACATGCCCTAATCACTATTCACACACTAATCGCAACTAGAATTGGTAAGTACACATGTTCCAGCAACACGCACCGAGGCCCCGAAGACCGTGGCAGCGTCTCAGAATTCTAGTGGTTACGCTATAGCCGGTAATGATCGAAATCACGGGTTTTCACACCTTAGGAAAAGGGGAAGGGTAATCCGATGAGCTCTACGGCCGAGGTGGGTCTCTGTTTTCACTTGCTCTAGCAAAGGCTGCAGAGCGAAAGGAGCGAGGGAGAAAATCGTTGGATCCCTTTCTGTACCGCCCCCCTCTAGGGCTGCTCGAACAATGTCTAGGTTAGTGGCCCCATTTCCCTCTATATTTCCCAACCACTACAATAATATTATGATATTGGCTAAACTAGTTATACTCCCGAATACCAAAATCCGGCGCTCTCGTTCACTCCCTTTCGCTTAGTAACACTGGTAAAAAAAAATAGCGCCTTGGTATTGTATATTCTACAACTATCCCGACGCTCTCTGTAATACCCGGAGGCCCTGTGCCCTCTCACAGTCGGATTCCCGCATGACGTTCAGTCGGGGTCAGAGACCCAACCAGAGGTGGTATCCGTAATTGAACATCCGCAAGCATGACTGCTATTCCCAGCCACCAGATTCAGGGGGTTTTTCCTGCTTAGATTCGGCCAATGAGCATTGTTTGGTTGGGAGCAGAGCTGTAAACATGAGTGTAGTTTTCTTAAATAGGGAGAACAATAAATCCGGAGTAGAAATTCATTGCTTGCGGAAGGGCTAATATATGGACGCCTCGGAGTAGGCGTCGGTGACTTTAGAAGGAAGAGCCTGGACTGAGAGTTTATAGAATGAATTGATGCGAGTATGATATTATGCATGATTCATTTCGTCTTGCGTTTGCTTCCTTATGTGCCCTGAAGTTTACTTCAGGGTCTGCTACACGGTTTCTTTATGTAAACAGGGAAGGTGGGGTGAGCTCTTGTCAGCTAGTTTTTACCCTTCAACTATGTTGTCATGTGTCCTGCAGGCGTATGGGCAGCGAGCTGCCGGTACTTGTAAATTAGATGGATATTACTTTTTTTGCTCGATCTTCCCCTTACAAAGTACGGACGATAGAGGGGTGCAGAAATTGTATATATTTAAAAGGCCTTATCCCTTGCTAAGGATATGAATATAGATCTTGGGGAGGGTCCCCTTTAACCTCATTAACTGTTTTATCTATGCATTGTGGAGGAATTCGCAAAGTTGCCCCTGGCAGCCTGAGCCCCCGGCTATAAGTATGAGTAGTGTCCCAGTAATATCTATAACTCAGACTCAAATCTTGAGAATTTTATTGAGGGTAGCAGATGACTAATACTAAGTACCGGAACATCGGTACTTGTACTTATTGGAACCCTCTTGTACTTTAGGGCCAACTTGAGCATAGTGAAACTCATGTCTGGGAGTGGAAAGGCGCAGTTGCTTAGTCATATAACAGCTACTATTCAACCACCCCTCAGATGACTGTGCTTGAGGATATATGTGAAGCCAGCCCCTTCACAAGAGTGTCAAAACTAGTGATGGACGCGAGCATAATCGGGCGGACTGCGAGGGTTATGCTCGATCATGATCTGATCGAAAGACACCTATGATCGAAGCGATCGAGCATGATCCAGTCGAGTAAAACCCGGGCGTGCTCTAATCGTACCCATCACTAAAGAAACTATGAAAACTACCTGCACTTCATATAAACTTCCTTACCCAAAAACCCCAAACTCGAAGGTGTTGGAAGTCTTTGATGCTGCTCGCACTGGCGCTCAGCATATCGGGCTCAGTTTATTGCTCTATCGTCTGGACAGAGGGTTCGGACATGCGCTGGGCATCGATGCAGCCCCGGAAGCGATACGGCGCTCAAAGAATCAGATGCATAAAAAGGCTAGAAAAAGAATGAAAACGCCGGGTGCTCGGACACTATGAACAGTGGGAGTTCTGATGATCTCTGTCTTTTTCTTTTGTTAGCACAGGAGTCCATGAAAGGGAAAGGGGACATACGCGGCAGAGAGAAGAGAAAGGACATGTGCCGCAATCGAGGGAAAGATAGGAGGACCTCGCTGATGTATATATACTCCTATCATTGCCGTTAGCTAGTTAGTTGTGAGTAGAGCATGAGTGTGATAGCGAGTAAATGAGAGAAAACTTTCCCACTCTAAGCTGTGTGCTGGCGGTCGAAGTCGTTTGGGTGGCCTTAACTCTTGGCGCTTCACTCACCTCAAGAACTCGAAAAATTGAACCTCACGGTAGGACGTTAGAGTTGCCTTTGCTAGTGAAGTCTAGCTCTTTCTTCTTTCTTTTCTGTCTTAAGCCCGGGCTGAGGGGGCCAGTTTTCGCTGTACGCTCGCCCCCCTATCCGAGAGAGGGAATTTCGGACGTCTTAGCACGAGGTCCAATTGTTCCAGTTCTTGAGGTAGTTTCGCCGTTTCGCCGTTTCGCTGTCGCCATTTAAAAGAAGATCTTTTAAAGACTCAATTTCCATTTATACGTCATGACTACCACCGGATCTTGGAATACTCTAGACGTTCGTTCGCCGCACAAACCTCAACAGGTGACGGCAAAGAACATCACTTTCGGAACGCCCTTTTCCGCCCCTCCCAAACTCCCTCTCGGATTTAACTTACTCGATCTTAGCAAAAGCACAAATATCCGCGCTATTGCCAGTGCTGATGATATCACGAAAGAGGGATTCACGGTCAGCCTCAGTACCTGGGGAGATGGCATACTCCACGCTGCGGGTGCTAGCTGGTTCGAACTGTCTCGAAGTTATTACGAATACCAGACCGGGGAGTTCTCTACTGAGGACGACCATCCCTGGGATAAACCCCAGTCGAAGACCTCACGTCGCATCAACTTCGCTCGCCCCTTCATCACGCCGCCGAAGGTGATCGTCTTCCTCAAGCAACTCGACATGGACAGGAGAAAAAACTACCGCATTAGGACCCTGGTATCGGGTATCGAGGCGAATGGCTTCACCATCCACATCGATACTTGGGGTGATTCCATCCTCTACCGGGCTGTTGCGGGCTGGATAGCTTATCCAGGGGACCGTCCATATATCTTCAGCGGTACCGCCAACACTGGGGACGTTCGCCCCTCCAACAAACCCCAGCTCTTGAACAGCAAGTCAATCGGCTTCGGCGGGGTCCAGTTCTGGAGAACTCCGAACGTCTTCATGGCCATCAATTCACTCGATTTCGGCTGCTCGGCAAACCTTCGGATTAAGGTCAAGACTAAGAATGTCACACCGACCGGCCTAACTTGGCGCATGGACAGCTGGGGCGATTCCATCTTCTACTCTGCTGGGGTTTCTATCCTCGCTGTGGTTTAGTTTGAGCTAGAGGGATACCTAATGGCACGGTTGTGCGGTTGGTGGGGTCACCTTTTGGAGGGTGGGTTTGGAATTGGGACGTTTTATCGGGGGATGAAAAAAATTTCTGTGACAAATGAATTAATTAATTACTGAACGATATCCCCTTTTCTTAGTAGTTTATAATTTGTTCAAGGCACCAGCCTACGAATGTTAAATTAGTCCTCCCTAAACAATCTCCCAGAGTACCAAAGATACCCAATTTATTCCGTCCCCCGAGCGATCGACATGCAATGCTGAATAGTATTTTGGCAAAGGATAGCAGATGGGGACTGAGCCATGCTGTGCAAGCCATACATTGTTGGATTTCTAGGATGCTACTCGACATACTCAACCTATCGGGCATGCATATAACCTATCGGGTATGCACACAACCTATCGGATACGCACGCATCCTATCCACCTATCGTTCAGACAAAGAAGTTCACCAGATATGCGCTTGCCATCGGTAAAGGACAAGTCGGATGCAAGTAGGCTACAGAGTCTGAAGAGTTTTCTTTATTATGATTATTTGTTGCGTGGAAGAAAAGGAGCCATGCATGGAAGAAGGAACTATGCATGGAAGGAAATAGATCGCTGTCGCGATCTATGGAAGAATGGAAGAAGAGCCTGGAAGGCTCTGTTGTTGTTTTATATACTTCTGTCTTTACCGTCAGTTAGTTAGATTTATGTGGGCAAGATGTGGTGGAGATGTGGACAATCAAGTTGTCGGAGTCGTGAGCAGAGAAGTTTTCCTTCCTTCTAGTCGTGTGTTGGTGATCGAACTCTTTATTGTAGCTTTGATCTTGGTGTTGAGTTTCCGAGCCGCTCCACCATTTCGCCAGTATTGCGCAGTTGTATCGTCGGCCATTATATCGTCTAGCCTGCTTGATTTTCTTTATACATGACCTAACCATCATCCACACGCTAGTGATTTATTGGCAGTTTAAATTTGGCACTACGCAAACAGTTATCATACTACCCTGGTGACTAGAGTTGGTAAGCGCACACGTTCTAGAAACACGGTACTGAATCTTTAGGTACTCTAGCTGGATTTCAGACCCCCGGTGCCGCAGCAGAAGACACCAGACACCGCCTAGCACAACTAATTAGACAATGAGGTGTTAAAAAAATCAGAAAGGTTTCGGCATTTTGGCTTGAGGCCGATGGTATTGTCGCTAGACAGGTATTAACTTGTATACGTGTTGCGGTCACCCGATCCGGTCCAATAATGTCTTACGGGAGCGATAACACTTTCTAGGGTGTCATAAATTCTATGCGGGGCTTTTGTCTGTGTGATACACCCTGCTTTCTAGGAACAACAGCTCTAGTAGAGGAGACCGGATCCGCACTTCCATTTTACCTAACTGCAGATTATGGGTAACGGCTATATGTCACATAGGGGACTGCTACCTCTTCATACCAGCTCGATATCAGGAGGCGGTCTCCAATCATCTGCATGAAGGGTTGTACCAGTTGTTGGATAGGAAAATCGAAAAGATGCTCTCAAAATGAGGAAGATAAATACTCAAAGATGAAGATAAATTAATAATTGTTTGATGGAGAAGACGCTGAAAACCCCCAAAGATCCCGTAATAATGCAATTCCAAACTGAGCCGCACTCCGACTGTCATTGCTTTCTTATGTTCTTTTTGCCCCCACAACCCAGTACTATTATAATCCAACCCGTGACACATTGAAATACTAGACTTCAATATACCCTGAATTTTAGAGATAGGCGGGACACTACAAGTGTAAAACTGTATCGTAAATTGCCTTTCAATTGCTAATGCCTAGATGCTATGGGTATCTACCGATGATATAAATGAAATGCTGATACTCTGACTCACCCCTCGTACGCTATCAGTCGCCAGAGCTCTCAGAGCCTATGCCAACACTGGGGTCCACTAAGCTTCTATTTTTCCTATTCATCAGCATACTATCACACAGGCGACGTTTGGGTTCCTCAGTGTCGAAGGCCTATTCATTTTGGGGGATGCCCCTCGCCCTTACCAGTTAAAACTCAATAAATTCTAGATACCACACATTACATGTAGGCGCCATAAGAGGAGCAAAAGGAAACTGCTCATTCAATAGTGTAGAAATAAAATTAAAAATTAAAAAATGAAACATTACTAAGGCTTGAGCGCGGGACCGCCGGGCTAGACCCTCACCGCTCTGAATTGTGGGGCAAACCTCCTGGAGGACCAGACGCGACGATAGTGAGCCATCAGTCCTCGCCCGGCCTCCAGATGGACAGAATGCCCCGTTGCGAACACCGCTGCAAAGGGCCTGGTCGGAGAATGGAGGGAGAACGTGGGACGTTGCACACACGTATCCAACCATTTGAAAAATGGGAGGGGGTTCCCCTAGTTTCTTTCTACTCACATTATTTGCGATTTGGTTGCCAGTGAAAAGCAACAGTGTTAATGAGGCGAAGTAGCAGGTTTGCTAAGAAATACAGGGTCCTCTTTGTAGTTTTGGTCAGTATTCGCAACGGTCTGGGGGCCCGGGCAGCCCTACGGGGAAACTGCCAAGAAGACTGGACCGGACCGGACGACAATTTTTACTCAGTCCCGTCCTGGGACGTTTTAGGACTGCAGGGTTTGAGCAAGGACCACAAGCCCCACAAGGTGAGACACTATTATGCCGTCCTAATAAAAGGACCACAGGGGACGGTAGTGGACTGCAGATCCCCTGGTAAGGACGGTGGGGATCGGTAAGTCTTCTTTCATCATTGATCACTCACTTTTGCACTTTTCGAATAATAATCAGTTTGAGCATATTAGGCACAAATAGGCGAATAGTGGCAAAATTTAAATAGTCTTGAATATGAGGGGGCCTATCCTTCAAGAGCTCTAATAATTTGTAACAAATATCCGCCCAACCAGACCGATCCCACTCCTGTGACGTAAAACGATTGCTGTTGGACAGGGTTATGGAGACGGACGTTTAAACAATTGGGCATCATGGGCAATAGAATTCCTGTCTTCACTGTACTCATTGACCATCATTCCTCAAGGTTCCCATAAACTTTTAAAGAGATATATTAGGGCAAAAAAACTTGATAGCCCTGATGGCAAAAAGGTGGTTCGCCAGGGCTTACTTTACCTTTTATTTATTAAAGGCCTG
>Ga0307507_10007398_pt1 | contig 16012 bp, 13 predicted proteins | sample 7_EM_MG_FD_207223 | JGI IMG/M metagenome (GOLD analysis project Ga0307507, IMG submission 207223) | Populus trichocarpa ectomycorrhiza microbial communities from riparian zone in the Pacific Northwest, United States - 7_EM | ecosystem: Host-associated > Plants > Roots > Unclassified | place... | reverse complement strand
ACACACCTAGAACTTTTTCCTCCGTGTTTCGCGTTGCACTCGAGAATTATACTTGTCATTCCGACCCAAACCGATGATCGAGTGACTGATGCGAATTATTCAACAAATGCTTTGATTTGTGCACTTTCGGAGCATCATGATGATTTTAAACCTTTTTCTCAAACCAGACCCGCTCATTCAGTTGTCCTGTCCGTGCAGAGTGTTTTGATGATTTTTTTATCGGTGCTAGGACTGGGAAAGCGGCCGAGGTTGTATATCAGCGGCTAACCAATTGCCAGAAAGGGACATATGTAAAAGACCCGGCTACTAAATTTCAAGTTTGAAGCGTGGTCAACATGCACATCTGGATTGTAATGGATGACAACGGCAAAATCGATCCCCGTTACGATCGGAAAGCAGTGTGCATGCGGCATCAGAAACTGGATTGTGGGCGTCAAAAAAGGTTCACGTCCCATTCCTTACAGTGATCGTAAAGTTTTCTTTGATGATACTTCTTTAGGGTTTGTCAGACAACATAAGGTGTGCTTCTTCAGCGTCCCGAGCTCCCCCTTTCAAGCGCAGCTATTGAAATAAAGACGTATAGTACGGTGGACTGTTGAATTGTCTACCAATAGTCTGGCACAGGGACAGTTTGGGTTATATTTTCACAGAGTAATATCACAAGGAGTGAAATCAAACAAGTGGCCAAATTCATGTGATCGTATTTGCGGCAACACCACTCATAGCACATACTAGCCGTTGAGGAGATGAATTATAACTCGACTGACTGACCGCACACTTTGACAAGACCCGATTCTCAGTTATTTGGAGCATCTCCATTTGGAATCTTTGCCACCAAATCTGGAAATTTGCAAAAAAAACACTTCCTTTTCATCTTCGTCGTAAATGCAGAAATTTAATAATTTTGAGCAAATTTTGAGTCAATGTAAATCTTTAATAGCTTTGAGTCCTTGCATACAGGTTTTAAGGCCTTGAAATCGAGAAGGAAATCCGGTTGTGATGATTCATGAAGGAAGCTTATCACAATTCATAAAACAATGGAACGTCTTTATTTTCTGAATCGGGATTTATATAATCGGCCATTACGGCGTCGATTGTACGAAACTGCAAAGACTCAGGTTCGGCTACAGGACAGTGCAAAAACGTCAGCAGAGCAATTTCTGTGACGGTAAGCAGATTGACCTTCCATGGCAGCACAACCAAGAGATTTGTACCTATATGACTCGGTGTAACTACACCAGGATTGTACTGAACCCCTTTGGTACTCCACTTTGAATGAGTATGCCTTGCAAACAAGAGAGTAGTAAGCAGTAAGCAGAGCGGTGGTTCCCCCAATCAACCCCCAATTTCCCTGTAGCCTATATTTATAGTGTTCAAGCACAGGCTGAGTAGAAAAAAAGACGCGAGAAGCGACCGGATGGCCTGGATTTAACTACGTTACTTAATGGGCTTTAATTTTAGGTGAACAATATAAGTAAACCCCCACGTGACGTCAAGGAATCTGAAGTAGCGGGGAGTCAGAACAGTTGTTTTCATCTTGTCATTGAAAGTCACCGGTCCCATTGCAATCTTCAATAGCTATGGTATGCGAAGTTTGAGGATGAACTTACATTATGATTGACCATGTACCCAGGTTGTTTGTCAGTTTCATCTTCGAGGAGAATGCAAGTTTGGTAATTCCTGTAGGAATGATCATCGTCCTCAGGTGGCTGGCAGTGGAGGCTTTGGAGGTGTGTTGCTCGTTTTCGATGTGTTTCATCGCAAGTTAATGATCTTATAGCTACGCAGTGGGGTCGCCCCTCTGCTGCTGGTACCAGCAAAACAGATCTTCCCTACAAGTATGTCGTCGAAATACGGAGAGTACAGAAACACTAAACCAAAATTATCAGTGCGGCCAATATTTCGCAGGATCTCAATCCAGAGGGCGAGAAACCTATATGGCCACTCTCTTCTTATGCACCATTTAAAAACGAAAAAACGTTGATTGGAGGATTGGATGTTTCGCCGGAGGAGATGCGCGTCAAGGCTGTCACGGCCTTGAATGCAGGGAATGTTAACGAATATGTGTGTCTCCTGATTACTCTGGTCGAGATGGCTTACTTACTCTTCTTGTTGTCTTGAAAAGATTCAATATGAAGCTAATCAAATCGCTGCAGCGAATCAGGTCTTCATCGTGCGTTCTCAATCCAACTGCGTTCCGGATCTGAACCGGGACAAGACGATCTGAATTTTCCTTTTTTTTTTCAGGCTGCCAGGAGCGACACGAATCAAACCTTTGAACAAGCTACAAAGCAGAGCCGATTGGTGCCAGGTGGCACAATGTTTGGGAACGACGCTACTCCTGCCTTTGGCACACCAGCTCTTGGGTCACAAACTAACACTGCAACATCTGCATTTGGGAAACCAGCCTTCGGTCAGGCAGGATTTGGTCAATCTGCTTTCGGCCAATCAGGATTCGGCCAAACATCGACTCTCGGCCCAACTCCAACCTCAGTATTTGGGCAACCAGCAGCCGGACAGCCTTCATCAGCTTCTGGGGGCCAACAAACCTCTACTTCGACCACAACATCTGCGTTTGGACAACCATCGTTTGGGCAAAATAATCCATTAGCAGGGGCAAGTGGTAGTTCGTCCCTGATCAGGCCTGCGACCGGCGCGTTTGGCGCGTTCGCTGGTTCGAGTCCGTCTGTGTTTGGTGCTGGTGCTACTCCGAGTTCTAATCCAAGTGGTGGTACGGGAGGAGGTTTCTCTGCATTTGCAGGGCAGCCCTCAGCATTTGGAAGTGCTGCAGTTGGAGGGGGCAATGTGTTATCTGGCTTCGGTCAACCACCCTCGCAAGCAACAACGTCTGTGTTCGGGACACCTTCCACGTTTGGCCAGCAGCAGCCGACAGGTGGCGCCTTTAGTGGTTTGACCACTAGTAGTAACAATTCTGGCTCTGTATTCGGCTCTTTTGGTGCACCTGCACCTGTACCTGTCACAGATGCAACAACAGCCACAACGGTCCAGCCTGTATCTGCCTTTGGTGGTGTACAGGGTCAGCAATCAGTATTCTCCAATACCAATACCACTTCGCCACAGCAACCATCCATTTCAGCGTTCGCACCATTTGGACAAACTTCATCCAATCTCACTGTCTCACCCTCTGGTCTAATACCTTCTATATCAATGGCCTCGTCCAACTCTGCAGCGTCTCCGATGTCTACTATTGCCCTTGCGCCGAAACAACCTTCTAAGTCGTCAACTTCGTCCAGAAGTATCGATTTTGGATCTCTGATCTCTCGGACGACATATCGTCCTGAATCGACACCATATGACTCTCAGCTTCCACCGAATTACTCTACTATTTTACCTGAGAGAGTGAATAAGGCGTTTGGGAAGGAAAGGTTTACGTGGGCTTGGCAGGATGGTGAGGGTGCAATGCCGGAATGGGTCCCTCCTGTTGATGTGAGATGACATATTGGAGCTTTATTTAAACACGTTCCGTACTACGCCTTGTCTACCACCAGCACAGTTAGGGTCACGGTAGTAAACTATTGTTCGTTGTGAACAAGATTATATACAAGAGGAGAGGTGGTCCGGGGTTGATCCGCTGGATGCACGTGACACTCATCTCAACACCATCGATGGGGTGTGTTCCCCAACACCGTCCGCGATGGTCGTCTCAAGCCCTTATCACTGTCTGACTCTATCCCTGCTTGTATTCCCGATGTTGCTCATGGCGACCTATCTTATGACCGCGTTTCCTTCCCCGCCAGAGCCTGTGCACGTCAATCCATCATTGGCCAGCCTGCCCCGCACCGAAAAGTCGTGGTCCATATACCCGGACGACTTTTACCCAGGTGGAGGTTATGCCGAGTTTCCAAATGGAAAGGTCTGTTTTGTTGACCCTTTTTGTATTTTTTACGCGAGTTCCAAACGGTTATCATTCTCTTTAGGTTCGATATTGGCTGCTCGGTCCGGAAAAAGGGAAAAAGGTGAACGCAATCTCTTTTGGGTGGATTTCCAGAGCTCATGCGTCGTTTTCAGGTTATCCTGATACACGGTCTTTCTATTCCTGCAATTATATGGAAAGATGTCGCTCCGGCGCTTGCAGACATTGGTTATCGCGTTTTGGTTTACGGTTGCGTTGATGTTACCTCTTTTTTATTCCCCTCTCTCTAATGCCTTGTCTAGATCTGTACGGAAGAGGGTACTCGGATGCACCTCAAACAGTTTATGATTCAACTCTTTACACAACCCAACTCGCCTTCCTCATGCAATATCTGAGATGGGACAAAGCAAATGTCGTCGGTCTCTCGATGGGTGGTGGTATCGCCGCTGCGTTTACAGACCAATTTCCTCATCTTGTTGATGAAGGCGTTGGACTTATTGCATCCGCGGGTCTTATGGAGGTTCGTTGGTCTAAATTGTCACTCTATGATGCTCATTTTTTTGTCCTTAGTCGAGTGAAATTTCTCGTACGGCCAAATTCATGTCTTCCCCTCTTGTCCAAAGTCTGGCTGCAAGCAGACCTGTTCGGGTGCGTATTTTCTTTTTCAATCCTGATTCCCTGGCTGACATTTATACTTCTTTCATTCCGCAAGTCATATATCCAGCGTCTAGCAAATAAAAACGTTCCAGAACAAAACGTGAATGATGATATTATAGAGGTGAGCAACGTAGGAATCCCTTGTTGCTCGTTGCCAATCAGTTGGGATCTTCTTTCAGATCGTCCGTCTACAATCTGCCCATTTACCAGGCTACAATGCTGCCTTGTCATCATCTCTCAGAGAAGGTCCGATAAGAGGTCAATCATCCACCTTTCATTCCAAAGGTTTTGACAGAAAACGGGTGTTGATTCTTCATGTGAGTTGTCCGATCTTATGTATTCTGCATGAACTGAAATCCTCGTGCTCAGGGCACGAAAGACTTTACCGTCCCTCTTCGATACGCCTATCAAATCGATTCCTTCATCACCGATAAAGCAGATAAGAAAATGGTGATCGTCAGTGGAGCGGGACATGATCTAACAATTAGTCATCCCAAAGAAGTGTGCGATGCCCTGGTTGCTCTTCTGAGTGGCAAAGGTTGGAATTCATGACGTCACCATCGTGAAATCTACCATTCTGCTACACCTCTCAACGGTATTCCGACCTCGGTTTCGTTTGGACCCCCAAAATTTCTATTTTTACAAATCTTTCGAGCGTTCGCGGTTCATTTCAGTCTCACCATGCATCGACAATAGAGCGGATCCTAATCACAAAACCATTCTATCTCCCGTCATGAACCATACGATATACAGTTACCAAAATCGAATCCTATTGTTCATCTATTCTACATGTAACTTTACCTCACACTATCTTTATTTTATTCGCTCTTTCTTGTTTTACCCATGTATATGTGATATTTTGCAACTGTGTTTTTTAGTGGTACATTGCAGCCACCATTTTTCCTTCCTATGTATTCCAATCTTTTTCAATCCTCATTGGGTTTCGTGTAAACAGCTTTTCATTGTCTTCATGCACATATCTATTTAGACCCCCCCAAAAGCCGAATTATACAGACGCTACCAAACTACAAGAAATATATAGATACGCGGGAGCACCCGCAAGTTCGTCATGAATCTACAGACATAGTGACCTCATCTTCCTCTTCGTCCTCATCCTCATCATCTTCTCCGATCCTTGCTCTGTCCACAATTCCAACAAGATCCTGTGGCCTAACCTGGTATTTCCATGCATCCCTTGCCCTCTCCACCCTTTCATCGACCACATTCAGTTCTTCATCCCATCTACTCCCCTCAGCACTTTGAAAGAATCTCCGTCTTGTCATCAGGGTTGCATTCATGTTACTGACGACACCACCCACGGACGACGACCCCTTTCCGTTCATCACCATACCATACTCGTAATGCTCAAACCCGCCCTCATAAGTTGGCACATCAAAGTATTTGCCAGTAACAAGGCTCATCCGTTTTTTGGCTGCCGCACTGGGAGGTTGACTCCCGAACCGTCCACTGCTGCCATTGACGGCGCGGGAGACAGAGGATGAACGAGGGTAGGTTCCTGCACTTCCACGACGCCAGCTTGCTGAAGAGTCGTCTGATTCCCATTCTTCAGAATCGGAGGACTCGTCTGTTGTCGAGTCGCCATCTTGGAGCTGGTATACGTATCTTGCATGTTCTGATTTATCGGTAATGAATGACGAGCCAACGGAATCAAAAAGGAATACGTACGGGCAAGCTTTTTGTCGAGTTCATCTCTTTCGTCGTGATTGTCTTTTCGAAACCCGAGGTGATGAGATAAACTTTCTCGAGGAACATCTTGCATCTGAACCGAAGGCGCAAAGTTGAGTTCTTGTAGCTGTTCTAGTGCAGTTGTCCTGTCCAAAAAAATATTTTAATTTGCTAGGCAGTATTTAGACGCATAGATCACTTACCGAATGATATCCAAGGAACCATCCTTCGTATTCAGATCCTCCATATTGTTTTCAGGTACCTCCAGCCGATACCTCGGCCCAAACCACTCGAAATAATCATTCCAAGGCAGGTTTAGGTCAATTTCATTCTCTATCCCAAGTGCGCAAGCAGTTTCGTACGTCCACGCCCGTGCAACATTTTTGACTGTATACCCTCCTCCACCAAGCAGAATGAAGGGTACGTTTTGTTTTCTGATAAATTGAACACAGTTTGCATGACCATGCATGGTGAGATTGAAGCATCCGAGTTTGTCGCCTGCTAGTGAATCTGCTCCACATTGAAGAACAACAACCGAAGGTCGGAAAACTTCCAGAATCTTCGCAATGACCTAGAAGAACGAGTAAATAAGCGTAAAAAATCCTTTTTAAAGAAAAAATATCACACACAGGTTCGAATACTCCTTTGAATGCCTCGTCTGTAATTCCATCTTTCAAAGGAACATTGACAGCATATCCCTTTCCTTTCCCTCTCCCCCGATCCTCTTGAGTTCCCGTCCCAGGAAAATATTCACCAAATTTATGAAAGCTGCAGGTCATCACCCTATCGGTCGTATAAAACGCTTCTTCCACTCCATCTCCGTGGTGGCAATCAATATCGATGTATAATACACGTGGATAGGTTCGGAGGAGTTCGATGATGGAGAGGTTAATATCGTTGATGTAGCAGAACCCTGAGGCTTCGCGTTTTTTGGCATGATGCAGACCGCCTGCCCAATTTATGGTGATGTCAGCTGAACCGGATGCTATTCGTTCGGCTGCACCTGTTCAATGACAATGTAAGTCATATAAGAAGAAATAGTGAACGCAACAAGGAGCCACATACATATAGAACCACCTGCGGAGATGGAACAAAATTCAAACACACCCTCAAAAGCCGGGTTGTCTTCACCAACCAAAACTAGAAATCGATGTCCACATTTCGGTTTGTCAACGTATAAACAGAGGCTAGCACTGACATACACCGTGTCCCATGAAACGTCATTTTCTCCGCCGTCTCCGGTGTAACCGTTTGCAGGAAATGAACATATTCGTCGGTATGAAACCAGGTCATGTTCTCTGGTGAACATCGCTTTGGCCGCTGGTTTGCATACCATAATTTAGTAATTATAAACTGTTTAACATCTTCTTTTTAGCTTACAATTATGTGCATCTTGTCCAACATGTCGTACGCCGTTATCAGTTCATGCGTAATTCGCATTCGTTGTGGTTTCATGATATGACCAAGTCCATACGAGTATGCACCAATTTCGGCTGATTATCGAATCAGTATTTTGATAATAAACGAGAACAAAAACGCACTATCGTAGAAATAAGCAACTTTCCGCTTCGACATTGTTGACGACGTTGTGGATAGTGTTCAAGTTAGAGGCCGGGCCGGGTGATCGGCCACTTGCCATCGAGTTGCGACATGCTCCGTCTCCCAAGACTCTGCCACAAATTTAGATGCTCCCGTTACTTTTCTAATTCTGCAGTTCCTGACGATTTCGGATTGTATAGTGTTATTCTGCCCCAGGAGCCATTTGTTTTTGGCACTTCACACATCCAACCACGTTCTGTTCCGCAACATATTCGCAGACCGTCGTATTCCAAGAGCGATGAGGGAAGAATAAGCCTCGGAACACATGAAGAAACCAAATTGCGGGAAGCAGGAAGGTTGGCAAGGGACGTTAGAGAATTTGCAAAAAGTCTAGTTAAAGTACGCAGAGGGTTCTCCAAAACTCTTATACTAATTGACTTTTTAGATTGGCACAACGACTAATAGCATCGATTCTGCCATACATGACTTTATAATCCAACACTCAGCATATCCTGCACCTCTACATTATCAAGGTTTTCCTCGTTCATGTTGTACAAGGTACAGCTACGCCTCATTCTGTCAAGGTTGTACACCTTTCTGACTCGAATTACAGCGTCAACAATATCATTGCCCATGGCATTCCAGACGAGTAAAAATGCCTCAGCTACTTTCTTAAATTCACCTTTTCAAACATTTTATCCCAGTCGAAAATTAGAAGACGGAGACATTATCAATGTTGACATCACGGTCTACATCAACGGATATCACGGAGACACATCACAAACCTTTCTCGTAGGCGAGGTGGTACGCATGGCATTCATTGCCATCATAAGCATCATAACCACTTTTGATTTGATCCACTCATTTAGGATGAACCTGGCAAGGAACTCGTTATTATCACCAACTCTGCAGTTGAGCATGGGATATCCGCCTGCGGACCAGGCAAGCCTTTCAGCGGTATCGGCAAGGCAATCCACGATGTGATCTCTCACAAAGCCTATTCCGTCTCATCAATGTTCTCGGGTCATGGAATCGGAAGGGTCTTTCACTCTCCTCCGTATATTTTACACCATCGTATGTAGCATTTAAGTGTTCAATGACCTACATTCTCTCTCAACTCGTTCATTTCCAGCAAATGAAGAGCCTGGGGTTATGACGCCAGGCGATTGTTTTACGATTGAGGTTTGGAGATTTTTCTGTGTATTCCTTCTGTTCTCCACTCATTTCCCCACTTTTTTTTACCAGCCCTGTGTCGTCCAAGGAAAAGATCCTCGAGGTTGGATCTTCCCAGACGGCTGGACTGCATCAACAGAGGTGAAGATTTTCTCTATCGACTAAGAACTCATGAAACTTAATCTATTTAGAATTGTGCTCGTTCCGCCTGTGCAGAACACACGATCTTAATCACGGAAACTGGAGTCGACATTCTCACTCGTTGAAAAATCCAGTTTAATGTAAACACCATACAAAATATCAGCTAAGGACGAGGAAATATGCAATGCTACGGATGATCTAGGAAATATAAAACTACAAAATAATTATGTATCCGTACTACTTTTTTTTCATAAACTTCCAACACGTTCATGCAGGAAATTTAACAGTATCTGCGTAAGGTCCACCGAAGGCCTTCCAATAACCTGATTACTCGCCGCAATAACCGACTTTGACTTCATCAACAACGCGTGCAAATCACCAACAATTTCCCCCGTCATACCCCTCCTCATTCGCTCATTCAAACTCACAGAAATCGAAGCCCTTGGCCCTGCAGCACCACCAGTGACAGATCTCTTCAAATTCTTCGTACTAAGGCTCTCGTGACGGGAAACATCCATCGCCATAGACGTCGCCAAACCAGATCCCGGTCCTTGCATCGACGTTTGACCCTCCGAGTCTTCGGCATCCATAGCTGCACCCAAAACATAATTCTCCGTGTCAGGCTTGGATAGCCACATCGCTAATTGAGTCACGGAATATAGAAGAATCTCCTCGAGGTTCCGCCGTGCGATTGTTGCGCCCTCTTTAACACCAAGTACGGTAGAATACGAACCCGGCAACACAGATGCATCCGCAATGCTCTGTCCCGGAGGTCTTTGGACAAGGTCTTTCAGTATGTCAAGAGTCCGGTTGCCCAGTTCAAGGAAGGTGCCTAATGATGCAGGTTCGCCTAGAACCACCTTGGAGTGCTATAATTTCAAATCAGTTTTTCAAATCACTTCATAGTGTGCATGAAGACGAACCGGGATAACTAACGCCTCTTGTAAAGGCCAATCATCAACACCACTAGACAACACGATATCCGCACGACTAACAATAATCAGGGTTCCGAGGATATTGCTCGAAAGCTTGAAGAACCTGTGAATGAGGTGCATAACGATAGGCCGCTTCATGAAATCTGTTTGAGACTGAGATTTCTCATAGTTGACGCGTTCGTCATGAGTCACCGGTTCGTATAAGCTTGCGATGTGATTAGGATGTGTGATTGCATAATTCACCTGCTGGAGGAGCTGTAGAGCATGGGTCGTGAACACACGAAGAACCTTTGTGACGACAGGGTTCGGCTTCGCAGCGAAAGGAACGCTCATTGCAATAGCGTAAAATAGGTTCACGACTTGGTCGATTTCCTCGAGAAGCGGTAAGGTTATGGAATCCCCAATCGTCCATGAAAGCGCACGAGAAATTTGATCACCATACAATTGCACGAATCCACAAGCCTCGCTATCGAAATAGTGGTTTTGTCGACCCAATGCAGAAATAACCATTGCTACAATCGAGGACATGGAGCAATAAGCAAGATGTGCAGGGTTTCGATGTCCGGGTAGTTCAGGCAACACGGTGTCTAGCCTACCCGAGCTGATGATGGAGCTTATCCGAGTGTTGCTGTACGCCGTCAGGATGCCTTCGCTCGCGAGTCGTTCCGCTGCAATGGGGCTGCTAGCCAACGCCATGTGGAAAAGGAGGACATGAGTTGCATAGAGTGGTTGTTTTCGTGAATGCAAAAGAGGTAAATCAGACGATCCAGCAAGGTCAAGATGAACATATAGATCCAAACTTGCATGGATAACATCCATTTCTTGACATCTTGCTAACCAGAAGTTGGACGTCGTCACAAGATCTGGTCGCGTACATTGCTCGAAAACGGCGACGAGGAGCTCCATATCTCGATCCAGATCAATATCGGACCTGCTGCGTCCGGCGACAAACACCAGTCGGAGAGCATCAATGACGAATGTGAGAACTGCTTCGATTGTTGATGAAATCGTCAAGCGTTGCTCTGCATTCAATGTCTTTGGGCGATTAATCAGACTTCGTGCTTGCTTTGCGAAAAAGAAAATGATTTGCAGAAGGGTACGATGGAAGGGATTTGATAATGAAGAGAGAAGAGACCTGGCTGGCGATTGACCTTCATTAAGAACGATACCGCGAAGGTTGCGGGTAAGCTCCATGAAAGATTCTAATTCTGCCTTTGTGTCTTTGGATGAGAACCAAGCCACTTCCAGCAGCACGAGCACAAGGGAGAGTCTTGCACCATGGATGTTTGACATCATTTCTCCTGACCTCTTCTCCGATGCGATGTCGTAGGAGATACTGGCAGCAACGGCGAGAACATGAGGCCGAAGTGCTGTGTCCATCCTCATATACGGGATTACTTGCGTCAGTAAAGCATTCCAAGCTTCAATAAGCGAAGTTTCGGAGTGGGCCAAAGAGAGATTGAGATTGACGGTCATCAAGAGCTTCTCCGCGTCTTCTGAAGGGTCATCCATTGTGTCAGGCGGAAGGGTATATGCCTGTAGACGGAGCCGAAGGAGGCTGATTGTAAAACCGAAATTTTCGCCGTATTCTCTATCATATACAGGGTCCTGCTGCTCTAGCTGAGACAAAGTTAAGCCTTGGAAGTGCTCCTGCAATAAAGCGACTACTTGATCGTGGAAGTGAGGTGCATAGGAACTTGGAGCTGCCTCGGCCAAGAGATCGGTCAATTGATCTTGAGACCTGAGATAAGGTTCCAATTTGAGATAACTCTCGGGTTTCTTCAGCGGCACTTCAGAACGATGCAAGTGGAGATACAATCCAATATCCCGTGTGAGAATATGAAGAGCATAGGACTTGACCAGGGTGCGGTAAGAGTGAGCTTGAATATTGTCATGCAAGGACGACCGTCGGATTCCGTCCACCACGATGATTTCACTCGGAGTGTACTCGGGGACAGGCCCCACTTCATGACATGCAATAGTCACGATTCGCTCCCAGAATTCGCCGCTTTTGCGAAGAGGTTCCAGCATGGTTTTGTGTTCCAACGCATGTTGCCAGACAACATCCAAGAAACGCAGTACACAGGATAAAATTAGAGGATTGGCTTCCCATATGGCTTTCCAATTTACAAGAATGTCGCATGCGGCATCGAGGGCGTTGTTCTTGTAACCCAAAAGATGCACTTCCGCTTTCTCCTCCTTGTTATGATCCCCTTCCTTTGCCTTTCCTTTGCCATTGTCCCCACTACAGGCTCCTTCTTTCCTCTTGTCTTCAAGTTCCAGAGTAATCCCCAACTTTCTGGCCACAAGTAAACCTGCCAAAGCAGGCTCCTTATCGACTGCCAAGGAAACAAAGTTCCAAACCGCCTTCCGGAGCGCAAGCTCATCATATGGATGTTGAATAATTCGTATGAGAGAGGCTACTGTCGCTTCAGAGTCGGAAAAATGTCCAATGAGGGTTGGAGGTGACGATTGTGATGCGGATAAAGAAGAAAGAAGGGCAGATAACACCCTGGTGGCTTCAACGGGTACATCTGCACCAATCTCCCTGTTTCTGATGTAACCAGCTATGATATCGATGGGGTCATGTAGCACATGCAAACTTTCTTTGAGAGACCCGCTGCTAACAACACGGACAGAAAGCGCTTGCTCTAGTAGACACGGCTGTTTGGCGATCGCAGAGTTAAGCTTATAGGTCAAAAGCAGTCGCGACAGCCGAAGAGTTGAAAGAAGGAGATATATGAGTCTGCGAATATCTCCGTATCTTCGTGTAGACCAAAGTGTCCTGAGCATTTGTTCGCCGAAAGTTATAATCGAAATGATGGGGTTAATAGCCGACGTAGTACCCTTGAATAAGAGTGCATCTGCAACAGCTTGAGCCAGGAGAGGAAACGGGCCATCCGAGGCTGTGACACTTGTTGGAGGAGTATTGACAAGCACTTTTATGTACAGACCCAACACCCTCTTTCCGATCTCGAATCGGTCGCCAAGTTGATTATACTTCCATGACAAATGTTCAACCCAGATACCGCCATGGACGAAACGCAGTACCCTCAACAAAACTTCCTCCTTCAATTGCATCAGCTTGGCGTTGTCCGGTAAAATTGAAGTATAAGCCTGCTGAAAAAGGCTGTCTACAAGGTGCAGAAGCGCGAGTGTCATAGTGTACTGTCCGGTTGCCTTCTCGGACGCCAGCGCGACTGAAGCAAAGGCAGGGAGCTTCCCGTCGGTACCGTTGCCACCAAATAGCGCAGTAGTGCTTCTGATATATAGCCAAACTCTGTTAGAGTACGAGGGAATCGAGAGTAAAGCAGACAGAACTGCCATCGCCGATGTGATGAGCTTCGTCCAAGAGGAACTTTGAGGATAGGAATTTCGGGATAAGGCTTCTTCCAGAATCATGGTAGTCAACTGGACGAGATCTGGTGGTTGCGATTCGGTTATAGTGTGACACACAACCGGCTCATTGTCTTCCAACTCATGCATGAGTGTAGCAGCTAGACTTGGGTTGTCCTTTATCACGCAACGAACGAGATCCAAGGCATCGATGACTGTGCCTTCGTCACCTTCAGTATCAAGTTCCATGCCAATATCCTCAATGCGCAAACTTTTGTGCTGTAGGCCCCGGCGAGGACCGAATGACACACCGCGGTAGTTGGCCCCAGAACCAAAGTCCATACGGCGTTTGTTGACATAATCTGTGAGGATCTCAAGAATCACTTTCCATCCCGAATGTTGGTGTTGCCAACAAATCACGACGTGCTCGCCTCCATCACTACTAAGCAAACGTCCGGTGGACTTTGCGGGAAGGATAGATCCACCTGGCAGGCGTATTGGTCGGAGATTGTGGTAGGTCAAAATGGAGCCCGTGGATGGACCCCCAAATCGCTCTGTCTGTCTTTCATACAGTGCTTGAGGTCCAGTACACGCGGAAGTGGGTACGATATGCGTATACGAAGGAAGTTTCAGGAAGTAATGATAGACAAACCGACTGCACAGGTTTTGATCTTCTGTTAGGAGCGTGTCCTGTGCCGATTCAGCAACATGCAAGGGATCTGTATCGAGAAATCCCGTTCCAGACATAGCCCGAAGAAGGCGAAGAAGAGGTTTGACTTGAAGGGGGAATCGAGACCGTGCTGTATCAAAGATGGCGCGTCGTGCGATACCGTGTTTCCAATCCGCCTGCCAGAATTGATTGCAGATGGCAGCAACCGAGCAACTTTCGCTCCGTCCGTACAAAGCAATCCAGATCTCCACAAATCCCTCGAAATCTGGGAATAACTCCACAGGTTGTAGCTCGGCAAGCGCAACAATAAGCCCTAGCAAAACGTATCGGACAACGGTTCACGTGAAAAGCAAGAAGAATCGCACCTTTCATTACGGACCTATAAGCAATAGCATTTGGATCCGTGATGCAAGACCCTTGCCTCCATGCTACTGAAGTCACAAATAACGGAGATCGTGTGAGAAGATGTTCCAAAAGCTTGAATAAACCAACTTCAGGCTCCAAGCTTGCTTTGACCATCTGCACATGCAAAGGCTCCCTATCTTTCGAATACGGTCGGTTTAAGGGTGGGTTCAAGGTATCTAGGAAAGACGAAAATGACGCTGAGACTTCGGATAATTCCCCAGCTCGGATGTTCAGACGCGAGATCACGAATGTCCACGCCAGGAAGGTGACGCTGTACTGACTGCTCTGATGCGAGATTACAATTTCGTGCAACCTTTGCAAACTGTCTGGCGAGGAACAATAGAAGTCAGGACGCGAAGGTGTTTCGGATAGCTCGATTGTGTCCGGTTCGGCGAGTTCCTCGAGCTCGAGGATTTCAATCGTGATGAGAATCCAGATAGCGGCACAATCCTCTAGGGTATATCGACTCTCGTCCTCCAAAAGGAGTGTGTTGTTTGCCTGTATCGATCCCAGATTCGTGTCATACGCCGCACTGAAAATAGAGACCACGATTGGTCCCCCACATGGTACAAACCCCCACATAGTCCAAAACAAGACCTCAAGTAAAACCAATTGTTCTTTTAAATTCTGTTTAGCCCATGTTGATGCCGCCTTTGGGTCCTCTCCATATTGTCCAGGCAATGTCTGTTTAGTCTTCTGGAGATATGCATCGAGAACGGTTTGAGCAAATTTCGGTCCATCCGGAATAATTTGTGGAAGGAATTCAACGGCAACCTTGTAGAATAATTCCGTCTCGTCTTCTCTTGCACGGAACAAAGGAATAAGAATTCGGGCACTGTTCAAGCATTCGAGAAAGTAGAAACCCCCGATGGCCTCAGCGAGCTCTGCTGCAGCTTTTTCACTGTCTGACACATCTGGCATGCCAGAGTTGTAAAAATATGAACGCATGAGGATAAGTGCTTGGACCTCATCCATCTGGTACCGCTGGCTGATAGCGAAGACATAAGCCTTGTCCACTTCACCAACTTGAATCACTACACCATCGGGTAATGTGACACTCCCCGTTTCAACAGCCCTCTTTGACGCGTGAGATGGTTTTCCGAACACATCTGTAATGTTGGAGAGTCGGTCTTTGCGTAGCTTCAGAGACTCCAAGACCAGAGTTGGCTCAGCAGCATGGTTCGGATTGGAGAGTTGAGTAAATAGGTCGGCATAGGATCTAGCCCGAATTTATAGTCATTATTCAACGAGGGTATGGAAAACCTACGTGTCAATCAAGTCCGACCTTTCAACATCGCTTGACATGATGGGCGTCGCGTCGTGGATGTTGTCGAAACCAAGTTTGTCCTTCAAGTCGAAGCCAAACACATGGTACCCGGCCCGAAGATTTCCGATCCAACTTTAAAATTATACGACTGCCAAAAGGCTTTACCAAGGTAGGTATTATATGTACCGAGTCAAATTTGGGTAAGGAATTCGGTAAAGAGAGCACATAGCAAGGTCTATCCGCTGAACAATCAAATCACCTTCTATATGATATATCGCTACCCACTGTTGGCAAACCTCAGTAATCCCGATTTGAATTTTGCTCGACTA
>Ga0307507_10007397_pt1 | contig 16018 bp, 15 predicted proteins | sample 7_EM_MG_FD_207223 | JGI IMG/M metagenome (GOLD analysis project Ga0307507, IMG submission 207223) | Populus trichocarpa ectomycorrhiza microbial communities from riparian zone in the Pacific Northwest, United States - 7_EM | ecosystem: Host-associated > Plants > Roots > Unclassified | place... | reverse complement strand
CAGGCCCGCCAAATTTCGCAGCCAATAACCAACCTTCCAGCCAAAAATATCAAATCTTCCCCCGAATTTTGACAATTAGATTCCCACATTTAACCCCAATCATTAGTTAACATGACAGCTTTCATCATTAATAAAACTTTTTCATCTAAAAAGCTGCACTCATATTTTCTTGTTTGATTTTTTCTGTTTTAGTTCAACAATAATCCATACAGTTATCCAAGTTTTCAACGCGCTGAAACTAAATCCTTTTTATTTATTTTTGGTTTTACACAACTCGTCGACGCTGTGGAATCTAAAATATTCTAATGAATTTATTAATCTGGAATTTTGATAATCTACTGCTACACGTGATTTCCGTTGTGGTTTTTGTGGAGCCTCGATAGAAAAGCAACTTGCCTTCCGCATCACAAGCTTGGGAAAGAGGGACCTGCGTGCCTACTGTCCTCGCTTTTCCTTTTTTTTTTTTCAAATCCGACGCACCACCGGTGCGCATGGAGAGAACCTTCGCCTCTTCAAGCTCTCGGGATCTCCCCACAATCTCTGTACCCTCCTCTTCCTCTTCATCACTCAGACCCTCCATGCCGACCCGACCCGTCAAAATCATTCCTCTTCAACATCCAAACACGACGACGTCTCCCTCCTTGAATCCCCTGCCTGGGGCCCTGTTCTCGAGATGGACAGCAAAAGTGAAACGAACCACCCTGGCTCAGTGGATCGACACGTTTCTCCCTTGTTGCCGTTGGATTAGAACTTATAAATGGCGCGAGTATTTCCAGCCTGATCTCATGGCCGGTCTCACCGTCGGTGTCATGCTCGTTCCCCAGGTAATTCCACTCCTTCTCTTTACAGAAAGAATCTGCAATCCTCCTTTGTTAGTTAGCTAATAAAAGCCGCTGAATTTCTTCAAGTGTTTGGCTCTAAGGAAAATGAAAGAAAAGAAAAAAGTCGACGACTCTACAGCTGTTTTCAGTTTCTCTAAGTTGTCCGAGTCGAACTCAGCTAATTTTGATTTTGCTTTCTTTTCTATTCAATCAGTTGCTGAGTTTAAGTAACTTGTAAATCTTTCTTTCTTTCTTTCTTTTTTCTGTAATTTTCGTGTGCTTTCTCGGTAACCAAACAGAGTCTTACAGTTGTCAACGGTTCACGTAGTGCATGTCTCTGCCTTGTTTGATTAGTCATGGTTGTTGCGTAGGCAATTACTCAACTGAGATTGATTGGATTCACTGGAGATGCTGTTTAGATTGAGAGATTTTTTCAAGGATTAATGATATTATTTTTTTGTTTTAGATTAGGTCGTGTTTGGTTGCTTGGAAATGACGTGTTGAGTGTGGAATTTCGATATGTCTGCAACCAAACACAGCCTTCTGTGATTTTGCTCTTTCCCTCTGAGTCAGATTTTAGCATATTAAACGTAATATAATGTTGCTGCTAGCATTGTGTATTATTTAAGATTTATGTAGACTGGTTGGATTATTCATTCATTCATTTATTTTTTGTTGTAATGAACAGGCAATGTCTTATGCAAAATTGGCAGGACTGCACCCAATTTATGGATTATGTAAGTTACCATAAGATCAAAACTGTAATAAATCTTACTTCTTTAGATAAGTTTTTTGTTGAAAACATGGTCACGAATGTTCGGATACGGAAATTCCCTGTAATAGCATAATTCTTGCAGTGCTTGCCAAGAAAAATTCTGTGGCAGAATTTTAAAGCACAAAAATATGATAAAATAAATCATTTATAATTCAGTTTGATAATATTTAGATACCGTCAGCACCTTTCAGATGAAAGATGATCTAATCATGACAGCATCTATTATCTTTTGAACTGATATCACAGTTTGATTATTTTACATGTATATGATGACTTCTAGGTTTTCTGTTCTCACCTCACTTCACCATACCATCATGTATTCCACCCCCCCTTTTTTTTTTTTAACTCTAGAATGGTTGTGTTGGTTTTGCAAGGTAGACACTGGTTTTATACCGATATTTGTGTATGCCATATTTGGGTCATCTCGGCAACTTGCAATTGGACCGGTGGCATTGGTTTCTCTGCTAGTCTCTAATGTACTGGGTGGAATTGTCAATTCATCTGATGAGTTATACACAGAACTTGCGATATTGTTGGCATTTATGGTTGGAATATTGGAATGCATAATGGCACTTTTGAGGTACTACGTTCAATGTATTTGTTATAAAATTTCTTTCGCATTCTGAATTCATTAAGCTATGTGCAGATCTCCTGCACTGAAGTTGTTTATGATTTCATTGGCTTATAGCATGATGATAGTGATTAATATGCGTGTTTTCCTCTTTGCTGTAGGCTTGGATGGCTTATCCGCTTCATCAGCCACTCTGTGATTTCTGGCTTCACTAGTGCTTCAGCCATTGTTATTGCACTGTCCCAAGCAAAGTATTTCTTGGGGTATGATATTGTACGAAGTAGCAAGATTGTGCCGTTGATTAAAAGCATAATATCTGGAGCACATAAGGTATGGGTTATTCATGTTGAGAGATAATTTGTTGCAATCTGTTATTTGTGGCTTATTAAATTAAGAGAATAGTTTTACATATTTTAGGGTCACAAAGGGCTTATCGAAAAAGGTGTTCTTGCTCAATGATTAAATTGTGTGAAGTGGATGGTGGTAATTTTTTGCATGTAGTCATATGGTAGTACCATGATCCCGATCTTGCCCCGTGTTTCTGGCAGCTACCATTTTTTTTTATATATATATATATGAATTGGCTGCTACCAATCTTCAACCACTGGTTTTATGATTGTTTGATGGCTGATAACTAGAACTTCATGTTATAATATTTTTAAAAACTTGAGTTTATGCACCCTGAATTTCCCCTTTATCATTTATTTTTAGTCCATTTATTTAATGTGATTTGTGAATCAACTAGCTGTGATCTTATCTTCCTGTTCAATGTTTTCTGTTATTTACTACCACTCATCAATTCTTTCTTTAACAACAGGTGATGTTTTCCTTTTGTAGTTCTCTTGGCCTCCTTTTGTGATGGGATCTTGCATTCTTGCAATACTTTTGGTCATGAAACATTTGGTATGAAATCACTTAAGATTTTAGTGGTAACTGGTAAGAAGCGTCTCTTCCTGGATCTCGTTTATGACATCAAATTTTTATTTTAAGGGAAAATCAAGGAAGCAGTTCAGGTTCCTACGGGCAGCAGGTCCACTTACAGCAGTTGTTTTGGGTACACTTCTTGTGAAAATGTTTCGTCCATCCTCGATTTCTTTGGTGAGAATGACATATAAAGTGAATGCATCGTAAAACTATTTATTTCATATATAAGAATAGATTTATCGATCCTTTATCTCCCTGATGAGATGAGGTAATTTGAATGCTGATCCCTTTCTAATGTCTACGCTCTTTTCTAAGTAGTGCTTGTTTATTCTGTTCTGTTTTTGTTTTTTTTTCCCACTCATCTTATAACCTCAATCTCTACACCAACTTGATGAACATTTTGTAGTTTGGAGACTCACATTTTGCATTGTGAGAGACAGTTTTTTGTGTTTTATGTGATTTTTTACCTGGATTTCATTACAATAACAAAATGTAGAAAAAGAAACATCTCAGCTTTTGCCTTGGAACTCTAGTTTTATTGTCACATCTTACTGGGCTGTCCTTATGTGTCTGGAATCTAGTTGATTTGAATGTGCTACAGCTGGTTGCTATGAGGCATTTGCTTTCTACCAATCTTAGCTACAAGGCCAATTTGATCTATGCTTTAATTGGACTCTCCTAAGCCCAAGTATCTGAGAAATTCCATGTTTCATTTCATTGCCTACATTGAAACCCTGTTATTTTTAGAAGTGCCAATATGCCATTTACTGGCTTAATATTTGTTTCATTGCTCCAACCTAGAATAATTGTTCTAGATTTAGGGTACTTGTCTTCACAGTGTCACTGAATTTTCATTGTCGTAGGAATTTAACTGAGAGAACAATCAATATGTCCAACCTCTTCTCTCTTTGAATAACCAAGGACCGAATTTTGCATGTAATATTAGTTTTGGATCTTAGGGAGGATGTAACATGAGGTAGAGGAATGCAAAACCAGCGAAGTTGGTTTTCCTGCTTCACTAGGCCATTCCTGTCCTGTCACAGAGTTGACACTATTATTGATCTTGGCGAATGAAACTTTGGATTTTAAATAAACTTTCATGGTAACATGTTTTATTTATAAATGTTTTCTCTCAACTGTTTCCTTGTTTGGTGAATGCCATATTTCCATTTCAAACAAATCATCCCAGAATTGACAGAGATTAAAAGTATGGTGTTGTTTTAGGTAGGAGAGATACCCCAGGGACTCCCAAGCTTCTCTTTTCCGAAAAAATTCGAGTATGCAAAGTCTTTAATTCCAACAGCAATGCTTATTACTGGAGTAGCCATATTGGTAAGAGAGGTTTTGAGGATCATCTGCTTGCAATACTGCTTTTTAAATTTGAGTTGTTCTGCATCCATTCAAATTAATCTTTGAAATTTAGGAATCTGTTGGGATTGCTAAAGCATTGGCAGCAAAGAATGGGTATGAGTTGGATTCAAGTCAAGAGGTATGTTTTAGAAATAGAAATGGAAGGTGCCGATAAGCATTTTGTTTTTTGAGGATGAATGTAACATACTAGATGCCTCCATTCTCCATCAATATAGGATGATCACCCCTGCTACAAACTTTTATTTATGCTAGTTGATTTCCTTTTTGGTTGTACAAATAAATAAGAGGCCTAATTGAAACTTATTGACTGGTTCTCTATTTATGGTCTAGACTTTAGCATAACAAAATGAATTTTTAACTTTGTTTCTCTTTCAACAGTTGTTCGGTCTTGGTTTGGCCAATATCATGGGCTCATTATTTTCAGCATACCCTTCAACAGGTGGGATTTCTGGGAGGTGCTAAAAGCTCCAAGTTTAACCATGGATTTGACTTTGATAACCTGTTTTTGTCCTTCATTACCTGTTTATTCTTGAAGTTTGTATTGGAATGTCATTCAATAAAGTAAGAGCTTCTTTTTCTATATGCAGGCTCATTTTCTAGGTCAGCTGTAAATAATGAAGGTGGGGCTAAAACCGGCTTATCTGGAGTTGTAGCTGGAATAATTATGGGCTGTTCTCTTTTATTCTTGACTCCGTTATTTGAATACATACCACAGGTTTGTTTCTATGTCCCTGCTGTTACATTTGTTTTGCAATAAAAAGGTTGTGAAAACTGTAGAGAAAGAGGCTGTCTGGACAGTTTTCTGTCATGTCTATCAAATAAATTCTGACTTGAAGTGCTCTGCAATATATCATGCAATTCTTGTCCTTGAAAGTTAATGTGTTTGAGATGTGTGATAGTACCAAGCAAATCACTTTTCAATGCCTTTTCCCCTTATCTACCGTATCATTGTCGTTATCATTGTGTTGGTTGAGGAGCCTAAATATTCTTTTATTTCAAATTGGAAGCTAATTGAGGATTTTGTGGTTTCTACTCTTTGCAGTGTGCTCTAGCTGCAATAGTAGTATCTGCTGTGATGGGCCTGGTAAGTATGATAAAATCACAAGCTGAGGGATCGACTACAAATTCTGTTTAACATCTATGCTTTCCAAGTTTGTCTTTTTTTCTTGGTAATAAAAGGGGCTAAACGCCCAGAGTAACAAGAATCTATATACAGACTAGACGGGGAATAGCTACCCCAATAATATCTTGATACAGTAGATTAGACATTCCAACTGGCAAGGAATCAAAATAGTGAGTTCCAATCTCCATAGAAAGAGCTTGATTGGCCAACCAATCCACACACTGATTACCTTCCTTATAAGTATGACTCGTATAAATCTCCCAATCACGCTTGAGAAAACTCATAACCTCTTTGAATAATGGATCGTGAATGAATGAGGAAGAGACCTCATTAGTAGCATCAACTAGAACCTTACAATCCATTTCCAAAATAACTTTCTTGAAACCACACGGCCAAGCCAGTTGAAGACCCAAGACTGCTGCCCAGAGGTCAATTTTAAATGAAGAACACAATCTATATTAGCCATAAAACCATGTAGCACACGACCACCACCATTGATGTTTTACATTTGTCTATGGATTACATCACCAATGTACATAAGCTGAATTTCTAATTTAAAGAACAAGTTTTCCCCTACATTTGGCTTCTCTGTGGCAAGCAGGAGTCTTACTCAGAATATAGTATATATGGGTTGTATATGACTATCTACTATCTCTGCTAGCTAGCGATCTTTCATTTCTATGACATAACTGTCCGAATATTCACTTTTAGATTTTGCATCACATGTGAAATTGAAGTTTTGGAGATTGTTATTGTATTTTTCAAGTTACATCGTTTAAAAGGTTAAGATGCATATTTCTCAATGAAAAAACAAAACAAAAAAGAACAAAGAAAAAATGAGCCATGAAGAAGTTCTACTATAATTTCATGTTTTTAAAGTATTTATGGCTCAAAATCATTTTTGTACCTTTTTGTCTTTGAAAGCTACATGCTGTGGGACAAAGCATTCAAGCATATTTATATGAAGCTCCAATAGACTGAAACTTCCATATCATTTTAAAACATCAGTTTGTATTGGCTCTCCAAGCAAGGTCATATGTGATGGCAAGAGTAGAGATAATCAAATGAATAATATTAGAGCACAAATCCTACTAAGTTGAGTTTGGTAGTTGGTGCTCATTTGTACCTGTGTTGGTATTGGAAAGTGAATTGTACTCGTTACCACCTTGCTTGGATTGTGGCTTAAATCCTATTTATATTTATTTATTTATTTCCTTGGATGTCTATCATTTCAGGTGGATTATGATGAGGCTATCTTCTTATGGCGTGTGGATAAGAAAGATTTTGTTCTTTGGATCATTACCAGTACTACAACATTGTTCCTTGGGATTGAGATTGGTGTCCTTGTTGGGGTGAGTTTTTAAAGAAGTAATGTTAGACGTGATGATTTGGACAGTAAAATATGAGATTTATGCACTGGTTATCTGAAATCTGCGAACACTTCATGTCAGCTGCCTTCTCGGCTTATTTATAAGATGCTGAATCTATCAACTTCTTTTTCGTTCAAGTGCAATAGTTTGACATAATCTTGCAAAGTCCTTTTAGGTCCCCAGTTTGACATAACTCAGACAATTTGGTTGATAATCCTTTACCATGCCACTGGTTGTATATATTGTGCATGCATTACTTACCCTAAATTGGTTTTGAAACTGCAGGTTGGTGCATCACTTGCTTTTGTCATCCAAGAATCTGCAAATCCACACATTGGTAAGTGGGACTTGTTACATCATAGTATTTATGTGTGTTAAGATTAGGTTTAATTGTTCTCTAAATCCCAGTAGATCTGTATTATCTGCTCTTTGTGTAATCATTATTATGAGCTTTGTCATTTGCTTCATCATATCAACTATGGCAATGACATTATCTGCATCTTCATTATGGCTCTATTTGATTTTTTTTCTTCCTGTTTGAACTTCTAAAAGATCAAATTTCCCTAGAAGCCCTTTTTATCCCGATAAATGGTCAAATTTTTGGGTGGTCTGGGAACTGGAGATAAAGGCTGCAAGCTTCAGACTGATGCACTTTTTTGTTGAAAATCATATTACATTGGTGCTGAATTATTGTAGATACGTTTATAGTTTAAGCATGCATTTAATAATTTTAATTTGGTGTACACTGCAGCTGTCTTGGGACGTCTTCCTGGCACCACCGTCTACAGAAATATTGAACAGTATCCAGAAGCATATACTTACAATGGAATTGTAATTGTTCGCATTGATGCACCCATCTATTTTGCTAATATAAGTTTCATAAAAGACAGGTGAAATTTTGTGTTCCCCTAAATTAATTTAACCCGGGATTACAAGTTCTTTGGAGTTTAGGTTAGTGGGATTTCTTTTGTCAGGTTACGGGAATACGAAGTTGATGCTGACAAATCTTCCAGACGTGGACCAGAAGTTGAAAAGATTTATTTTGTGATTTTAGAGATGTCACGTAAGTCTTATTCATCCTACACGGGTTACTGGGTCAAGACAGAACATGTATTATGTATTCCATAGCAATCATCGTGCTCTTATGCTTTTATACTTGCAAAAGTCACTTTCGGCCACCAAAACTGTTTTGCTTTGTTTTTCATGTCATTCTGTTTTCCATACACATGTTTTTATGCTGATTCAGATTTTTTTTCTTATGAAATATTTTGTGTTATAGCCACTGGGTTCAGTGATTTTGGTATGGCGTTATCATTAAAGCCATAACTTTTTTCATTCTGATTTTTCATGTATGCTATTGAAGCTGAAAAAATAAGGTTCATTAAACAATCCACTTACCTAAACCCCAAATGTTTCTTATTTTGTAGCTATTACATACATAGACTCCAGTGCTGTTCAAGCATTGAAAGACTTGTACCAGGAGTACAATTCACGGGACATTCAGGTTGAGTGTCTGTTTTTGTGGAAGTCAAGATCAAGTACATGTTGTTCATTTTATATAGAGACATGGTATAATCTCTGCTTTTTGTTGGGTCTTTTGCAGATCTGTATTTCCAATCCAAACCGAGATGTTCTGCTGACCTTAACAAAAGCTGGTATTGTAGAGCTGCTTGGTAAGGAGCGGTACTTTGTGAGAGTGCATGATGCTGTTCAAGTTTGCCTTCAGCATGTTCAGAGCTTAAGCCAATCTCCTAAGAAACCAGATCCTTTTGCTGAGGATAAACCAAGAATCTTTAAAAGGTTATCGAAGCAGAGGGAAGAGGATTTATCAATAGCAGAGTTAGAGTCAGGTGATAATAAAACCTCTGCTCCCAAGTATACAAAGCCGCACTTGGAGCCATTGTTGTCTCGAAAGTCTTGAAATTTGCTTGATTATTTTTATGAACATATGATGCCGATTTTTCAAGGCACTGCGTATATATGATATCTGTCTGTAAATCATTGATTATAAGGTTCGATTGTTTGCTTGCATGCATGCTTTACTGTTGTAAAATGCAATGCAATACTCGTCGTAAGGTTTGTTTTCTTCATTGGAATCATAAGACTAATCTGTATTATATAAAACAATGCATTCATTGCGTCAGTTTGTATCGCTCCTTCACTCTGTTTATATTGAGCAATCTGTATCGTGTTACCTCCAGCCACGAGCACTAAAATCCCTGGTAGGAATCTACTCGCGGAGAGCTGTGTGGACTTTGCAGCCCGCGTTGAAAGCGGCATAGTTGATGCGAGGGTGAAATCTCATCATGCAGTCCCACATCGGAAAAACGACAACCCTTCTCCAAGTGAGGCACTATAAATAATCTATTGCTACCCCCCAAAAAAATTGCCTTAAACTAATGAGTAAGGAAAACAAAGCGAGAGGTGGGAGCCGCTCGCCGCGCCGACACAGTTTGTGCGCATTAATTTGTGGAGGGGTTATAGGCTGGCCGAGCGTTGACGCTGCTTACTTTGCAGAACTCGCTTGCGCGGGCCTCCCTATTTTCCCACCCCCTCAATCAACCATAAAATTTCTACAATTCATTTCTTGGGTTATTCCTTTTTTATTTAATGTGTTTTCTATTGGTGCGGTGTTTTTCGTTAATGTTTATTATCTCGAAATTTGAAGCTATAGGCTCTAGCTAGCTGTCGCCGCCCTCCTTGTACAGGTGGACAAAAGGCTGTCTCGCTTATGAGATACAAGTGGATTGTAGCTCATGGAAAATTGATGACAAAGAGTCACTAGACATGACCCATGCTGTCCTTGCTGTCAGAGGAGAGTGGAGGATGTGATTCATGCCCTAAGAGATTGTCCGGCAGCCAGCTACCCTTGGGATAATTTAATTCCGACTAGAAGCAGACGGTAATTTTTGCTGCTAATATGGGAAAGTGGTTAATGAGCAGCCTTTCTAGCAATGAAAAGACACGGGAAGGGTGGCCTACTGGCCTTGGCATAAGGTGTTTGGAATAGCAGCTTGGTTCATTTGGAAATCCAGAAATGAAAAGGTATTTGGTGGTGGCTCAGGTTTTTCTGATTATTCTATAGCTGCTATTCGGAATATGATGGTGGACACTTCAATTGTCAATAAGGGTGTTGACATCTCAGGTAGGAAAAAGTCTGAAGTCAGTTGGGTTGGATGGGAATATTCTCAGGAGGAATTGTTTAAGTTGAATGTAGATGGGTGCAGTAAAGGCAATCCTGGTGTGGCAGGAGCTGGAGGGCTGATCAGAGATAGTATGGGAACCTGGATGCAAAATTTCGCAGTCAACACGGGTATATGCACTTCAGTTAGAGCAGAGCTTTGGGCAGTAGTCACTGGCTTAGATCTTGCATGGACCCTTGGATTATGTCAGGTAATTCTAGACACGGATTCGATTTTAGTTGTCGGTTTGATTACGAAATCTACTACTAAAAGTGATTCTAATAATGCTTTGATCACTCAAGTTAAGGAAGCCCTAGCTAGGGAATGGGAAATCAGAGTTCAACATACACTTCAGGAGGGGAATACAGCAGCAGATCGGTTGGCCAATTACGGCTCGATAAAAAATCCTTTCATTAGAGATAGATGGATAGTTCATGACTTATCTGCAGGTTTGTATTCAACTTTATATTGTAACCTGATTGGGTGAGTTATTCCTCGTCTAATTCGGTCTAATTTGTTCAAGGTTCACCTTGGAATCCAAGCCAACGTGGAGAGCCAAGTGGTGGTGTAGCATTTCCAGCAAATGGAAAATCTCGGAGGGATAATGCAGTCCAGCTTCAACTCGAATTATTAATGGATGTATCATAAAACAACGGAGCAAAGTAACAGAATGGACATCAGCCAGTGCTCCAATAACAATATAACAGAGCTAGATTAAAATAATGCCAGCCATTTCAAATTAATAGGCCACTGCACTGACAGGTTAATGGATTTTATTAGATAATAGAGCACCCCCTGCTTATAGTTTTAGATTTCTAACATACACCAGGCTCAGCACTTCTTTCTTTTCCTGATGGAGAAGGCTCAACCACCACATTACATGACTAGGTTCCGATATCTTATAATCTGGAACTAATTCATGCGTTGACCTTTGGCTCCCATCCAGCAATGACATGTTCCTCGGCAGCTCTTGTCTTCTTGAAAGATTCACGGGAGAACAACAACTGCAAAGCAAGAGCAACGATATTTTTTTAATCATTTTCCAACTCCAACAATTCAGGGGGATTTGGGTTCTATATTTCTACTGACCTAAATCGTAACAGTTCAAAACAACAAAAATTCAGAAATCAAATAACACCATTCAAACACTTCTTCATCAGTCAACCATTAAGTAATATCAGTATTTTGAAGGTGACTAGACTTTACCTGCTTCTGGCTCTATTTCAAATAAACTTCACCTAACAGCCACCGTGATAAAGTTCTTTCCCAGAGTCTTAGCGCATCAATTATTATAGCAATTCAATATAATGATTTTTGTATCTTGAGCACAAAATACATGAAAGCCAAAAGGCCCTTGTGAATTCCTTACTTCCTTTACCGTTCAAAGGCATGGACTTCAGGAAATTTAGTCCTAGGAGGATACATCCTATGGTGCACTGTTCAAGTCTACTCCTATGGTAATAATATCAGAGCACTTGCTCATAGCAAAGCAGATTTCTTAATGTTGGTTTGCTTCCATGCACCAAACAATTGAATCTAAAACACTTTATGAATCTACAACTCCAAGAGTTTAAGCCATCTCCTAAGCTGACACAACAACGTAATAATATCAACTGGGAATTGGTTTAACATATCTTGCAATGATACCCTTCTTTAAGTGCAAAGAATACAGATGCATTTGGTAGCCGGGAAAAGGGCATCATGTGCCAAACCTATCTACATTGTAAGATCCGCCGAAACCAGGGCTCATACAACTCAGCTACATCCCTGGAAAAGGTTCTGGCTTTGCACTTCCAATCCTAATGCAGGATGATGTGACCCCCATCAAATGGATAGCATTAACATCATGGTATTCGATGAATCTGCCCCTGACATCTGCACCAACCTTGACAAGGAAGAGGGCATCTTCACACAAGTATAAAAACTTCATTTTATTTTTCTACCTGCTAGTTCTATCTCTTTGAGCACCTGATAATCCTCAGGCACAAGCAGCCCCCATATCATATGCACCAATGAGCAATAAGATAGTAATGTGCCAAGAAGCGAGATGAATGAATCAATTCAAAACAATCACTCCTACGGGTGTCACCCTAAGGTTGAGCATTGAGCTTACTGCATCAACCATCAATGTTTGAGAATTTCAAGAATATCACACCCCGCACCATAGTAGGTCTTGTCATTCAACTGACACAAGTCATTATAAAAATTCAGTTTTCTCTTAACAATCCACGCTTCTATCTCAATATCTCACTTTAAGACGAGGAACTACAACAACTTCGATTGATCAGGTCATCAGGTGTGTGAAGGCGGTTAGCGAACCTACCGTCTCATATGAATGATTAATATCATGACCAAAAACAGCATACATAAAAACAGCTTGTGATCATAGTTTTAGATCCATCATTCAATTGATTGAAGTCAAATCTGAAACAACAAACAAGGCGCGTAATCACAGGATAACAAAAAAGATAAGAGTACCTTAATGTAGTTGAGGACATGTGTCAAATTGTCAGGGATAGTCCAGTTCTTGAAATGGCCAAGAGCAACCTCAAGATGGTAAAGCTTCGGAGCCAAGCTCAAATCCACTGCTGTGATCTTTTCCCCAGCAATGAAAGGACCCTGATAACATGCTCCAATAAATTAGATTGCACTTCAAAACGGAAAAGTAAAACAGAACCATAAACTCTTCAAAGATAAGTCCGTGTTTCAAATTTATACACACGTGCACCTTGAGATGCCCATCCAATGCCTTCAATTCCTCAAGCAAAGCCTGCTCAGTTCCATCATTGGGATCCTTGCTCTTCAAGAACTTAACAAAAGATGGGAATATCTTCGAACCCCTGTAGTTCCACATGGTTTATATTGCAAATTAATCTCTGTTAATAACCTTCTAGTGGCAGCCAATGAGAAAAGAAGCATGACCACACAAAATACATCCGAAAACAACCTCAAGCATAGATCAGTTTGTTGTTATAATAATTAGAAAACATGTCCTGCAATAATGCATCCCTGGAAGAAGAATAAAAAAAGCTACGAGTAAGAAGATTTTTTATGATGATTTATCATGAAATGAGAACAAATATAAGAGACATGAAGAATTTTTGCACACTGCCATTTCCACATAAACGGCGAGGAGAAAGCACCGTAAATTTAAGCACAGAAAACAAAAAAGAATCGGTGGTTGATGATAGAGAGAGAAAGAGATTTACAAACAATATCACATCCGCATTCAAACTGCTGGAGATAGTAAAGGAAGGTGAAAGATGCTTACACAGAGGCAAATTCCGGAGGAGTGGCAAGAGGGGGTTCAGGGTTTTTCTCCTCTAAGATACCAACAATCACGTCAGAATCTGCGACCCATTTGTCATCAATTTTCACCACTGGGACCTTTCCTTCCGGGCTTATCTCCAAAAACCTATCAAAACAACAACCTTCCAAATCTCAATCCATCATGACGCATAAAAGCAAAAAATCACACATACATTTTTCATGCCTATTCAATTTGATCATATCAAGGGTACTCTAGTCATTAAAGCTCCGTTGATCCATAGTTTATGATACCGGTTGTTATCAATATTGTTGAATCCTCCTAACACGTTAAAGCATTCATTTCATATCTGAGTTAAAAAAAAAGACGATCTTAGATTAGAACAATGATATTGCCCTCTAAGATCGTTTTTAAATAGTTTGTTCTCAGTGGTTAACTAAATGAGGGGCTTTTTTTCCCTCGAAGTCAACAATAACCATCACAAACTAGCAGGTATCTTCTTAACTCTTAAGCAAATAGCATATATATACAGGCACACTCACACACATGTGGAGCACATGGAGACATTAAAAACAACAGCTACAAGTAATCCAACACGGCAAGAAAAGCTTCAATATTACACATGTAGGAAATAAAACATAGATACAACAGGAACCCATTTTCTGCACTCAACAACCTCAAACTGCAATAAACACAACTATTCTGAAGACTGATAGATGTGATCGTTTTAATACCACTGAGGTTTATCACCCAGATTGATGAGATGAGACTTGTATGGAATTTTCTTCTCTTCCAGACTCAACAGAACTCTCTGGCAAAATGGGCCTAAAACAGCAAAAATACACAAGTCCAATCAAAACCCGGGTGTAAAATCACAAACAAATGACACCCACAAAAACATCAACCAAAACTTACAATCTCCGAGAATATTAGGGGCACCAACAGCAGCTTTGACACAGATCTCTAAAGCCATTATTTCTGTCCGTGGGAGAAATAGCAGTGAAAGGTTGACGGGGGTAGAGACCGATCGAGAGAGTGAACCGGAGGAATTGGTGACAGGTGAAAAACTGGTGGCTTATTTATTTTGTGATTATGATGGCTGTTGGACCGGAGCGAACTGGACCGGACCGGACCAGAAAAGATATGGGCACATGTTATGCTTTGTGGGGTTGAGGGTAATATTAGTATATTCTAGGTTTTGAGGAGACGTGTTATATATGTGAGTTATTACAGAAAGGTTGTTTCTTGATCCAGAAACAACTTGCCTTTTCTGACAGCCATTTACCCTTCCAATTTCGAACAGACTTTTTATATTCAAGACCCTAAAGAATGAAATTACGGGAATGTTTCTCTCTTTTTTTCCCTTCAAATTTGAACTCGAGATGATGGAAACTTGTTTATGGTCTGGTGTTTGAGATTCTGACTGGATTGTTTCTGATCTTCTGTCGACCTTGTTTTTTGAGCACAAACCAATAAAGGAAGATAAAATTGTCAAACAATGAAACTTTTTTTTCTTTTTCAAAGCGTTAAAATGGATCCGATGGATGAATTTAATGTCTGTTACAATGTTTTCATTGTCTGGCTACATGTTTGAACTCGACCGGACAGTTAGGAAGTAGCAGTAGAGACTGCTCATCGACATGAACGTGGTCGTGTTCTCGGAGATGTTCTTGGTGGTGTTAGGATTTTTTTTTTATCGATTATTAGAATCTTAGGATAAACCATATTGTTGATGGAATGGCGAAAAATGGAAAGAACAAAAAAATGAACGAGATATCAATCATTCATTGTTTGACTGCCTTACCCTTTCATTTCCCTTTCTCGTCGCTATTTCATTATTTACTCTCTGTTTATTTAGATATTGTTTGTCTATAACTATTTTTTTTAATTTTTAATTTTTTTTAAAATTTTAAAATGATTAGTTTTTATATTTTTATATTGACTATATCAAAAATAAAAAATTATTTTAATGAATTTTTAAATGAAAAATATTTTAAAAAACAATTTCCATCACACTTTCAAACATGCATTTTAAAAAAACATTAATTTTTACTTGGAAATAAATTAATATAATATTTTTTTTATTTTTTAAATTTATTTTTTATATCAGCACATCAAAATAAAAAAACACTAAAAAAAATTAAAATAAAAAATTATTTTTTTTAAAAAATTACGGTTAAGCTGCTAAACCAAATAGGCTAATAAAAGTATTTTTAAATACACTTTTAACACCCAAGTAAAAATGACAAATATAAAAAATTAAAAATATGTTAATGATAATGTGATCTTAGTCCATAATTGATGATAACTCTACATATTATAACACTGTTTTGATGCACTCCCTCAGTCTTTGATAAATTTACTATTTTCTTTTTCTTGGCCACCTCAATCTCAATTTAAATGTGCATTCAGAAGTTAAAAGTATAGCAAATACTTTTATTCTATCCTTCTACCCTTTCAAGAGGCCCAAAAACTTTTCTTACAGTAGAGATATCAATCACCCGTTCACAAGGCCTGGGCTTGCCGCTGCAAGCTGATAGTGCCGGCGTTGCTCGTTAGAAGCTCTTCTATTGTTTCTTTTTCGAAAGTTGTTGTTATATATATATATATATA
>Ga0307507_10007396_pt1 | contig 16020 bp, 20 predicted proteins | sample 7_EM_MG_FD_207223 | JGI IMG/M metagenome (GOLD analysis project Ga0307507, IMG submission 207223) | Populus trichocarpa ectomycorrhiza microbial communities from riparian zone in the Pacific Northwest, United States - 7_EM | ecosystem: Host-associated > Plants > Roots > Unclassified | place... | reverse complement strand
ATCATGAGAAGGAAGTGAAGAGAACCGGAGCTAAGGTGTAGCCAGGGCGTCAGTACGACGCGACGTCGCGTCAGGAGATAGAGGGCGTTGCCAGGCAACACAGGAAGCACAGGGTGTTTGCATGCGTTGCAACAAAATTCAGGGCGCACAGGGCGTAGAGAACGCAGAAGCGACGTCGCTTGCGTCAGGGCCCAACGCCGACGGATCTGACGCAAGGTATTTTTTTGCTGATGAATAGCCACAAAATATTTTCAAATATAAGTAACTCATTATAGGTAAGAAGTGACTAAAAGTACAAATTGTAGGTTTACCGTGCCCACAGGCTTTTAACCATATAGTGTAAATTCTTTTGAAATCCACTATTTCAGAACTTCTGTAAAACTATTTCATTAGTACCAGATAGGCTTAGTTTGGCAAGTTGAGAGAATCTAACAAGGCCAAAGTACTCAGGCTATATCAGAAGAGGTAAGTACTAGCCCTTTTCAAGAAGTATTATTTGTTGGTCCTGAATTTTGGCACCTAACTAATATGGTAACTCATAAAAGATTTAATGGTATTTTCTAAGCCACCTTTTCAACTACTTCTTACCTTACCTATAACAAGTACCAGTAGTGATGGGTATGTAAAGATCATAGAAGTATATAGTAATAAAGAAAAAGTATGGGAAATAATAAAAGATATTGTAGGTTGTGATAGAACAGAGAAGTAAGAAGCATATGTAAGACAAAAAGAGAAAAAGTGAGAGAAAAAGGATTAGATGGAGAATTGAGGGGTGCCAAGTCAAGAGGGACTGGGGAGTTGGCATTTAAATGTGACTACTAAGTATAAGAGTTGTCCTAAGGGTTCACCCTACACACTAATAAGATTAGATCACTCTTTTCTTATCAGACTGCAAATTTTGCTAAGTATATATTATAGTATATAATATAGACAATCTACTTATTTTAGAAATGAGATATGAGATATAAATAACCAATTTATACCTAAAACACTCAAGAATGATTCTAACTACGTTTTCCTTCAAAGCTCTCATTTTGGGCTTCTATTGTAAGACTACTTTAACACCTACGTTGCCAATACAAAATGATGAGTCACGAGCTCTACAAATCTATATATATACCTATAGAGATATGTACTACCTCTATCATACAAGCATATCTAATATTATCAGAATGGCTTCCACCAGGATAATATATTGTAAAACTATAACTTTACATTAATAAACTTGAAGTAGCTCAATATTTAAAATATTTGTAACACTTAACTTAAAAGAAAAGTTGAAAACAGTCCCCACTAAATCTTTTCTTCTGAACTACTAAATCTCACTTTTCTTATTGTTGATAAATATCCACACTGTGGCTATCCCTTTGTCTACAAAGTAGCTTTATTACTAGATATCAGCCATCAGTGTTTATAATTTCAACAACATCCAGAAAGTATCTGCTTCCATAAAGTCTCAAATGCTTAATAAGACAACATTGTTGTCCTTAAGTTGAAAAAGATAACTTAATCCACCAGCTGGCAGGGCAAGTATTTCCCATGTGAATATCCTATATAGGATAAATTGCTGGTATTGTGGTTCCAATATCAAGAACAAATTAGCCAGGACAGTTAGTAGAGGCTCAGGTGTTCAATTCCCCTCCTCATGAATTATCTCCCAGCTCATCACTGGCACGTAGGGCAGGGTAAGCAAAAGAGCCTGTGCTATCATATGAGAACCGGGGGACTGGAGACCTTAGCTTTCCTCGATAATGCTGTAGGTCAAATCAGTACTAATGTCTAGTATCATATGGCATCAGAGCTGAATCCAACTCCGGTCCATGCTCCTAGGAATAAGACAGTCGATAGGCGGAGTAGCAGGAAAAAAACAGGGAGAACAGTACACGGAAAATGATCGGTTTGCCCCCTTTGAATTGGGAAGGCATCTACCAGTTCTAGGCACTGCGTGGACTTTCTTGAAATTTGGTATCCCTTATTAACCATCACGCCAGCCCGGCCTTCTCTCGGGATATTACTTAGGAAGAAGGAAACATCTATCAATCAGGGGAGTGTGATTTTAGTGTTAGGTTAGTTTCAATGGGGAAATTGTGTCAGGAATAGCCTTGAAGTGTGACCAGGAGGCAGGTATTGGTCGGTTTTCAGTGATGAATGCCTCTACCTAGACCTTTTCTACATTTCTATAGTAGGTGCTACTACTTTGTGTAGCCGTAGGACAAACTGCCAACCAAAGCATACCTTAGCATACTATAAGTATCGACAACTATAGCAGTGCGCTCATGCCCCGATGCTGGCATAACCAGGAATACCAAAAGCGACACCCTTCTGCCTCCCCACAGACTCTGTACCTACCGTCCTACAATAAGGCATAGTTACGATATTCCAACGCCAACCTACCGACAATACATATTATCAATGCTTATGATACACAACAAAGCTAGTCCAGTGAATCACCAAAGATTGATGGGAACCTCCACGACACCTTGTGGTTCACTCTGCCAAACCCCAACACAAAGCCCCCAAATATCTACTTAAATCCTAATAATCCCAGATTAGCCTGCGGTCCAGACACGAGCAAAAAAAAAAACTAGGAGCCGAGAAGAATATAGAAAGCCAAATCCTATAACTAATTCCTTTAGATAATCCCATCCACCAACAAGGCGGGACGAACCCTGGCCTTATTCCTGCACAATTATGTCCCTCCCTAAGCACATAGGTCCCACTAGAGACAAGGCCAACAATCTAACAAACAGTTTCACCCTCTATTCCTTCACGGGCGACCCAATTAGCTATGATAAGCTCAGTTCCCGAGACAGCTTTGAGCAAGCTCCGCGCCAGATGTTAGGAAACTTTACTACCACCACCACCCAACAGAAATACTCATTCAAGATAGCCTTCCTCATCGCCGGAACTTCGTCTAGGTGTTAGCAGGAATTATGGCTCAATCGCCATTTATTCACTAGCATAAAGCGTGATGAGATGCGAATCAGTAGCCAAGACTTAGGAAGTTCGGGGATGGACACCCCAGACAATAGAGTTCACGGCAGGCTAGCTGTGGATTCTCCGCAGTCATAGAGTACGCTACCATCAGGCTTACTGTTTCGCAGCTTGCTAGACCAATTCCCGAGGGCCTTCTTGGCGTCTCGTAAATACACAGTCTATCTGCAAAGTTGAAGAGCTAGCTAGCGAGCTAGTGTTGCGTTTATGGAGGTATTGACTTTTGGTCGGGTGAGGTTGTGCCTCTCCGCTTCTATATAACCTACCTACGCACGGCTCTTCTAGCATAGTACTCAGTAGGCAGGCACGGGAGGCCAGGGGTGTGCTTTCCCGTGTTTGAGACATCCTACTAATTGTTAGAGTTGATGGAAACGGATAGTTGTCAGAGGAGATGGATAAGGGTAAATGTGAGAATTATCGGAAGCTAGTAACGGACTAGGGTTGACCGTAGAAGTTTAGAGAATGTCTTGAGCAATAGCATTTATTTTTGGAGTAGAATGATTTGCCGAAATGGTTCTATGGTTATGTCTTTCCATTGTGATCACAAGAGTAAGCAGAGGAATGGGGACATATATGGAGAGAAATAGACAGGTATGGGAAGTGATGGAAGATCAGGATAACTTCATTCTGTCTCATATTATACACTCATGTTTTTGACTAATTGGTTTGAGCAAGGTAGAACGGGAGAACGAAGTTTATTATATCATACCTTCCCTATAGCGAAGCCCTGCTCTTGTCTGCTCACTTTACCGTTACTTCAGTTATTAGTTACCAGTGGGAGCCAGTAATGCATTGCTGTTGGTGTTTTCGTTAGTGGATGGATGAAATCTAATGTTGAACAGCGCTGTTCGCTCTGCGTACTTATCATGCTGGCATGTAGATTTGCTTTGTTTTCACCCACGATTAAAATTGATGAAATTGTTATAAATTAAATAATATTATATTGATAATCCGCAGGCACTAATTGCAGTGTATCAGGGAGACCAAGGGTTTTGACCAGTCGTCTGCTTTGTCTGACCTATCTATATCATACTTATCATATGGAGTCCCAAAGTAGATTCTTAGCAAATTATAACGCTACGGTACCTAAGCATAGGCTCTGGCTCATCGAATATAGAACCCATTCTGAGGTAAGGATGCTATATTTTACAGTAAGACCAACACCACCGATCACACACCTTACCTAAATACCATGTAACTCCCATCTTGAGCTCCCATACCCCCAATACATCCCATAAATATTAGGTTTATTTACTAAGCTTTATCCTTGGCGGTATTAAAACGTACCGTACCTAGGCAATTTCATCTGGGGAGCAGAAGGTCAGCGCCCAGCGAGTGACCAGCAATGATCCAAAACATATCCACTCCAGAATTTATCACTACATAGACCTCAATGAAAGCAGCACCCCAATCACTACCCACTCCTATAGCATATTCTCATCACAAATTATATACATACCATATCCAGGGTCGGACAAAAAAAAAAGCATCTCCCCCCAATCACTTTTGCCGCCGGGTAATTAATTTACAAGCACAATAACCCCCAAATAAGATTGATTATTCCCAAGCATCTCACAAATTGATGCACATCACAAACTAATACCCCCCCGCTGCCAATAAATCATGTGCAGATCCAATGGAAGAATCCCATCCCATTATTCGATCCATGGAAGATCCTTATTATCATACCCCGGCATCAGAATGCACCCGAATCGATCTAATCTAAATCATTCAGGAAGGGTTAGTCTCATAATCCTGACCCCAACGACAATCGAACGGTGAGTCTAGCATCCTTCACCTTCCAATAGCCATGACATCATTAGCTTCCACCTAGAATTTATATACACCTCCCGGTAAACACTATTGCGCAGCACCTGTACTCGTACAAACACTCCTCCTTCTCCTTCTCTTCTCTCCTATCACGTTAATACAAAAAAAAAAAATCCATCCCACTTCCCCACTCCAAAACTATCCCACAATTATGATTTTCAAAAACATTCGCACTATATAAGCCAAAAACAGTAATCCCCAAGAGACCGCTTACAGGTACTACTCCTACACTCCCATCACCCCCCCCCTCCCTCACAATCAATCAATTAATCAATCAATCAATCCCACAGGTGTCCAATGCCACAAGCCAATTACACACAACGGCTATGCACCCCACTGCCTGAAGCCACCACCAGCATCCAATCTCAACTCCCCCCCCCAAGATCCAATACCTGTAAAACCCAGCCTACCACATCCGTAACTAAATTAATCTGCATGCACGACACTATATAATACATCCCTATCAGATAGTAGAGAAAACCGGAATATCTCAAGTTTTCATAGAGATATTTGGGTTCAAGTCAGAACCTGCCCGAATTTTAAAGAGAGGAGGGGGACGGGGAATGAATGTTCGAGATATGCCAATAACTGCAGGCTCCCCTGGTACAAAGTACCAATAGATATATCTCGCCAGGCACTACAGTACCGGTAACTTATACCAAACTGTAAGAGTCCACTACTTGTACTATACCCCTCGACGGGGGAGCAATAAACAATCACCAAGCCAGAATGAAACATCAGCCTACTCCTATTCCGAATACCCCCACTGAGGGCCGGCCCCTCATCATACCATATAAGGGTACAGTGCCGTACTTGTACAAATTCTTAAACCTATATAGCATGGGCTCTCACATTCCAACTTCAGAACTGACTTTTCGGATGATTTTCTAGAATAGTTGTTTTTTGTTATAATAGATAGGTATATATATATTGAAAATTGGGCCTCTATATATACGGAAAACTAGGGGGAGGGGGCGGTTGATACATTCCTTCTATTACCAAGATCGTGCAAGAATTATTGTCCTGCATTTACAATCACGGACGGAAGCAACAGGCACGAAGGGGACAGCCCCGAGACAAAGTTGAAAAATAGGACTTGGCAGACTTTAAAAGTAAATAGTTCACCATGAAGAGTTAAGACATCATGTTATGTCCTCCATAATATTCACTCCGCACTCACTTGATCCAACGTATTCCCTTATTGTCATGAGGGAGGCAACACTGTAAGTTGCTTTCACCCAAATTTTTATTATCACATCATATCAGACACAAACCCGCATACCAGCAAACTTATTCGATGCAGAAACGCCGTCAACTACCTGCCGCATTCATATACCATGCTCAAAGTGTGCATGCCCTCTCTTCCCATTCCACCTCCGTGAAGAGGGAATAAAAGAAGGAAAAAAACCCCGCCCCCATACAACCCCCGTTCATCAACCCCACAATTGCTGTCACCACCTACAAGGGAATAGATAGACAGATAGATGGATACATAACTCAGAAATAAAAGATATCCTGTCTACGCACTTCCCTCGAAACACCAGGAAAGTATCAGGAAAAAGGCAATTCGCAATACGCGGAAGGTTTCTATCTATTTAGAAGAGAAGAGAAGACAAGAAAGAAGAAAGAAACAGAACTAGGGATCATCCAACTTTCTCGCTTGCCCCCGACTGCCCCATCCACCATAACATCACACAGAACCCCAAGTCTGACCCTACTTCCTCTGAGACTCAATCCTCCTCCTGAGTGATCGAGTCCTCTTTCGGAGTTTCTTCAACTTATGCTTCTTCATCTTGAGTTTTCTGATCCTCTTGACGGAAATAAGGCGCATGACCACTCGCCCGGGGTTCCCATCAGGCATGGCTTCGCCAATGCGTCGTTGGCGGATCATGTTCTCAAGAAGGAGTTTGCTATTACCCGAGATGGCGACGGTTCCCTCTCCTTGTGTCGTGGCCTGGAGGAGGAGTCGGATGAGTTGCTTTTGAAGTCTCGGCCTCAGGAAGGCCGTTTGCGCCCTCGGCGGTGGGGGCGGACAGAAAGGTCTGTAGGAGAAATAGTCCGGGCCCAGATTCGCCGAGTCGGCAGCATCTTGTGTAGACTGATGTGCCTGTGGTTGTGCTACTGCCGCTTGCTGCTGTTGTTGTGGCTGCTGAGCGTTGTTTGAGGCTGATCGGATGGCGGATTCTAACCATCCGGACTCGACCACCACGTCTATGTGCTCAAAATCTGTCGGCGATGGAGAGTTCTGGTATATAGGGCGCTCAAAGGCAGGTTTTCGCGAGGCGAAAATATTCTCGAAAAGGGATTCCGAGTGGTTTAGTGGGACCGAGTGAGAGATACTGACAGGCCGGTGTTGGGCAAAGAAGGTTGATACTGCTACGTCTATCAAAGTAGATCGTTTAGTAAGAAATTATATAAGGAGTAAGTGGGAGACGGTGATGAGGGGAAGGAAGTAAGAAGATGAGGATGTACCAGCTGGGTGGAGGTGGTCGGTGCTAGGCACCACGGGAACTTTTGATCGCACCTTTGCCGCCGTTGATGTTGTAGAGTTTTTCGCTCCTGTCCTAGCTGACCTTCGAACGGTAGGCGTACCGGCGATGTTGCTACCAGATGCCCCATCAGAAGGATTTGAAGGCTTGGAGGAAGACGACGAGGAGTAAGGTCTCAACCTTGGCTGGATATGGATAGCGGGGGAGGTGGTTTGTTTGATGGACACCATTGGGCGGGGAACAACGGCTGGGGCACCGCCGAAGCGCAAGGTCAGCGCAATACGGCGGAAGGAGAACATCTTGTCACTGTCGCTAAACGGAGAAAAGGGAGGGGTGAAAATGTCCGGACACAGAGGAAGAGGCCCGAAGTGGAAGCGGTTCGACGATGATGTGGTTGTTGGTGGTTAGAGGAAAGGAAGGGCCTGCTTGGTACCAAATCCTGGCTCAGTTTCAAGTGGCGACCGCAGTGCCAAGATATATCCAAGACGGGAACGCTGGCTTACCGGTACATCCATCCCACTCTTGAATTTTTAAAGATGAAAATTTAATCATGGGCAAATAATAACTGTTAGACTTTCCGTTTATAGAATTTCAATAATAACGGAGTAGCATAGAACTTCGAAAAGGTCGAGGGGATATTTGTCAAAATCCCAATGAAAGCCTTGTGGGAGAAATAAGAAAAGGACAAAAAACTCCCTAAAATATGGACTAGGAAATGAAAGGACTTATATACAAATAATATAATATACGAAAGGATTTTTCAGAACCTCAAAGAAAATGAGCCTCTTCCGATCCTCTCAACCCCAGTGTTTCCCTCCTTTTTTTTACATATATCTGATGTCCGACAGCCTTCTGCATGCACACCATGAGCTGAAGATGCCGGAAAACCATCAAACAAAATAAAAATTAAACGATAACACATCGAAACACCACACGATGTCACCGCCCTCCGAGAAATAGGAAAAAGCAGCATAAGAGATCACCAGCCACAGAACTAGTCAGAAGTATATCCAAAAGAAACCAAAAGTAAATGATACCTTCACTCATCTAATGCTCCCCATCAAATCTCCAACAAGGACAAATGATACACAAAAACAAAAGAAAAAAGCGCAGACCTCTCTATTGACAATAGAGAGAGCTATAACCAGCCGGCATAAAACGAAACGCGCGCAGAAATAGCGAAACTAGAAAGCCGCTGAAACAAATATCGCTCGCAGCCGTCCGTGGAAAACAATTGGTGATAAAATATAGAAAATGCTGGCTTTTAGTGTCGTCGCGCGTTGCAATTGTTCACCATTTCAAAACATAGCGGTGATAGCTTAAAGCTTTCTGCCTCTGTCCGTCACGAATTAAGAATAAGTTCGTTGCACACTTTTTCCTCCCCACATTCCCCACACTGCTTAACAGATTTCCCGTTTTCTCAAAGCACTTACAGAACCAGAGTTTGAAGATTTTTCTGGAGTATCATATCCTGAACGCTGGACATTGTGATCTTGAGCAAGTTCGTGTCCGTAGCGTTTGTAAAATGAACATAGATATCCTAGTTTATTATATTGTCAGAACCAACCCCAAGCGTGTCAAGCAGAGGACACACCTTTGAAGAGCTACGATTCAATCTTTTAAAGCTCTCCTCAAAATACATTGAGGCGTGCTTGTATGACTGTGGATCTCCAGTGTAGTCGGGGAAATATTTCCTAACCGGTGAGTTCGGCAATTTTTGCTTGAACAAATCGATCTTGTTTAGGAAGAGAATGATTGAAGTCTGGATAAACCACTGCGAGTTGCAAATACTCTCAAATAGCATCAGAGCTTCTTGCATTTGGTTCTAGCCAATGTCAGCCACCAACCCAGCCTAACTACCCGACCACAACCAATGTGCAATGCCGGTAGAAAAACAAAACAACTAGCAGGGACACCAAGAACATACAGCGTCTTTATCCTCAACCAAGCACTGGTCGTATCCACTAATTGCAACCAAGAATAATAAGGCGGTAACATTTTCGAAACAGTGGATCCACTTCTTGCGCTCCGATCGCTGCCCGCCAACGTCGAACATGCGGTATGTTAAAGCCCCCAAGTCAAACAATGTCTCACTAATTCCAGTACTCTTTAACCTAGAACGGAGAATATCCTGATCAGTCGGCATGTAGTTGGGGACAAATAGCCGGTCAAGCGATTCAAAAAAACTAAAACGCGGGATTCTCCTATCAGCCACCATCCCCATGTCTTTGGTCTCCAAAGAGCAACAAAATGCAGAGAAGCGACAGAGTCGATGACACCGCCAAACTCACTAATTCAGATTATCGTGCAGAGCGAACTCATTTCCCCGGTGTACCGCTATCTGAACGCCAGCATCTGCCCACAAGCTTGCGAAGGCCTTCTGGTACTCCTTAGGGAATGGCTCTTGTCTTCCTAATTCGCGCTCCATGATGACCAGCTCAACATATGCCTAAAATATCGGTAATCAGTGTCAAACAGAACAAGCGTTGGATTTGACAGAACTAAGAGATAGCGCACTTCGTTCCCCTCGTTCTGAAATGTCAAATCGTACGATTCCATAGCCTCCAGTATTATCTTAAACGAGTTTAGCAAGTTGGAGAAGATTATTACGCGATAGTCATCTCTATCGTTTTTAGAGAAACCAGATGCATGAATCAGCTTCATCTGCTTGAGAATTGTGGACTTGCCGCTCTCGCCGGCTCCTGTTAATAGACCGCACAGTATTAGTACCTATTGGCAGATCATATAGACCAAGGACAGCGTTTAGACATCCAAAAGATTAGTCATAACAACAGTACCTAAGAGCAATAGTTTAACCTCCTTTGCAATGCGTTTCTCATCCTGTCGTATCAACCGCTCGATCTCACGAGACTTTTGGGCACCCGCATCGGTGGTTCCTCCTCCCATACACATCTTTAACAAGCGCGCCACGATTGAACGGAAGTTTTCTGAATACTCGAAAGGCAAAACGAGTGTGGAATTTAAATAGTGCGAGGTGTCGAAGAAAAGTGCTATATGGATAATAATTTTCCGGAGTCACTGTATAATATGAAACGGGAGAGTGGAAATGTTATGCGATGCTGGTGAGGGCGGCAGCTTCGAAAATGGAAGGAAGCCGGAGAAAGAGAAGGAAATACGCTGGTCTTTGTGGGTCGGAAGAGTGTGTGTGTAATCCTCTAGGGTAAGGCCTAACTCGACCCGGGTCAGTAAGAATAGTAAGCAATTACTATCCGGATAGGAAGAGAAAGACACATGAGTAAGGATGAGTTTCCCTAGTGTTAAAAACCACGTATAAAAGAGCAGCTAATCTTGTATAGCATAGAGTCCAGTTCCAGTAACACATCAAGCGTGTGGAGGGATGCTGCGAAGGTAATTGGGAAAGTGAAGATGGGTACGATTTTAGATTGCAACATTAAACAAAATAGGAAGTACATAAATAGACAAGCATATAATCACAATAGAACAAACCAAAAAAGCATCGAAGGGAAAAAAGGCTTACCACCAAATAGACCACGAGATAGACTACGGGCCTTTGCAGTCTTGAGAAGGAAAGGGAAAAAAAAAAGGAGTGGCACGCCCAGGAACTCAACGTTTATCCAGGTGAGTTACCTGCAGGTGGATGAATGAGAGGACCGGTAAAATAAGAATGCCAGAATGAACCAAACAAGCCCAGGCAGGAAGGCAGAGGAGGTTTGCTGAGAGATGAGCACGTTAGTAAGCAGACCAAACAAGAACCGATACTGCGGCTGTCTCAATGAAGTCCTATTCGAAAGAGAGCAAGTAGCACGAGAAGGATTCAATGCTCAATTATATGTTTGTTCGCTTTTTTTTTTTTTTCTAGTCAAGTCGTTGTGATTGACTGGATCGAATGACAGAATTGGCGGATAGGGATACCGGGAGGGTAGGGTGATAAGAAGCAAACCCTCGAACCGCTAGAAGGTAGGAGCGTGGAATTGTATCGATCTGGGACAACCGCCACCGAACAGGGAGCGAGCGACAAGCAAGTAATCAATTAGAAGGATCGAATTGGGAGAGGAGTTGAAGTCTTTAAAAAAGAAAACCAGCCCTGAGGTAAATGGCGGTTTAGACTCCTAGAGAGAAAAGAAAGTGTACTAGTACTAACAAGTAGTGAGAGGAGGAGGAGGAGGGAAAGAGAGAAAGAAACAAGAAGATTTTCCTTATTCACTTTCTCGCGTCGAGAGCCGGTGGAGCACAGCAGATGCTGTGTCCTGTAGCCTGTAGCACTAGCAGCAAGCAAGCAAGCAAGCCCCTTCTTCATCCTCCTGTAACTGTAAATGAACTCATCCCCTCCCTTTTCTTTCCCTTTTTTTCTCTTTTAGGGAGGCGTAGCGGGCCATCGCCTTTGTCACTGCCGTTCCTTCAGAGTTTCTTGGGAATTTGGTAAAGGGCCCAAGGACAAAAGGACCAAGGATGGGATGGCAAAAAAAAGATGGCGAAAGTTTTCTTTGCATTGGTCGGATGCCAGCCTTCTAGGCCGAGAACTGCTGGTACCGCAAAAGCCCTGGTAGACAAGGTATGGGATATCCTGAGTCTGTGCGAGGAGTCCAATGCGTGCAGAAGGAGAGAAGAGAGTTCCGGTTTGTATGATCCGATTGCCCCACCCGCCGAGGCAGAAGTACTAGTTACTGTAGGAGAACTTTGACAACTCCAGCCAAATCCGGCGGTAAATAGTGATTCTAGCACAGTAGAGAAGCGATATGATACAGTCTTTTTCTAAGTCATCCTAACCGCGAACGCTCGGACGGATTTAGAAATTTTAGTAAGAGAAAAGCGGAAGAGTGACAGAAAAGAATAGGAGAGGAAAAAAGGCTGTTGTATTGCCAGTTACGATCATTGCCATCAATTGTTCGAGAGACAGCCCGGTTTTGTCTGTCTTCGATCCTACCGCAGCTACGGTAGTCTTGTCACCCATCAAAAATAACTGAACCATCCCAGCAGCAACAGGAAAAACTTCCACAGAATTTGCCAACTAGCCCGGAGCATAGCTAAGAACTCTTATAGTGAATTGTGCTCATTAGCCTCAATGGGAACTTTCAGTCAGTCCATCATCGTCTTGTCCTACGGCTCCGAAAAGTAAGGCATTTCATAGAGTCACCAGGATTAAACCTACTACCGGTATTCACAAGTACTGTACCGGGAAATCTTTCCCGTTGCTGCCTGCAGTGGTTCAGTTATTTTTGGTGGGTAACAATATCCTGAAAATGCCCTCTCTACATATGAGCACCTCCAGCACGGGGGTTACCGTAGAAGGACTGAAAGAATATTCCAATCACGCTCAATTGCCCCAAACCTCCACTTTCTCCTATCTGCGACACACGCAGCGATGATGGAAGCGCAGCCAACCACCCCATGCCATCATATTATTCGGTTCATGGTAGGCAGGCAGTTCTTGATGACATACAACCTGCAAGTTCAACCGAAAATGTAGAGAATTATGCCCCAGTGAACCGGGGTCCGCTTGTCTTCGGAGGAGGCACTCGAGAAGTGAGGGGGAAAGGGCGCCATACTGCCTGATCTCAAAGTCGAGATGGATGCTGGCAAGGGTTCAACTCGCGAAGAAACGGCACGGCAATGCGGGAAAGACGCCCCTAATCCGCATTTTGCCCAGGCAGCGAGCACGAAGCACAAAGGAAACGTCCTTACTGGGAGGAATCCCCCTCTCTCTCTCTCGGGAGTGGAAGAAAGAAAAGAAAAAGAGCTCACCGGTCAGGATTCAAAAAAAGAAAAGGAAAAAAGGAAAAAAAGGAAAAAAATACCAGAAAGACAAAAGACCCCTCAATCGAAACAGAGGACTATCAGATTTATATAGAATCAGACCTCATATTGAGTTGGGATTGGATAGCTGTCGTCCCCGCTATGTAGTAAACTTAGATACATCCATGGATCTCGAGATTTTTGGAACCGCGTTCACCCTAAGCAAGTTTCTAAAATCCGCTTTTGTTACTCGTAACATTCCCTTCCTTCTATCGCTCCTTCTATGATAGGGGTGGGAAAGCGGAACTGCCGAATCAAAGTTCATCAAATGCGATGTAAACTAGCTGAGGTAGACCCTGGAGAAGAGCTGATAAAGTACTCGTAGAGACGGTCCGTGCAGCAAGGATCAGTATTCTTCTTTCTTGAAAGAAACCATCATGCCTTTTTGCTCTCATACCATGGTACTCGTAGACAACCCTTTTTCGGGGGGTACAAGTATTGCTCTCTGCAGGGTTACTGCTTGCTTGCCCGCAGGCTCCATGCCTCGCCTCCACGGTCTGCCACGCGACCTGAGGGCACACCTCGGGATCTTCTTGGGAAGCACGAAATCACATAGATAAGAAAGCGAAGGGGGGGGAATTACAGTCCTGGTAGTCGGGCTTGAGGGCATTGGCTGGATAGGATTCCCGTACTGTAGTCGTGAGTGAGTGAGTAGAATGGGTAAACCTCCAGGAAGAGGATCCTCGGTGTTGATTCACTCCTGAGTTTACTTGCTGGGACTTCGGCGCCAGCGGGATACAAACACCGTACAGTACTAGCACGGAATAGAAACCCTTTCGAAAAGATGAACTTTTTCGAGAGATCGCTAGCCGGTCGGTTAGCCTTGTTCCTGACAATCTTCGGGGGGCCTTTGTCTGTATTCTTTTAGGAATGTATCATAATATAATCTTCCCTACCCCAACTAATAATCTAAGCCACCAATTCCTCAATCTTTCTCGATTAATACATTGCACCCCCACAAGCCCAGGATTGTACTTGTAGAACCCAACCACTTATAAATTAAGCCACTCCCACACACCCTATTGTCGCCCACTCCGCTATCTCTCTATGAAAAAATAAGAGAGTGCAGCAGCACACCAAGGCAGAGAGGCACCGCAGCCGAGGGCAACACGGCAAGGTACCGGTACCCGATCCAGTACACACTCAAGTAAACCTTCTGAAAATATATCACATCCAGACAAAAGTATACACCCAGAAAAGTCTTACAGTAACAAGAAATCACTAATTACTTTCTCTGATGCAAATAATAAAATACAAAGCCCACTGGTGCCGCGCAACATGGCCTCATCGCCGCTCAGACCAAAGTTATCATGGAATGCGTATTTCGCATGGCACCCGGAGCAAACTGTACCGGATGACACCACCGATTCTGCGCGACCAAGGAAAGAAACGAAAATATGAAATAGTAAGAAAAAAGTAACCTTGGCCTTTTCTTTTGCCCCACAATTCTTTGCAAGAGGGACACTTATGGCGCGCGATACAGAACAGCGGGTAAAAAAGAAAGAAAAAACCTTGCTTACGCCTCCACTCAGGAGAACAGAGCAAACAGAGACACTGGTGACCCCTCAAAGGGTGCTAGATCATCACAAAATATCACTCGGAGAGCTTATTGGCTGTTGGGTTCACTGCTTGCCTGGTCTCCTTTCGTCCGTGCCTAATTCTTTTCATTACTTCTAGTGCCGGTAGTCTCTTCCTATAGTACCCTTTTCATGGTTAGACTCCTCTTGATTCTCCCCTCCTCCCAACTTTTCCGATTGTGCCGGCACCTCATTCAGCTCTAGCCTGCCTGTTTATCATCATCTGTCATCTGTTATCTTTCCCTTGTCTCCTTTCTTTCTTTCCGTGTTTCAGTGTTTACTAGCTTGGGAGCCCCAACAGGGCAGCAGCAGCCTTTTGGATAAATTATCTCGGATATGCTTTTAGCGGTATTGTATCTTTAGAACAATTCCATCGAATAGCGGAAAGAGAGGGCCAGCTCAGCATTTCCAAGGGGTGGTGATACTTGGAAGGGTGTGGGAGCTTTGGAGACACGATTGTGCTTGGCAATTGATAAAGTATCTGGATGCCTTGGCACCAAGTCATCCGGATACCTCGTGGATTGCCATGCGCGGTATCGGAATCGGTATTCTGCGGCAGACAAACCCCCGAACGCCTACCGGTCAGGTTTAACTACAAGTAGGATAGATATATTTGATTAAGAACGCCTACCGCAGTTTTCAAGCCGGTACATGGACACTAAAAAGAAAAGAAAAAAAGACGGGATTGAAGTTGCGACAATCGCACTGAAGATCACGATATCTCTAGTCTTTTCCCCTTTCTCGTTTCCTTCTCTCCAGTCCCATTCCTTTCTTGATTTTGGGTGTGGCACCATAGACCCGCTTTTGCGCGTGCATATTGCTGTACTCGGGGGTACTTGTAGACAATCAAGCTTATTTCTCTCTGACAAGTCACACAGCCACAGAACTTTAAATTTCCGACATTCCGGTAACCGAGCTCTCTCCCTCCATCTCCGGTGGCTATCCGTACTTGCTTACGTTCAAACCATTGATTTTCCCTTACCCCTGCACTCAAGCATCGGTGACGCGCTAGGACGTTAGAGTTGCCTCTCCTAATAAGGCCTATTGTATTTTTCTCTTTATTTGTCCCAACTGAGGGCTGAGAGGGAGACCCTTAATTCAAAGGGGGAAATTCTGGAGGTTCTAGCCTGATTTTCAATTGTCCTAGTTTTCACCGCACAGCACTGAGCATAGCACCAATGCTTGAACTAGGGAGGGAAGGGCGAGGAAGTAGAAAAAAGGGTTCCCGGACCCTATTTGCATTCTGCTTGTGCGTGTGCTAGAGTACGGGGATAATACTTGAAGTCTTGAACCGTGGGAAGCGAAGGCTGGGGGGCAGGTATCATACTGGATGGGGCTATGCGGGGGGGTTATCA
>Ga0307507_10007395_pt1 | contig 16026 bp, 5 predicted proteins | sample 7_EM_MG_FD_207223 | JGI IMG/M metagenome (GOLD analysis project Ga0307507, IMG submission 207223) | Populus trichocarpa ectomycorrhiza microbial communities from riparian zone in the Pacific Northwest, United States - 7_EM | ecosystem: Host-associated > Plants > Roots > Unclassified | place... | reverse complement strand
TATAATACTTCTAATATAAGCTAGATATATCCTAATTACTATTTTTAATATATATATTCCTCTTATACTTATTACCCTTTATAAAAGAAGTCCTCCTATAATTATTCTAGGTCTTTAATTAAGGGCTGAGTTACTTCTATTAGTAGTAGTATAGAAGAACTACCTATAATAAGTTAGTATATAAGGATGGCTGGGTTATATCCTGGATATATCCTAGATATATCTCTATACACTTTAGGGTAGTTATATATTATTAGCTATTTCTAATACTATATAATTATACAATTTTAAAATACATTAAAGATAGGGTATAGCTAATATTATATAATTAAGCGTGGCCTTAATGGCGATAATTTTAAAGAATTTTGTATTGAAATATCATTAAGTGTGCGCGCACGGGGCCAAAGTTCATCTGGTGTAAGATTTTGCGACGTGGCGTATTTTAACACTCCCAGAGGTTTTGGCAACACTAGCCGAGCTCCAGACTCTAGAAGATATATCTTACCTCTCCTAGATTTCATCTTTTCTCTTCTATAGCTTCTTTATTTATAGGGTATAATTTAGTTTTACTAGCCCTTCCTTCCATAATTAAGCAATATTCTTTAGTGTCTCTTTAGCTTTAAAATCTAAATCTATAACGGGACCAGCCTAATTACAGTAGAAATGTCTTGGTGAAACACTCAATAGATAAATTCCAGCGCGTTAATCAAATTCTGCCGAATTCTGCTAGCTTAATCAGCTTCTACCAAAGTCCATTAAAGACCGCGTGCGTATATACAGTACTAGGACAAAAGTCTCCGGCTCGGAGCCTTTTTACACCAAAACTCACCTAAAACACCTTAAGATTTTATACGTACCATAATATTTTATTAAGTTAAAATTAAAGCTATTAGTAGATTTTCGCTTTAATTAAAACTTTCTATTATTGGTATTTTATAATAATGTAGAAAATTATTATAAAGCTGTAAAGTTGAGTAGAAGTTCAAAATCTCGATTCTCTATTCAAATTCGCTTAAAACTGCTTAAAATTTAAGTGTATAAACTTTAGAATATATTTACCTTTAGAATAATAATTTATTATTAGAATATAAATAGATAATTTTATATACAAAGTAAATCTTTATTATTATTAAATTTTATAGCTTAAAATTTAATGGTTTTTATTATAAAGATGCGCTGCAAAAAGGTTGAGTTTTGGTAGGAAATCGCTTTCAACCGGACACTTATAACCTATAACTGTACGCACATATCGACTACCAAGACCCCTAACTATTTAATTATATAATTCTCCCGTTATTCCTTTCTCTTCTTTACGTAACGTCTTATACTCTATAAGAGCTATATATCCTTAGATTTAGATAGAATTTATATTATTCTTTTAAATCTTCCCTAAAGCCTCTTTACGCCCTTATATTACGTTATATTAAAATAATTACTATTAAAATGGTAAACGAACCCAAATCCCCTTTAATAACCATAAGTATTATATCCCTAGCTAGGAAACAGTTAACTATAATATAATAGTCCTTTATAGACGCCTTAGCTTAGCAGCGGGTTGCACTAAAAGCCCAGCATTAGTAATTAATAGAAGTACTCCATAAAGAACTCCGTAATGTTAAGGCATTTATATTATAGACCCTAATAATAATATCTATAAACAAGATTAATATAATGGTATTTAAACCTAGCCCGTTAAATGCAAACACTAAACTAGTAATAGTAGCTTAACCTTGTAACGGGACTAGCCCAGTTACAGTAGGAATGTCTTGGTGAAACACTTAACAGATAAATTCCAACGCTTTAATCAAATTCTGCCAAATTCTGCCAAAGTCAATTAAATTCCACCAAATTCCACTAATATAATGGAATTTGGTTAAAACCTATTAAAATCCGCGTAGGCTTATGCCTATATGTCTGCTGCTAAGACCCTAAATATTTAGTTATAAGTTTCCTATATTTCTTTCTTTCTTTACGCAACATCTTATACTCTATAAGAGCTATATACCCATAGATTTAGATAGAATTTATATTATTCCTTTAAATCTTTCCTAAAGCCCCTTTGCGCCCTTATATTACATTGCATTAAAACAACTACTATTAAAATAGCAAACAAACCCAAATCCCTTTTAATAACTATAAGTATTATAACCCTAGTTAAGGAACAGTTAACTATAATATAACAGTCCTTTATAAAAGCCTTAGCTTAGTAGCAGGCTGCACTGGAAGCCCAATACTAGCAATTAATGGAAGCACTCTATAAAGAACTCCGTAACGTTAAGGCACCTATATTACAGACCCCAACAACAACACCTATAAATAAGATTAATATAATAGTATCTAAACTTGGCCTGTTAAATAAGAATATAGAACTAGTAATAGTAGCTTAACCTATATATATAATAAACTAAATGCCTATTATAAAATCTGAAAAGCTCCCTAATCCTCTAATATTTAATAAAAACTAAAATAACCTATATCCCTTTATAACCAAGCTCCGTCTTAAATTCTTAACAAACTATAATTAATACCCTACTAAAGCTAGCAAGGTTAGTTATAGAATATCCTAATTAAGTAAAGACGCTATATAAACTATAGATCCATTCTTCTGTAATAGCACTTTTGTTAATTTTAAAACCTTTACCTCTTTACTAGAACAAACGTATAATAATACTAGCCGCGAATATACAGCTATTACTAAACTTAAAAACCTATAATAACGGAACTAAGATTTTACTAGCTTCTTTTTAGAATTTTTAGGCCTTATTAGAGAGCTAGATTAGAATAAAGCTGCTAAAGTTACTACTCTTTAATAAGCTATTTTAGATAAGATTAGAGCCTAGTTAATAGGTAGGGAACTACCAAAAAACCTATCCAAATTTGCTATAATATATTAACAAATTAATAAGGATCTTTAATATAATAAATAGACTTATTCCCTAAAGTTAACTACACCTTATGTTTAAAACTCTATAAAACCAGTATATGCTCTAAAGCGCGATCCTTCTCTAAGACCTAAAAGCCCTATATATAACCATATGGACCTTAATGCTGCTTAATCCTATACACCCTTAGGAACCAATAAAGAAAGAACTTAAGCCATAAATGGAGAATGCTTTAAATGTAGTAAAAAAGGATATATTTAAAAGCATTATCAAACTCACCCCTTTAAAAAGGTCCGCTGTAGTTCCTCCTGTTCCTTAAGTCATACTTATTTCTTAAATTATACCTACTCTATAAATTATACTTAGACGCCACAAAGCACCTTACCCTTAGTTAACTTGAAAAATAAATCATCCTAAGGCCAAATCGCGCCTTAGGATAAAAAGTGGAAGAGTATAAGTGTCTAGGCTTTTCTAGTGCTAATATATAATATAATTCCCTTAATATACTTAGCAAAATTTAAATACTTAGAAAATGGAAGAAGGTATAAATCCTAATAGATAGCGGAGCTATTACGGACATCTTAAGTACGATGTTACGACTACTTGGAGAGGAGTCGGCGGAAGCTAGTTAGTTGATATAGGCACGGTCCAGGATAGATCTAGTGGAACTATATAACGAGGAATGGTAGCTAAGGTTATATAATGTGATCTATATAATCTATATAATCTGTATAATCCGTAACGGAGCAGATAGAGCACATGTACCTTATAGAGCAAAGGGGTTTCTTAGGCGTATAGTTGTGTATTTAAAGGACCACAGTTTCTACCCAGATAGTTCTCTCTTTATAGTAAATCTTAGAATATAATTAGAGTTAATCTATTAGGCAACTACTCTACTAGTTATTATTACGTTGTTAACCTATTTATATCTATATACCTAGCCCAATAATAGGACCTACCGTAGTTTTTACTACAAGGTTCCGTTATATATTCACTACTAAGGTTACAGTATTAAATAAAGTCGAATAACATGCTACCCAAAGTACCAGTCACGACGCCATCAACGGCAGCTACTACCTTAGGCGGAGATACCAGTATAGTAGATATGGATTCTTAAATGGTTACGCAAGGTTAGTTATAGGAAATGGTTAATTACTTACAGGATAATAATAGGATACTTAAAGAGCGCATTAATAGAATTAGAGTAGTAAAGGTTAAGTTACCTTTAATTAAACGGTTCTTAGGAGAGAAGTTAAAGCTTAAGGGATTCCTTACGCAGATGCATTTTAAGGTTATACAGGAAGGAGCGAAGTTAGCAACATTGTTGGACCAAGTGGCGTATGTAGGATTGTTCCTAACAGGACGAGCACTTAAGTGGTTTAAACCTTATCTTACCAAAATATAGGTAAATGGTATGACAACTATTAACCAAGATGTACGGTATATATTTGCTAGTTGGAACGGGTTCGTAGAATAGTTAACGCAGATATTTAGAGACCTAGAGGCAACAACTATAGTAGAATAAAAGCTTTAGAACCTAGCACAACAAACCTTAGTAATAGAGTATACAACACAGTTTCAGACGCTAGCTATATAGGTTAAGTGGAATAACAAGGCGCTTATAGTATAGTACAAATAGGGACTTAAGGCTAAAGTCTAGGACGCAATTATTCTAATAGAAGATGTGGAAAGTCTATAAGATTTAATAGATTAGTTAATAAAGATTAATAATAGGATCTATTAAAGGGAACAAGCCAAGAAAGGGCAAGATAGAGTTCTATAGTTATATAAGGCGCAGAGCACGTATCGGCAAATATAGAGCCAAAAACTATAGAATGGCGCAGAGCTAATAGACCTAAGCAGTACTAAAGAATCTAAGAGATAGATAAAGAAACTATAGAAACCTAGAGGTTAAGGATTAAGTAATTATAGGACTAGGGAGCAGAGGCCAAACCAGGGTTCTTAGCAGCAGAAAATGTTTAGGCGGACTCCACAACAAGAAAAATGGTTTAAAGATAGAGCTTATATAAATTACGGAAAACAAGGTTATTTCGCTAGAGACTATAGAGGTGGTTAGAGTAACTATATGGTAAAGGGCACCAGGTCGTTAGAGTATAATAATATAGATATAGGGATATTGCGCAGGACCAAGGAGTGTTTGATTAAGCACTTTGCGTTTTGTTATAATAACACATGCCAAGTTTATAAAGACGCTAAGTATAGCGCAAGCTATTAGCCGCAAGAGCCAGAGTTAAGAGGACTTAAAGAAATTACAAAGTTAGATAAAGAACAGGATTAACTCTATAAGCTAGATTAAGATATTAAAGCAATATATAGATAAAGATCAGCAACAATAACAATAGAGTTAGAGTACTTATTAATTAATAGCAATAAGGAAGAAAACAAGGCTAACTAAAAGCACTTACACCTTAGTAATGTAATAAAAGTAGAGACTAAAACCACTACAGAACGCGGATTAGTAACAAGTGTTATAACACCATTAGATACGGCATCCATCGCTTTATAAGATAGAAGGAGCAGTATCTAGAGATAATTAAGTAAGTAGATAACTGCTAGTGCTAGCTTACTACTTATAAAAGGCAAAAGGCCATAGGTCCAAGATTCTTAAGAAGAGATAAGGAAAGCTCTAGACTTATAAGACGCAATAAGGACAGCTTAAGAGCCTATAATGGACGAAAACCAATAGGAAAGAGCAGCAATTTAGTTTAGTGATAAATAAATAAGTACAGGACGCAAGTTTAAGAACCACGAGTTTGGGGAATAAGTAAGAACGTTATTAGAAAGCCAAGATTTTAAGAAATAAATAAGGACCATAACAGTTCCAGGTAAACACAGTGTTTAGCCTAAAGATTAAAAAGTTAATACTAAGATTAGGAAGTAAGACGACTTTGAGGATCTAGCTACAAGACGCAGAAAACAGGAAACTATAGATAAGTTTAGATAAAGAATTATTGCATGGCAAGAGCAAAAGCTAGACAAGAGGTTAGCTATATTAGGTTATATAAGGGATAGAGCACCTGTATAAAGAGTTACTAATAGGCCTAGTATAGGGACACCTAGAGTAAAGTGGTTAGATAAACTAAAATAAGAAGAAGATCTAGATATTCTAGTTAGATTTAAAGAAAGGCACACTAAAGGATATTACGATGCAGCGATAACAAGGTACTTTCTTATAGATAAACCATACACACTAAGCCAGTTGTATGGAAAGTGGTATAGGCAACAACATAACAACAAATGGGAAGACTTTTATATATAACTAGATAAAAAAGTTATCTAAGACTAACCCATTACGGAAAAACATATAAGTCATATTAAAGGAGCATTAATTATAATGTTAAGGAACCTAGAAGAGGGATCTAGGGACTAGCGAAGTAAGCGACAAATCTTAGTACCTATAGTAGAGATACCAGTGGTTAGGTTGACTAGGCATAGGTTTAAACTTAAGGATAAAGATAAGTTAAGAATTAACCTAAGTTACCTAGCGTATTATATACTATCGTGGATAGCTTATGTGGATAATATATATAATATACACTAGGCACTAAAAGACAAGAACTAAAAGTACCTAGTAAGGATATATTAGGCACTAGAAGAAAAGCGGTTTAGGGACGCTAAGTATATATATAGATAGCACCTAGTAGAAGTATAGAGTTAAGGGGACCTAATACTTTAACTTAGAAGATTCCTTACGGAAGAATGCCTAGATGGATAATAGTAGTAGGACTGCCTAGAGAATACTTGTCTATAGCATATAGAGGAAAAGAAACGAACTAAGTATTAGCTAAGAGTGGACTAAGTATAAGCAGGATCTAGCAGCCAATAGTTGGGAAAAGGGGAGGCGTATAAGACTAGAGGGAACTAGTGTTAGAACCTTAGACCCTTAAAGAAATTTAAAAACGACACCTAAATTTACGTATATAGTGGCAAGATTAGCAGTTTGAAGCGTTAATAGATAGTAGAGCGATAAGGAACTATATATCACCAATAGTAGTAGAAAGGATGGGGTTACCATATAGACAAAAGAAACACCTATATCCACTAATAACGATTTTAGAAGATTAAATAGCCTATAGAGGAGGCATTATTAATCTCAAAACAGGACCTATTTAGTTAACTATTAAAGGGAGACCAGTTAGAATGTCTTTTAATATCTTACCATTAGGAAAAGACAAGGCAATACTAGAAATGCCTTAGTTACGGGAATATAATCTAAAAATTAATTAGGTTATAGGTTAGGTCGATATTAAAGACACTTAATAACGCAAAGTATAGTAATAAACTAAGTTGGTATAGTACTAAGTCAGAGCGACATATAAAGAGACTAAGCAAGGCTTAAGTTATATACTAAAGAGATACCACAAGTATAGCAAAAAGTTATGGTTACTAGAAAGTAAAAAGCTGTTAGAGTATGCAGCATAGGACTATAAGATAGAGTTAAAAGAGGGAACTAGTCCAAAGTTCTTTCTAATCTATAAGCTTACTAAAGTAGAGTTAGTGGCGCTTAAGGAGTTTATTAAGGAGAACTTATAAAAGGGATATATTAGACTCTCGCAGTTATTAGTAGGATATCTAGTACTATTTATCCCAAAGAAAAACGGAAAACTTAGGATATGTATAGACTATAGACAGTTAAACAGCATTACTAGAAAGGATAGATATCCTTTACCCTTAATTAGCAAAATCTAAGACAGGATAGGCAACGTAAAGATCTTTATAAAGATAGATCTAAGATGGGCGTATCATTAAATTAGGATTAAGAAAGGCAACAAATAGAAAGCAGCTTTTAGGTCAAAGGAAGGACTATATAAGCTATTAGTTATATAGTTTAGGCTTATAAACGCACCAGTAACGTTCTAGAAGCGAATTAATAGTGTATTAGGAGAACACCTTAATGAGTTTGTTATGGCATACCTTAACAATATTATCATCTACTTAGAGAGTAAGAGAGAACATAGAGAACACGTTAAATGGGTCTTAGAGAGACTATAAAAAGAACAAATACCGGTAGCAATTAAGAAATGCGAGTTCTTCACAAGAAAGACCAATTTTGTAGGATTTATTATTAAATTAGGAAGAATTAGTATAGACCTAAAGAAAGTTAAAGCTATAGTGAGTTGGCAAGAACTAGAGAACGTTACGCAGTTAAGGTTATTTCTAGGGTTTTGCAACTACTATAGGAGGTTCATAGTATAGTAGTTAAAGAGTATTAAGCCGTTTATAAGGCTAACAAAGAAAGAGGAACTGTAGGTATAGGAAAATAAGTAAAAGAAACTGTTTAAGGAACTTAAGGAGTTGTTTACCTAGGAACTAATCCTTAAGATATACCAACCAAAGTTAGAAATAGTTGTTAAGACAGATATATTAAACTTCGCACTAGGAGCATATTTGCTATAAAAGCATTAGGACGCATGGCATCCAGTAGCGTACTATAGTTAAAAGATAACACTACCAGAACTAAACTATAACATCTATAATAAGGAGTTGTTAGGTATAGTTACAGTATTAAAGAAATAGAGAGCATTCTTACAAGGTACAGAGAAACCATTTGTGGTTAAAATAGACTATAAGAACCTTATAGGATTCCTAACAATAAAGGAACTTAACCGAAGATAGGTTAAATAGGCGGAAATGCTTACAGAATACCATTTCGAAATTTAGTATACTAAGGGTACAGATAATACACGAGCAGATGCTCTAAGTAGGAAGGCTAAACTATAAAGTAACGAAAAGCCATTAGGGGTTTTGTTATAAAAGGACTAAGACGGGTTAATTAGGTATAACTATCCCAAAGTAGTAATAACAAGAGAAAGCCAGATCCATAAATTACTAGAAAGTGATTAGATATAGAAGATCTAAGAAGTATAAGCAGAGGATCTAGATACGGAATAGTATAAGAATAGAGAAGCAACCTATATTCCAAGGTCTATTATAAAAGAGTTTATTAAGTTATTCCATAAGGGATTAACTTAAGGACATAGCGGAGCTATAGGCTTAGTGTTAAGACTTTAAGAAGAATATATTATTTAAGGAATCTGGGGACTAGCGAGATAAGTTATAAGAGAATATTTAGATTGCTAAAGAAACAAACTAATAAGGCATAAGCTATATAGAGGGCTACAACCTATTAAAATACTAGAAAGACTATAGGAAGTTATATTATAGGACTTTATTATAAAGTTACTAAAGTTAAAAGATCCTATTACAGGATAAGATTATGATGCGATCTTAATAATAGTGGATAAGCTTATAAAGTGGGCATACTTTATAGCGTGCATAGAAGAGATATTAGCAGAAGATATCGCTAGAATTTATATTAAGGAAGTGTTCGCAAGATACAGAGCACTAAGTAAGATTATATTAGATAGAGATTTAAGATTTATAGCAGCATTCTAGGAGGTATTCTTAGCGGAATAAGGAGTTTGCGCAGCAACCTTAATAGCATATTATCCGCAGATGGACGGATAAACAGAAAGGTTAAACTAGACATTAAAACAGTATCTAAGGCACTATATTAATTATGTATAGAACAATTGGGTATTGTTACTACCAGTTACATAGTTTGCATACAATGTAACACTATAAGAAGAAATAAGAATATTACTATTTAAGGCGAATTATAGATACGAGCTAAGATTATTATTATCACCACGTTAAGTAAAGAAGACGAGTAGCACAGCTAAAGAAAAAATGGAGACTTTAATAAATCTTTATAATCACCTTAAAGAAACAGCTAAACTAGTATAAGAATAAGTAAAAAGGTACTATAATGCTAAGAGATCTAAGGGACCAGATCTTAAGGAGGGAGATAAAGTGTAGCTACTATATAAAAATTTTAAGAGTCGACAACTAAGCAAGAAGTTAGACTATGTTAAACTAGGACCTTTTAAAATCACACAAAGGATTTTATTGGTCACGTTTAAGTTAAACCTACTAGCCAAAATGAAAATTTACCCTATATAACACGTCGCAATGTTAAAACCAGTATACGGGAATGTTAAACTACTAGTCTACAAGGCAGACATATATAGAGGGCAAGAAGAAGACAAATAGCAAGTTTTAAAGATTATTAGTTATAAGGACGTAGATAACAAAACATAGTATAAGGTAAAATAAATAGGCTATAATAAGACTACCTAGAAACAACTAAGTAATCTAGAGAACGCTATAAGAAAGGTATAGGAGTATTAAAAAAAAGCAGGTTAGGAAGCATTAAAAAAGGATCGCCAAAGGATAAGTTAACTAAGGGGGACCTAAGAGAAGCAACTACTACGTTACTTAGAGTTGTTTTCTTCTCTAGAAACTCTACTCTCTTATTACCTAACTTAGCAAGACCCTACTTAACCAGTTTCTACTCCTTAGAATGGACCTTCTTATGAACCTTCTTAAGACGGATTAACCGAGCAGACGCAGCCAAACGAGAGTTAAGGGCCTGTTGTTAAGCATCGGTAGCCTCTCTTTCCGCGTTATAAGAACGACGAAGTTTAGACAACGCCACCAAAAGCTCGTTATCAAGTTTTATAGCGGTAGATTAAACGCGAGACCCTATAACAAGTTACTTAGGGAACTTAAAGACTATTAAGAGTCATAGAACGCGCATACTTAGCATTAAAGATAGAGCGAACGTCACAGAACAATTAAATATTTACTTTAGTGCACTCTAAGCAAGAAGAGGGTTGTTAGGACAAAGAACTCGCTAGCGCAATATAGACTAACCTCTCTTTCGCATAACAAGAATATAGAGACGGCATTATCTTACCTAGAGACAGTATTGCAGCAATAGTGCGAGACTGACGAGCTGTAGAAGAAGAAGAAGAAGCTTTAGGTATAATAAGTAAGGATATTAACTAGATTAATTAAACAGATATTACACCTCTAGTGGATAACTTGGAGATATTAGAAATCTTTAAGGATAAAAATAAAGAAAAGGGAGATAGTATTACAGACAGCTTAAGTACAATATTACGACTACTTAGAGAGGAGTCGGCGGAAGCTAGTTAGTTAATATAGGTATAGTCTAAGATAGATCTAGTGGAACTATATAATAAGGAATAGTAGCTAAGGTTATATAATGTGATCTATATAATCTGTGTAATCTGTGTAATCTGTAATAGAGTAGATAGAGTATACGTACCTTATAGAGCGAAGGGGTTTCTTAGGCGTATAGTTATATATTTAAAGGACCACAGTCCCTACCCAAATAGTTCTCTCTTTGTAGTAAATCTTAAAATACAATTAGAGTTAATCTGTTAGGCAACCACTCTACTAGTTATTATTATGTTGTTGACCTGTTTATATTTATATACCTAGCCTAATAACAGGACCTACCGTAGTTCTTGCTACAAGGTTCCGTTACAGGAGCCACTAGTATAGACTTTATTAATATAAACTACGTAAAAACTTAACACCTAAATTTAAAGAAACTTAATAAGCCCTAAGGCCTATAAGGCTTTAATAGCAAACCCTTAATATATAGCGAAATAACGCACTACGCCTTAGTAAAAATGTGGATAGGCAAATACCTTAAATATATTTCCCTGTTTATAATACCCTTAAAGCAATACAAAGTTATACTTAGATATAGATAGCTAAAATAATATAACCCCTTAATTAGTTGGGTTAAAGAAACGCTAAAGTTCTATATAACTTACTACTAAAGTTATTACTTAAAAAACTAATTACCCTATAAACATGCACACAACTATTTAAATTTGAAAATAATATAAATTACCCTTGCTACAAACCTTAAGCCAATATAATAAATCTATAACTGCCAATTATAGTAAATAATGTGAAGATGTTATGTTAAAACCTCTTAAAATTTATATAATATAGGCCGCGCCTTTTATCTTATTAGTAAAAAGATAAGATTATAAAATCTTTACTATAACTATAGAAGACATTAAAAAAGCACTAGAGCTAAAATAGTATCCTAATCCTTAACCTTTTATACCTAAAGAGTACTATAACCTAATTAACAAGTTTAAAAAATAATTTATAGACTAACTAGCCACACATTAAGAGAAGCATAATTTTAAGATAGAACTTGAGCCTAGCATAATACTAAAGTGTAGTCTACTATACGGTATATTATAAGAAGAACTGCTTATAATATAATAATACCTTAATAAGCATCTAGAAAAAGGATTTATTTATTTTAGTTAATCCCTATTTACCTTACCCATACTATTTATTAAAAAGCTAGAAAGAGGCTTAAGATTCTATATTAATTATTAAGCCTTAAATATAATTATAATTTAAAACTAATATCTAATTCCCCTAATTTAAGAGACACTTAACTATTTAATAAAGGTATAGTACTTTATAAAGCTTAATATAATTACTACCTTTAATAAAATCCGTATATGTGAAGGAGATAAGAAGTATATAGCTTTTTATACATAATAGGAACTCTTTAAATACCTAGTAATGCTATTTAGCGTAAAAAACGGTCCTAGTATATTTTAGCAATATATTAATAATACGCTTCGCGAATTCCTTAATATATTTATTACTATGTATATTAATAATATCTTAATCTACTTGTCCTCGCTTTCTAAATATTGGAAATATATTAAAATGGTCCTTAAATGCTTATAAGATATAGGCTTATAATGTAATATTAAGAAATATAAGTTTTACGTATCTAAGGTTATATACTTAGGCTTAATTATATCCTATAACAGAATTAAAATAGACCCTAAGAAAGTCGCTATAATTATAAACTAGGAAAGCCCTAGCAATATATAAGATATTTAAGGATTTTTAGAATTTGTAAATTTCTATTAACAATTTATTAACCACTTCTTAGAAATTACTTAGCCGTTAATAAACCTAATAAAGAAGAATATAAAATTTAAATAGACCGCTAGATATAAATAAGCTTTTAATAACTTAAAATATCGCTTTATAACTACTCTAATTCTCGCTTATTTTAACCCTAACCTTAAATATATTATTAAAACAGACTTATTAGATTATATGCTAGGGGAAGTGTTATTATAATATAATAAGAATAGCAAACTATGTCTAGTAGCCTTTCTCTCCCAGAAACTTGCCCTACTAAATTAAACTATAAGATATATAATAAGGAACTAGTTATAATTATTAAATGCTTTAAATAATGGCGCCTTAAGCTAGAAGGATTGTTGTTTCTAATATATATATTAACAGACTATAAGAACCTGTAATATTTTATAACTATAAAACAATTAATATAGCGCTAAATTTGTTAGGCTAAATACCTCTTATAATTTAACTTTAAGATTATATATTAACTGGGCAAACTTAATTAAAAGCCAGATATATTAATATAATAATTATAGGACTTACCTATAAACGCTTTAGATAAACGGATTATAAATTAATTATAGATCTTACTGCCCCCTAAATTTTTTAAAAAACTATATCCTATATTTCTAGATACGGAACTTAATAGAAATAAATTGGAAATTAATAAATAGGAAATAGAAATTAATAAGCTAATAGAATATAAATATAAGAATAATATATAGATAATTAATATAATAAAAGCGATTTAAATAGGAAAACGATAGTATAAGGATATTACACTCGCTGAATACAAAATTTAAAATAATTAATTGTACTATTAATAGAAGATAGTAGTTCCAAATTCCAAACCTTTATAATTTAAAATACTTAAATTTGTATATAACTCCCCTATAATAAGACATCCTAGCTATATAAAGACTTATAAGATTGTTTAATAAGTATACTACTAGCCTATAATGCACAACTATATATAAAAATACATTTAAGTATATAAGATGTGTGTACGTGGAAAGACCTCCTATATAAAGAAGCAAGGGGTACTTTAACTACTACCAATTCCAATATAAAGATAGCGCGATATCTTAATTAACTTTATAGTTAACTTACCTAATAGTAATAGGTTTATAAATGTTATAGTAGTCGTTAACCGCCTTATAAAAAATATAATATATAATTCCTATAGACTTAATTAATGCAATATTAGTAGCCAAATGTTTTATTAAGCACGTCTTTAAGCTATATAGACTTCTTAACTTAATAATATCCGACTATAGAAGCTAGTTTATCTTAGACTTCTGGCAAGCTCTATATAAACAATTAAGTATTTAAATACGACTCTTAACTGTATTTTATTTAAAGATAGATAGCTAAACTAAAATTGCGAACGTAATTATAGAATAATACTTATAAATATACTGCCCCTACCTGTAAGACAACTGGGAAAAATGGCTACCTTTAGCTAAGTTTACTGCGAATAATATAATAAATGTATTAATAGGCATAACACCGTTCTACGCAACCTATGGATAAGACCCTTAACTTAGATTTAAACTATAACCCAAAATTAATATAATAGGACCCACAATTAAACAGATCCAGTTAATTAACGCGCATAACTTTGCTAATTAAATAAAGCAGTTAACGGAACTACTATAAAGTAAATTAATGTATACTTAAACGTTATAGGAATAGCATGCAAATAAAGGACGAGCTCCCGCATAAGACTTTAAGAAAGGTAACATGGCTTACCTAAGTATATAAAACCTAAAGACTTAACGGCCTTTAAAGAAACTTAATTAGAAGTTTATAGGCCTATACTAAATTAAAAAGAAACTAAGCCTGTACACCTATAAGCTTAAACTGCTAACTAAAATAAAAATACACCTAATGTTATATATAAGCTTGTTATAACCTTTAAGAGATAATCCTATAACTTACGAAGTACCACCACTACCTCCCATAATTGTTAATAATAGTAATAGTTCTTATTTTATTAACTTAATTAGCGATATATAATAAAAAACATGTAGGCGCGAAGATGGGAGTTGCGACCCCTAGAAACGGCAGCTTATGCCCGCGCCGGCGGAAACAATGAAGAAAGGCGTGAAACTAGAGGCTATGGAAGGCTCCTAAGCCGTGCGAAAGCGTATTAACTCTAGGAGGAAACTCTTATATAGACTGCTAGGGGGCAGACTGGTACTCGGGTAATACCGTTATAAGATATCTAAAAGAACTGGTAAAACTCCCCGCAATTAGTGGTGGCAGCTAACTGCTTATAGATTGGGACCAAAGCACTAGAAAACTGGGGTAGAGGCCTAGATAAGCAGGCATATTGAACTCTACTATATTACTAGCTAATATATAACTACCTAACACAGCAGTTGTCCGGCCAACCATGATGTATAGATCTGGTGTTTGGGCCATAGGAGAAACTAAGAAAGGCCCCCCTAAATCACTCCTTAAACCACTCTAAAAGGTCTAAACAGCCTGCCTCTAGAGTATAACAGGCGGGTATAAGCGGACGGCTATAGCACTACTTAAGAAGGAAGCTAATATCCCCCCCTATAATTATATATTGAAGCCGCGGCAATACAAAGGGCGTAAAAGGAGCGCAACTATAATGTTATAAAGTATATCAAGACACGCCTAAACAAACTATGGAGGGACCCTAGGGTGCCCCATAGGAAAGCTAACTAGCAACCCCAAAGTAGGGAAGATATATTAGAGAAATAGGTGGAAAAAGTAGAAGAAGAATAGTGCTGTATTAGGGCCCAGGCCTATATAGAGGAGGAAGGGAGACGCGTAAGAGACTAGTAAAGATAACAGTAAGAAAAAGAAAGGAGCTAAAGTAGAGCATAAAAGAGTACTAGAAAACCATCTACTATAACACAATACTAGTTGGACCAATACTGGAGAGGCGTATGGGAGTTAAAGGTACAGAGGCTGTCTTAGGCAAGAGGAACCTAGGCCATAGTATAGTTAACGCGATAGGGGGTAAATACCTAAGGGCTCTAAGAAGGCCTAATAAAGGCAGAAAATACAATGGCAATACTCCTAAAAACAGGAATAATAGGACTAAAAGATTAGCTCTACTGGGTAGGTATCCTAGTAGGTAGCCTAAGATGTAAATATGGCTGGCCAAGACAGATAACGTATTTCACGGGTGAGCTGGTCAAACGGGTAAGCTAATCACTTCAAAAACACACCAAAAAATAGAAAAATCACACTTTAATATCTTAACAACCACTTAATAATAAATTTTAATAATTTAAATTTGGACTTTTATATATACTCTCTAGCTCCTATTAAAGTTATATAATAAATAGTCGGG
>Ga0307507_10007394_pt1 | contig 16028 bp, 14 predicted proteins | sample 7_EM_MG_FD_207223 | JGI IMG/M metagenome (GOLD analysis project Ga0307507, IMG submission 207223) | Populus trichocarpa ectomycorrhiza microbial communities from riparian zone in the Pacific Northwest, United States - 7_EM | ecosystem: Host-associated > Plants > Roots > Unclassified | place... | reverse complement strand
GACAACCATGTCAGACCCAAGCGACTTGGGTCTGGCAGCTATGCCAGACCCAACCAATAGCCAAATTGATTAAAATTATTTATAAATGAATAAATTTAAATATTTACCATATTAACCTTTTATTTTATCAAATAATAATTTATTTATTTAATTTTTGAAAAACATAATTTATAATTGCTCTTAATTAAAAATTAGGGACAAAATTGAATTATATGCCACATGATTATAAATTAATAATAAATAAATTAGTTTTTGATTCATGGAAAGAATTGAAGCAGACACTACTATCATGCTCTAAACAATAACAAAAAAAAAAAGGCTTCGATACTATTAATTTTTGTTTAAAATAGTAAAAACAACATAAGACAACAGGAAAAAAAAACTATAAGAAAATTAATAAAGATTCAATTTATTCTGATGAGTTTTGAAGTAGAATAATTATTTTCAAATTTTAATGTTTATATTTTTTTGTTGATTTTTTAAAGCTTTTTAGAGTTTTGATAATCGAAATAAAGGATAATGACAATACTATAGAGTTTAGTTGTCAAGTAGCACATTTATATTATTTAGAGTTTTACATGGTGCATAAATTAAAAATAATAGTAACCTGTATTTTATGTTACATTCTATAAAATAGTCAATTTTAATGAATTAAGAATGTTTTTTCAAATTTTTTACTAATATTGATCTTTTTATTAATTAGATGATGAGTTGAATATATATATATATATATATATATATATATATATTACAATGTCAATATTATATTAAGGATGCCAGATCCATGCAAAAAAAAAAAAAAAAAACAATAGTGCACTTTAGTTATCAGGAAAAAGAAAAAACTCAAACAATCGATCACCAGTGAAAATCTAACCATGATATGTCTACACGCACCGCTCTATGTGGAAGAGGGAACGACTACTCATCTGGTGATATGACAAATGGGCAAATTTGCCACTAGAAAGTGTCTAACGCGTCTCCTTAATGGCGCAAGCACCGCCCACTCGTTAGGGCGTGTGGAATACATTCCAACAGCTTTTTGATTAAAAAAAATACAAAATACAACGTCAAAATACTAAGACGTCCCCCATGATCCTCTTAATTATACAAAATACCCATGTAAAAATATCAAAATACCCTCAAAAGTAAAGCTTCTTTTTTGTCTTTTCTAAGGCTAAATCGTTATTTACTTGTACTTGAAAATTGAAAAAACCTTATTGCCTTTATGGAATAAAGCTAAAAAAATATTTATCTGCTCATGAAAAGATGTGAAATTGAAAGTGAAACTGCTATTACAATCCATAGTGAAATGTCTCTTGATCTATTTAGCTTTTGTTATAATATTGTTTTCCTATTTTTTTCCTTTTCATTATTATTATTTAGGAATTTCTAGTTTTCATATTTGGAATTTTTTTATTTAATAAATAGGGTTTTCCAGTTTTTCCATATAAAGTTTTATAATAGCTTTTTTGTAGGTGAGACTCTATGAATAAAATTTAATTATTTTGAGTCTCCTTATAGTTATTATATTTTTAGTCTTTTTAAATTATAACAAACTTTATTATCCTTCGCTGTCGATTGTGTTAGTTGGTATTATGACCTAACAATTTATTGTGACTAGTTGTTGTGTGTTGTTGAATAACCATGGTTGAAGGAGGCTGTAGAACAAATGTTCATGTAGGAGGTGTTGAGAAGATTCCACCTTGAAAAATAGAATTCTAAGAGCATAATGTTAATGAACTAAAAATTAAGGATCTACGAAGGCAAGTTTTAAAATTAACTTGTTGATTGATGGAGAGAAACCTAAAAGATCACAAGGAGAATGATCACAAATTCGTAATTAGTTTTGAGAGTGTATTTTAGAGACGTGAACGAAAGAGGTAGCCTTTTGATTAGGATGCGTATGGATTGGAACCAACCACCAATCTTTTATATTTATTTTGATTATGATTATGATGTTAATTATGACATAGACAATGATATTTGTCGCAAGTGTGTGGTGTTGTGGCGATCATGCTCTCAGATTGGGATCTTTGTGATGATGGATGGAAAGAACAAGAGATTCTTATTTCTTATGAAAAAGGGATAGGAGTTATCATCTAGTATTTTAATCACTAGAAACCCTAACTGGTCTTAGAATTTGAATAAGGGGATTGGTTGTGTATAGGGAGGAAGTATCACCCCTAATAAACCTTACTTAAGGTAAGTTAGATTGTTTGTTTGTCTAATATAAACTATGTTGTTTTTGTGTTAGTTGTTGGTATGTTAAAGGTTTTTAAAAAGTGATCATCGGTAAAAAAAATTATTATCTTATTAGGTTAAAACATAACCATTTTATTGTCAAAACATATTTTTTGCATTTCTCTTTTAATATCGGAAATATGTCTTACGCATAAGTTTGTAATCCTTGATATTCAAACAAAATAAAGTTTTTGGTATTTTTAAAACGTAGGCCAAGTTTTCATGGATTTCATAAATTGGTTATTAAATCCAAAAATGCATGTAAATATATCAACAAAACTATTTTTCTTGAAATTTTGTATTTAAAGATTCTAAATCATGCCTTGTATTTTTTTTATATGCAAATATGATTTGTTTTATTTTTGAGAGACTTGGCCATATGCAAATCAAAATATTTATGTATTTTTTAATATATATAACAAAAACAAGTTTATTTAATACCAAAAAAATATTTCATGTGTAGGTCATAATTTCAAATATTAAATATGGGAATGTAAAAATAATGTGATAAGAAAAATCCAAAATTAATTGCAAAATTATCTTCTCAACATTTGAAAATTTAACTAAAGCCATATTTAGCAAAACTAAATAATGTGTTTTAAATCGAACAAGATACCCATTCAATAACAAATTATTCATTAATCAAATTCAACTCAATAGCAAGTAAACACCATACCCAAACATAATTCATGAATAAAAAATCAAAACTCAAATCAATATAAATTCAAACACAATCCCTAAATCATACATTTAATGTTCAAATAGCAACCAACTTAAGAAAAATAAACCAACATTCCTACACAAATTATCAAACCATCTTAACTCAAGAACACAACAAATCCAATAAACAATGTCCAACCAATTAAAAAAATTATACACAACAATAAACATTGTTTCAAATTTCACAAATCTTATAGTTTGTAAGAAAAAAGAAGAAGATTTGAGGTTATAAATCGATCTTTCAAGTTGATTTTTGTGTATAGAAACTACTAAAATCAAGGCTGTAAGTGTAGGAATAGTGGCAGTATGTGTATTCACGCACCGCCACCACTACCGACATATAGATTCATGCCTTGTTACTACTGGAAGAGCTTGAGCTAATGTATCTGAAACGCCTTTGTCTCCTCTTTGCTCCTATACTAGCGATGACTATAGGAAGTAAATCATTGCTTGAGGGAGGAGATCTAGTGGTCCAAAGTTTCGGTCTCTTCTCTCTCTACTGGTTTTGCCCTCTTTTTAGTTCTTCTCTCTACATGTTAATGGTTATTATGGTGTCACTGTCACTTGTGGACGGTGCTAGAGTCTGACTTTATGGTTGTGGAGGGGTATTAGTTTATGAGGAGGTTGTTAGGTGAAGAGGCGATTGGGTTTCAATCATAGCTGGGTTAATGGGTCATCAATGATGTTGTTATGGGTTTGGTGTTACTGGAAGTGGAAGAGGCTAGAAACAATGGTGTTAAGGTTGGACCATTACTAGTTTTGGTCATTATGTTTTATAATGGAGATGGAGGCAGGAAAAGGTTGGTTTATAGGTGGAAAGTTGGAGTGATTTTGTGAGGGAGGGTGGCTTGGTTTTGAGAGTTGGTCAAGGGTTGTTACTACAAGTAAATGTTGTTGTGGTGGTGACCATGATTGGAGGAGACAAAGATGCTTACTTTTATGTTTTTTTCATTATCTTCCCTATGTGGTGTGTTGGTTAAAAGAAAAAAATAGAGGGGATTGTGTGTTTTTGAGACTGTAAGGAAGAAGGAGATGGGTTGTTTCAAGGCTCGTAGTGGTTGCTTTCAATGCATGGAAAGGCTGTTAGCAAAAGGGAAAACACTGACTATTTGCTAGATTGAAAGAGATGTGGCGTGGATCTTTTTTTTTTTTTAAAGGAGAAAAATCCAGGGGAGTCTATCATGGAATGCAATGAAGGATGATTGTTTAGAGAAGGTTGAAGATGATGGGTGTATGGAACATGAAATGAGTGGAGATGTAGGTGCAGATGGGATGAGAAAGTTGAAGTGAGGGTGTCATAATTTTTTTGGTTTATTGAATTTTCTTTGGGAGAAGTGTTTTTTGTGTGTGGGATAAATGCTTTTAACCGATTCCTCTCTCTCTCTCTCTTTCTCTCTCTTTTCTAATGCTTCCTTCCTTTTTGTGTGTATACAACCACCCATTTCTAAGAAAAATAAATTTGTTTTTTTCCTCTCAATTGATTGGTCCCTAATAAACTAAAAAAACATTTTGATCCCTCATTTTCTTCATTTGCATTTTAGTCACCTTGTCTAAATATTTTTTATTTTTTTGTATTTTGATATTTTTGAGGAAAAAAAAAAGCAATATCAACACCGACTCTATGAGAAAAATAAACAATTTTAAATTCTTTATGAAAAGATGGAAAATGCCAAAAACAACAAAAATACATAAAAATATATATTTTGGAATTTTTATTTTTTTTTGCTATTTTTTTGGATTTTTTCGAAAAAAAGTAAGAAAAAAGGGTCAAATATAAAATCTTGTAAGTGACTTTAAAATGTAAGTTTATAAAGAAAAGATAATGGTGTTGGATATTGGAACTCTGATACTTTGTAAAAAATATCGAGGATTTTTCACGAATGGTCTCTGTTTAGGTGACTAGCTCATGATTCGTGATCGAGTAACTTGCTCGTGGTCTTTGATCAGATGACTTACCCGTGGTTTTTGTTAGGCTAACCTACCTGTGGTCTCTGATCGGGTGATCTACCATGGTTTTTGTTCTAATAACTTGCCCATGGTAAAAAAATATCTAGGATTTTTCACAAATGATTGATAATGATGTTTTAGAAGATGTCGTACCTTCCTTTTTTGACGCAGACCATCTTTTAATTTTTCTTTAGATTATCCATGCTAGACCTTTCGTCATCTGTTGGAGCCTTATTAGTCTCGGAATCTTGCTAGGTTTTTACTTGTTAGACCTTTCTTTGATGGAACCTTGCTGGGTTTTTAATCAACTAGAGCCTTGCTAGGCTTAGATCATTTTCAAATTTCTAATCAATGGGAAACTTGTTGAGCTCAAAATGTTGTTGGGTCCTAATTTGCAAGAGTTTTGTTGGACTCTTTCTTTAAAACCTTGCTAGGTTTTTAATTGTTGGAGCCTTGATAGGCTCAGAACCTTGTCTGGTCTTAATTTTCTAGAGTTTTGTTGGACTCTTTATTTAAAACCTTGTCGGGTTCTAATTAGTTGGAGTATTATTGGACTCTTTCTTTGTTAAACCTTACTGAGTTTTTAATTAACTAGAGTTTTACTGGACTCAGAACCTTGTCGAGTTTTAACTTGTTGAAGTATTGCTGGACTTTCTCATTAAAACCTTGCTAAGTTTTTAATCAACTAAAGCCTTGATGGGATCAGAACCTCATCAAGTCCTAATTTGCTGATGTCTTGCTAGACTTTTTCTTTGTTAAACCATGCTGAGTTTTTAATTGTTGGAGCCTTGTTGGGATCAAAACCTTGTCGAGTCCTAATTTGCTGGAGTCTTGCCAGATTTTTTATTTAAAACCTTGTTAGGTTCTTAATCAACTAAAGCCTTGCTATGCTTAGAACCTTGCCGGGGTCTTAATTTGCTGGAGTCTTGCTAGACTCTTTCTTTGTTAAACCATGTTGGGCTCAGAACCTTATTGGGTCTTAATTTGTTGGAGTCTTGCCAGACTCTTTTTTTAAAACCTTTTTGGGTTTTTTAATCAAATGAAGCTTTATAGGGTTTAAACCTTGTCGACTTCTAATTTGCTGGAATCTTGCTGGACTCTTTTTTTATTAAACCTTGCTGGGTTTTTAATTGTTGGAGCCTTACTGGGCTCAGAACCTTGTTGGGTCCTAATTTGCTGCAATCTTGTTGGACTCTTTCTTTGTTAAATCTTATTGGGTTTTTAATCTTTGCATAAACATTATGCAATGATTTAGGATTAGATGACATGCATACATCTTTACCTGGTTGGAAATATAGGATCTCCTTTCTTGCCAGATATTGCTTGATGGATGAGGTTTGTAATTTATGAGATGAGTTCTCTTAGTCTTTTTACTCTTCAACTCACATGGGTTTTACCCACGTGGTCAATGTGTTTCATTGCCTCTTTTTCACACAGCTTGGGATGTCCATCGATATCAACAAAGCATGACTAAGACTAATTCTTTTCTTAGGGACATAGAAAACAAAAACTCTTTCTTTTTCCTTGTAAACGATGATGATGAATAAATTATCTTTCAAATGTAAAAGTTTTCATTAAGTATTAATGAAAAAGGTTTAGACCTAACCTTTTGAGAAATATCTTTTTATGATGAGTGTATTTTTATTAAGAATTAGCTCAGATTAAATTGTCATGTCAGCTACAAAAGGATCAAAACCTAGTCGTTTATGTAGGAATGATGGCCATATATTAGCCTAGGGTATAGCTAATCCATATCCAACATGCATCATCATGCATAATCATATATCCATATGCATTTTTGAATTATAGAATGTGCAAGAAGGTATTCCTAACATAGGCCCTTTGCTAGAGTCTATAATACCAGGCTTCGCAAAAGAATGGAAAACGAAGAGAGGGCTCACTTTGAGGCCCACTGCAAAAAAGAGCTGGAAGATATTAAGACTAACATAGCTTTAATGACTAGCTTACTCGAGCAACTCATGTAAATATAGTATGGGAAAAGGACATCCAGTCAACAGTTAACCATGCTATCGCCGCCAATAGCTCAGGTTATCCTCGATTTATAAAACTTAGAGGAAAATCCTGCTATGAGACCACAAGGAACAACAAGCATTCTGATGACTTGCCCGATTATGCCTGCTCAAGTGCTGAGATCTAACAATAGAGGGATCCCATGAGATTGAATCCTTTGATCATCCCGAATAAGATAAGTGGGCTACTTAAGAGGAAAGATTGAGGGCTGTTAAGGGATTTGATGTATATTACCTGGTTATAACAACTGAGATATGCTTAGTACCAAATGTAATGGTGCCCATGAAGTTTAGGGTGCCTGAGTTAGTCAAGTATATGGGACTAGAATGTCATAATATGCACTTGAGGTCATACTACAATAAAATGGCAGAAGTTATACGCAATGAGGAGTTGCTTATCCATTTCTTTCAAGACAGTTAGACCGGTTCTGTATTAAGCTGGTATATGACCTTAAATAACACAAGGGTCAAGAAATGGAGTGATCTTGCGAATGCTTTCTTGCAACAATACAAGTTCAACATTGACATTGCTCTAGACCATATGAGCTTGATGGGGATGGAGAAGAGCAATAAGGAAACTGTAAGGGAGTACACTCATGAGTGGAAAAACAAAGGCAATGTATGTACAACCACCTTTGTAGGAGAAAAAGATGGTGACTCTATTCACTAATACTTTCAAGTCCCTATATTATGAGCATTTGATGGGTAGCTCCACCCAAATTTTTTATGATGTTGTTGTTGCTGCTGAGAGAATAGAACAAGGGATAAAAGCTAGTAGAATATTGAAACCTACTGAAAAGAAAAAGGTTTACTAGGAGGAAAAAGGATGCTGAAGTGAGAAATGTGGAAGAACAATATAAAGGTAAGAGGAATTACCAAACCCAAGGCTACCAGACCTCGTCTTCTTAAATATCTAGTATTAACTTTGTTAAGCCTCTTCTAGTAAACCAGCCCACTTACCCGCCATAAAATCAAGTCGAAAACAATCCAAAAAGAGCCTATTAAAGAAACCAAGAACAACTCCCGCCTTTACGTGTGCCTTTAGAAGAAATGCATGCAAAATTGTTAAGCATAGGTCATGTGGCCTCTTTTCCATTTTAACCATTAAAGCCTCCCTTCCCAAATTGGTACAAACTATACCTAACATATGAGTACCATTTTGGAAACCCTGACCATAATATTGATACTTGCTTAACATTCAAGAGGAAGTTCTTGCAATTACTCAATGCTGGATGGATAACCTTTAAAAATACCCCCAACATCAATTCCAACCCTTTGCCTAATCATGCTTATAGTAGTGCGGGAATAAATGTTGTGAAGTTTGGAAGAAAGAAAAAAGGTTTTAAGGGTAACCATGGATAGGTTGTATAACATGTTAGAATTGAATCTTATCTTAATAAAGCCTGTCGCTACCTACAATGGGAACTATAATGCATTGCCTTATAATTATGGAAATTCTCTCAATATTGAGGATCTTACTCTTGTGTTTTAGAGATTGATGGATTAACTTGATGTGGCGGGGTTTTACACCTGAAGAACTAGAAAGGAAACAAAAATCCAAAGGCAAAGAGGTTGTATATGCCATCAAAGATATGGAAATAAACAAACTCGTGAGTGAGGAAGAAGACAATAAATTCCTAAAGCTGATGAAGAAAACCCTTGCTAGGATATTCTTGATGTCTTTTATCCTGAGTTTCGAGCCCCATTGTAATGCATTGCAAATAGTGTTAAACAAGGTATATATGCCCCAAGATATAGCCCAAAAGACTATGGAGCATCTAGTCGAAAGAATCCATGCAACAAATTACCTATACTTCACTGAAGACGAGCTCGATACTGCAGGAATGGGTCATAATAAACCTTTATACATCACTGTAAGGTGAAATGATTGCACTATTGACAAAGTATTGGTGGACAACAATTCATCTTTAATTGTACTCCTAAAGTATGTGCTTAATGAAATGCCAGTTGATTCAACGTATATACTACCAAGCACCATGACAGCTGGGGCTTATGATGGTACCTCAAGGCAAGTGGTGGGGACCATTGAAATAAAGATGTTTATTGGCTTACAAGTGTTTTTAGTAACCTTGTAATTAATGGACATCCACTCATCATACAACATGTTATTAGGAAGGCCTAGGATACACATCGTTGGCATCGTGATGTCATCCTTACATTAGTGTTTGAAGTATATTGTAAATGGAACATTGGTGATGTTAAGACGAAAGAAACCTTGAAAATGGCATAGAATATGAGAGTTCCTTACATAAAACCCGAACGAAGCAAAGATAGAAATCTCCATACTTTAAAGATTGATAATACAAAATGAGTGCTAAAAAACATGATATTGAGAAAATCGATAATTTTTGAAGTTATAAGAATGACGACCAAATATTTCTTAAAGCATAAACTTCCTTTCCAGTATGATCCTATCTTTGGGAATCTTAAGAGGATAAGTTCAATAAGGTTAAAGACTTCAAATCAGAGATTTAGGCTCAACTTTAAACTTAGAAAGAAAGACTATAAAAGAGATGAGAAAAAAGGCTGGCCAGGCTGAAAGGAAAGGAAAGGAATCAGAAGAGGAAGAGATTGTCATCCCCTCAATCTAGGTATCATTCCCCAAGACTACTTATGTAATGCACTCTGAAGATATGAAGGATGTCCCTATGCAAGGCTTGGCTGCTATGGGCATCACCATATTAGAACAAGATGATAGTAAGGTCAAGAGCTGTAGTGAGAAAAGAAAGGTTATAGAAGAGAAGAGTTGCTACCGCAACTAACTGTCCACACCATGGAAGAAACATTTACAAAGACTTTCGTGTGAAACCTGACAAGTGATGAAAGGTTCCAAAATTAAGTAACCCAAGAGGCTTCTATAATCTTTAAAAAGTAAATGACAATGTTATTCTAGTGTGCTTTTTATGTTTGTCTATATGTTTGTCTATATGTTTGTCTTTGCATTTACACCAAGTTGGCAATCTTGGCTCAAGATGTCAATATATGATTTTCATTGTAGTTGAGCCTTTCTTTTTATTAATCATATCATGTACTTTCAAAAATTTCCCTGTCTCTTTATCTTTGCAAAATACACACTTACACTAAAACACCTTTCGCTTCCAAGAAATATGAAAGCAGATCATCCATAAAATCACAAACAAATTACACTCAGAATAAATGGCAAAATTTTGATAAGTACATAATTTCAATGAAAAAAATGATGTAAAACAATTTGCTAGGCTACTAGAAAAATCAGAGCGAGCTTGGAAACCGACAAAAGAAGAGTTACAGATAATTATTGTTGGTACAAGGCAAGATGAAAGAGAATTGAAAATAGAGACTCTAATCACTGCTAGTAAAAGGGTAAACCTGATCTCATTGCTACACGAGTATGTCAATGTGTTTGCTCAGTCCTACGCAGATATATCTAGTTTAGATACCAATATTATAGTACAGAAGGTGCCATTAAATGAAGAAAGTATACCTATGAAGAGAAACTACGAAGAACTCGTTCAGATATGGTGCTTAAGGTGAAAGCTGAGATAGAAAAGCAATGTGATGCTGGTTGTTTGGAGTTAGTTGGGTACCCATAATAGGTATTTAATGTAGTAGTAGTTCCCAAGAAAGGCAAAAAATTAGAGTATATGTATAATACAAGGATTTAAATAAAGTAAGCTCGAAACATAACTTCCATTTGTCACACATTGATATCTTGATTGATAATGCGGCGTGAAGCTCACTCCTTCATGGATGGTTTCTCTAGGTACAACCAAATCAAAATGGCCAATGAAAATAAAAAGAAGACAACCTTCGTTACTCTATAAGGAACCTTTTGCTACAAAGTGATGTCATTCGAACTGAAAAACATTTGGGCCACTTATCAAAAGGCAATGGTAACTCTGTTCCATGACATGATGCATAAAAAAATTAAAGTGTATATGGATGACATGATTGTTAAATCCAAAAGGGGAGAAAACCATTGTCAGAATCTGAGAAAGCTGTTTGAAAGGTTGAGAAGATATCGGTTAAAGCTGAACCCTATAAAATGCTTATTCGAGGTGAAATCTAGAAAGCTACTAGGATTTATGGTGAGTAGCCAAGGTATTGAAGTCGATCCTGATAAAGTAAAAACAATTCAGGCCATGCCAGCTCCTAAAATAGAAAAAAAAAAGTTAGAGGTTCTTGGGTTTTTTGAATTACAATGCTCAGTTAATATTTCAAATTACAGCAACTTGCAAGTTAATCTTCCGACTCCTTCGAAAGAAAAACCTCTGGATATGGAACGAGGAATGCCAAGAAAATTTTGATAAAACTATCCAGTAATTACAAAATCCACCTTTGTTGGTGCTTCTTGTTCAAGATAAACTGTTAATTTTATATTTGACAACAACAAAAAAAGTAATGGGATGTGTACAAGGGCAACATGATGAGTCTGATAGAAAAGGGAGCAATATATTATCTGAGTAAGAAGTTCATAGATTGTGAGTCCAGATATACAATGGTAGAAAAGCTTTGTTGTGCACTTTTGTGGGATGCAAAATGACTTTGACAGTACATATTGTATTACACTACATGGCTGATTTCAAAACTAGATCATCTTAGATATAGCAAGATGGCAAATGTTATTGGCTGAATATGACATAATATACATGACAAGTAAAGTCGTGAAAGGAAGTGTTATTGTTGGTCATTCGACAGACAATGCAATTGAAGATTATAAGCCTTTAAATTTTAATTTCCAGATGAAGATGTGCTGGTAGTAGAAAAAGAAGAACCAGATTGGTGGACAATGTATTTTGACGAAGCAGTAAATGTATATGACAATGGGACAAGAGTAGTGATAATTTCTCCTAACAGAAAGAAATACTTTGTTTTGATTAGAATGCAGTTTGAGTGCACCAATAATATAGCTGAGAATGAAGCTTACATCCTCGGATTAGAAGCTGCATTAGAATTGAAGATAATAATATGGAGACTCAATGCTAATAATCTGTCAAGTGAAAGGAGAATGACAAACAAAAGATGAGAAGTTGAGGTCATATTAAAAATATTTGTCCAAACTAGTAAAAGAATTTGACGAGATAAAATTCACTCATATAGGAAGAGACAAAAACCAAATTGTTTATGTTTTGGCCATTTTAGCTTTCATGGCCAAAATTGATTATGGGAACAGAGTGCAACCTATAAGTACTGAAGTTAGAGACTCTCTGGCTCCCTATTGCTTAGTCAAAGGAGAAGTGGATGGTAATTCGTGGTATTATGATATCAAATAGTTTATCCAACACTAGAAGTATCCCACGGGAACATCCAATACATATATGAAAACCCTGCGAAGGTTAGCCATGTACTATTAACTCAATGTAGAAGTGTTATACAAGAGTTCATCCGATGGAACATTGTTGAGATGTTTGGATGGGATAAAAGTAAAATAAGCGCTCCAAGAAGTTTATAAATGGATTTGTGCAACTCATGCTAGTGGACATATGATGGCTAGGGAAATAAAAAGATCCAGGTATTTCTGAATAACTGTGGAAAAGGATTGCATAGAATATATCAAGTGTACAATGATAAGATAAATAAGCCTCAGGTATATCAATGGCCATTTGCAATATGGAGAATCAATGTAATTGGTCCTGTCAATCCAAAAGCCAGCAACGGACATCAGTTTATCTTAATGGCTATTGACTACTTCACAAAATAGGTGGAAGCAAGTTCATATGTTCATGTAACCTAAAAGGTAGTGAAGAGATTCATTAAACAAGATTTAATTTGTCGATATGGAGCACCTGAAAAAATAGTGACTGATAATGCTCAGAACTTCAATGGAAGAACGACAATAGAGCTTTGCACAAAATAGAAAATCGAGTACTCAAATTCATCTTCATATAGGCCAAAGATAAACAATGTTGTAAAAGCTGCCAATAAGAATATTAAGAAGATTATGCAGAAGATGGTAGTCACGTACAAGGATTGGTATAAAATGCTCCTTTTTTTCTCTACATGTATATCGCACTACAATAAGAGTGTCTACATGAGCTACACTTTATTCCTTTGTTTACGGGATGGAAGCAATAATGTTACTAAAATCAGAAATCTCTTCTCTAAAGGTATTGATGGAATCAAAACTTGAGGAAGCTAATTGGGTCAAAATGAGATATAAGCAGTTAAACCTAATAAGTGAAAAGAGGTTACTGCAAATTGTTATCACCAATTATATCAACAAAAAATGGCTAAAATATATGACAAGAAAGTCAAACCTAGAGTATTTCAGGAAGAAGATCTAGTATTGAGAAAGATCTTACCTCTACCCGGAGAAGATTAGACTAAATAGGCACCCAACTAAGAAGGCTCATATGTAGTGAAGAAAACATTCTCTAAAGGAGCTATGTTATTAACAAGAGTGGATGGAGACGACTTGCTGAGGCTTGTGAGCTCTGACTCTGCAAAGAAATACTATGCGTAGTGTACTCATCTTTTTGAAATCAATAAAGTTTGGTTATTCATTCTCGTTACATCTTGTGTATTTTGCAAATGATCCCAAAAGCTCACAAAAAAAAACATTTTAAAAAAATCATTCTCTTTTAAAAAAAGGATTTTGAAGATTTGACTTTGGATAACGATTTCAAGAAAAATCAATGATTTGTCAAGGGCACCTATTCACTTGGCAACTCTCTAGGAGATGACTAAATACCTAGAAACTTAAATGGATGACCCAACCATCAAAATGTTTTGTGCAAAAGCTACATGGAACAAAGATGATGAAGTTTTCATGAGTCATGGACTTGTAAAACAAATCTATACAAATTGTTGCGGTAATGAGGTCAAAATTTATCAGTCTTGACCAATCTTGCTTAAAATGAGGAAAGACCATTTTTGATATCCCTATAGATGAATATGTCCCTTACAGTTCCAATTTGAGTTGAAGTGAAATTTCTTCCTTTGTAAGATAACTCTGGCTAGGATCACACCCCATACTCGGGGCAAGTATTAGAAAATAATGAGAATAAAGGTATTTGAAAATGTCCACTAATGATGAGAAAGTAGTCAAAAAGCCCAAAAAAAGTAGAATACATGTGAACAAAATCCACGAGATCTTAATTAAGGCCGCAAAATAGGATAGCCCAACAAAAAAAGGGGGGCATTGCGAAATGAAAAGACACACGAGTATCTAAAAAACAAGCAAAAGCTTCTCCTGCAGCTTCGACGAACAAAGAAAAGGAAAATCATTGAGGAAGTTGCAAATGGAATAAAAAAGGGTATTGGTATCTTAATATGAAAAGATAAAGAGATTTTAGGAAAGAAAAGCCAATTAGGTGTTTGATCAAAGGTTTAGAGTGAAAAGAAAAACCTGGACAGATCCTTTGTCTCGACTTCTAAAAGCAAAGGTCTTTGATAGCATAGCATATACTGGAAGAATAGTAAAAGAGGATGAAAGGGCATAAAACTTGTAAAAATCCTTCAACACCATTTGGGCTTGTGAACTCCTTTTCTTCGGTAGCCATAAAACTCAACCTTTATTATGTGCCTTGAAAAGTCCATTCTAATCAAGCGAGCGGGAAAGATTGATAAAAATCCTCAAACACCATTTGTCTTTGTTCACATTGAAAAAATCGAAACACAAGACTTCAAATAAGTATTTGATCTTTTTTCAAACACAATGCACAATAGGCCATCTCCTAAACCAATCGCCATGATAAAATATCTTTCTTCAAAGACTAATACAAATTATGAGTGTTGCATGAATGTTGTTATTTGACATGTTATTGAAAAATCTTAGGATTTTGAAAAGTCAAAGTAAATCTTTTGAAATTTTTATTAGGGAAAATACCCTAAAATGAAAACCAAAGTGTGTGTCACAAGTATTTGAAAAAAGCACACAAAAAACAACATTGTCATAAGAGAAAGTTTTAATTCATTCCCGATTAGAAAAAGGTGATAGCATTCATCACGACCTAAATACTCACAAAATAAAAGGTCTACAAAGGCAGCTCGACACTCAAGATTTGAAAGTAACTCGCACGGACTTGCTTAAGTAAACTAGGAGGGTGAGTCAACAAAGGGGACCACCTTAGAAATAATAACCCTTAGCAATAAAAAAAAGAGATTATGAAGAAAAGGGGGGCCTATATTTTGAAAGGCATGCATTGCATATGGTTTAACCTCAACTTTGAAATAGTGTTGGCGTATGATTCAACAATCAAGAGGAAAAATGAAGAAATTTTCACGGGTGAACGGAAGATGAGAAATGACAAAGACATCTCATCCATAGGGTGTGGATAATTAAAGCCATAAGACAAGGCACCCGTTTTAAGAGTTTACCTTTGGAGAGTATTTTGTTTCGAATTTTAGAAGGATCCAATGTAGATCCTAATATTTGGAATTTGAAAAGGGAAGGTCACCTGTGAAAATAGGCTATTTTTTTTAATTTCAAAATAGACAAGTCACCCGTGAAAATAAACCAATTTCAAGGAAGTATGGAGGCTTGCTGAAATTCTTTTTGGGTTTTGAAAAAGGGCAAGTCACCTGTAAAAATAGGCCAATTTTTTAATTTCAAAATGGGCAAGTCACCCATGAAAATAGATTAATTTCAGGGAAGCATGGAGGCTTGTTGAAATTCTTTTTTAGAATTTGAAAAAAGGCAGGTCGCCTATGAAAATAGACCAATTTTTTGAATTTCAAAATGAGTAGGTCGCCCGTGAAAATAGATGAATTTCAGGGAAGCATAAAGGCTTGTTGAAATTATTTTTAGAATTTGAAAAAATGGTAAGCCGCCCATAAAAATAGGCTAATTTTTTTAATTTGAAAAAGGATAGGTCGCTTGTGAAAATATACCAATTTTAGAAAAGTATAGAGGCTTACTGAAATTCTTTTTGGAATTCGAAAAAGAATAGCTCGCTAATGAAAATAGGCCTATTTTTTAGTTTCATAAGGGGTAGGTCGCTCGTGAAAATATAGCAATTTTGGAATTTTAAAAAGGGTAGGTCATCCATGCTAATGAGACCATTTTCTTTTAAAAAACAAAGTTCTTGGAATTTCAATATGGGTGGATCACCTAGTAAGTTTGACAAACACTTTTTCTTTACAAGCTCA
>Ga0307507_10007393_pt1 | contig 16030 bp, 13 predicted proteins | sample 7_EM_MG_FD_207223 | JGI IMG/M metagenome (GOLD analysis project Ga0307507, IMG submission 207223) | Populus trichocarpa ectomycorrhiza microbial communities from riparian zone in the Pacific Northwest, United States - 7_EM | ecosystem: Host-associated > Plants > Roots > Unclassified | place... | reverse complement strand
GTCGGTGATCCTCCTGTTGTGCACGATCGCGCTGTCCTACGGCGTCACCCGCTGGACGAATCGGAGCAGGGCCGCATGAACAAATCCCCGTTGCTGGGCCGTAGTGCGGTGAACGTCGTCGTCGGCAGCGCCGTGCTGTACACCCTGGTGCCCGTGCTGTGGCTGGTCCTGGCGGCCTCGAAGGACCGGGACTCGCTCTTCGGCAGTGATCTCCTTTCGCCGCACGGGTTCTCGTTCATGCAGAACCTGAACGGACTGTTCGGAATGGACGGTGGGATCTACGGCCGCTGGTACCTCAACAGCCTCCTCTACGCCGTCGTCGGCGCGGCGGTGAGCGCGCTGGTGAGCATCGCCTGCGGGTACGCCTTCGACAAATACCGGTTCCGGCACAAGGAAAAGCTCTTCGGCCTGGTGCTCGCCGCGGTGATGGTGCCGCAGACGGTGCTCGCGCTCCCGTTGTACCTCATGGCTTCGGGCACAGGGCTGGTCAACACGTTCTGGGCGGTGTTCATCCCGGTGCTGTTCAACCCCTTCGGCGTCTACCTCGGCCGGATCTTCAGCCAGGGCTACGTGCCGGATGAGGTCCTGGAGGCCGCGCGGATGGACGGCGCGGGGGAGCTGGCCACCTACTTCCGGGTGGCGCTGCGGATGCTCGGACCCGGCGTGGTGACGGTGTTCCTGTTCCAGCTCACCGCGATCTGGAACAACTTCTTCCTGCCGATGGTGATGCTGTCCGACCACGAGCTGTACCCGCTGAGCCTGGGCCTCTACACCTGGAACAGCTCCGCCACCGTCTCGCCCGAGTACTACCCGGTGGTGGTCATGGGCTCGCTGCTCGCGGTGCTCCCGTTGATCCTCGCTTTCATGCTGTTGCAACGGTTCTGGCGTTCCGGGCTCACCGCGGGGGCGGTGAAGTGAGCCCGCGGACGGCGCTGGCGATGGCACCGGACGCGGCGGCCGCCGTGCTCGGTGGAGAAGCGCTGGACGCGCTGGGCCGGGTGTGCGACCTGGTCGGCGGACCGGTCCTCGACGACTTCTCGACCGAGCGCGCTCGTGCGGTGCTGCGGGAGGTGGAGGTCCTGGTCACCGGTTGGGGGTGCCCGCCGCTGGAGGCGGCCGTGCTGGCCGGGGCGCCGCGGCTGCGGGCCGTCGTGCACACCGCCGGGTCCGTGCGCGCCCACGTCACCGAGGCGTGCTGGGACCGCGGGATCGAGGTCGCGTCCGCAGCCTCGGCCAACGCGCTGCCGGTGGCGGAATACACCGTCGCGATGATCCTGCTGACCGGGAAGCGGGTGCTGGAACGCGCCCGCCACTACCGCGCGACACGCCGTCATGACGACTGGCTCGGCACCTCGGCCGACGTCGGCAATTTCGGTCGTACCGTGGGGATCCTCTCGGCCTCGATGATCGGGCGGCGGGTGATCGAGCTGTTGGCGCCCTATGACCTGGACGTCGTGCTGCATGATCCGTATGTGACCGACGCGGAGGCGGCGAAGCTGGGTGTCGAGGCGGTGGGCCTCGGCGAGCTGTTCGCGCGCAGCGACGTCGTCAGCGTCCACACCCCGTTGCTGCCCGAGACCCGGGGCCTGGTCAGTCGGGAGCTGATCGCCGCGATGCCGCCGGACGCGGTCCTGATCAACACCGCGCGGGGTGCCGTGGTCGACCAGGACGCCCTCGCCGAGGCCGCGGTGGCCGGGCGGATCCGCGCGGTCCTCGACGTCACCGATCCGGAAGTGCTGCCGCCGGAGCATCCGCTGTGGGACAGCGACCAGGTGCTGATCACCCCGCACCTGGCGGGTTCCCAGGGCAACGAGCTGCGGCGGCTGGCCGAACTCGCCGTCGCCGAGGTCGGCCGGTGGGCGGCCGGGCACGGGTTCGCGCACCCCGTCCGCCGCGAAGGGCTGGGCCGGATCGCGTGAAGCTCCCCGACGAGAACCGGGTCCTGAGCCCGCACACCGGCTACACCCGGGAGCACTGGGAGGCCGTGGCCGACGGGCTCCTCGACGCCGCCTGGCGGTGGGCCACCCCAGCGGGCGCCCTGCTCGACCTGCCGGGCAGGCCTTCGGCCAACGGCGTCCGCTCCGACGGCCTCGAGGGTTACGCGCGCACGTTCCTCGCCGCCGGGTTCCGGGTGGCGGGCGCCGGCGGCAAGGACCCGCACGGCCTGCTGGAGCGGTACGCGAGCGGGCTCGACGCGGGCACCCGCACCCCCGGCCGGGACGACGCCGAGTCGTGGCCGGTCATCCTCGGCCACCACGTCGCGGGCCAGCCGATGGTCGAGTCCGCGTCCGTGGCGCTGGGGTTGCGGCTGACCCGGCCGTGGCTGTGGGACCGGCTCGACCCGGGCGTCCAGGACCGGGTGGCGGAGTGGCTGCGCGGCGCGCTGCGGCACCCGCCTTCGCCGAACAACTGGTACCTGTTCCCGTACACGGTCGCGGGATTCCTGGACTCCGTGGGCCGCGGCGACCCGGAGACCGCCCGGGCGCGCCAGCGTGCGGAGGAACTGCTGGAGACGTGGTACCGCGGCGACGGCTGGTACACCGACGGCGACGGCCGGGCGTTCGACCACTACAACGGCTGGGCCCTGCATCTGTACCCGGTCCTCGACGCCCACTTGGCCGGCGTGGAAACGTCTTACGGTGCGCGACTTCGGGAACACCTGGAGAGCTTTTCCCTGCTGTTCGGCGCAGATGGCGCACCGATCCACTTCGGACGGTCGCTGACCTACCGCTTCGCCGCGGCTTCGTCGGTGGGATTGGGTGCGCTCACCGGCGACACGCCGCTCGCTCCCGGCGTCTCGCGGCGGCTGATCAGTGGCGGCCTCCGCTACTTCCTCGACCGCGGCGCCGTCGGTGAGGACGGGTTGCTCAGCCTCGGCTGGCATGGCCCGCACGAGGCGACCCTGCAGTTCTATTCCGGCCCCGGTTCGCCCTACTGGGCGTCGAAGGCGTTCGTCTGCCTGCTCGCCCCGCCTGAACATCCACTGTGGACCGACACCGAAGCGGCGGCTCCGAGCGAAAGTGACCGGGTGCTGGCGTTGCCGGGGCCCGGCCTGCTGATCCAGGCCGCGGACGGGATCGTCCGGCTGCACAACCACGGCAGCGACCACGTCCGCCTGCCCGAACCCGAGTCGGCCGACGGCGAGGACCCGCTCTACGGACGTGAGGCCTACTCGACCCGGACCGGCCCCACGACCGGCAACCCCCGGGACAACCACTTCGCGGTGGTCGTGGACGGCGTCCGCAGCGTCCGGCGCCGGATCCATCCCCTCGGCGCCGGCGAGAACTGGGCCGCCTCCTGGCACCGCCCGGTCTTCGCGACCGGTGCGCCGATGATGCCGGGTCTGCGGGTGGAGAGTGTCACCGTGGCGCGGGGCCGGTACGAGCTGCGGGTCCACCGGGTGGTGGGTGCGCCGCCCGGGGCCTGCGTCGAGCTGACGGGCTGGGCGACCGGGCCCGACGAGCCCCTCGGCTCGGCGCTGTGGCCGCTTGCCGGGTGGACCGGTCAGGACGAGGTGCGGGCGCCCGCGGGCACGGCGTTCGTCCGGTGGGCCCGGATCCCGCGGCTGGACGCCGAGGTGTCGGGGACCGCGGTGTTCGCGGCTGTGGCCGTGCTCGCGGAGGAGCTGGAAGACGAGCCGGTGGCGACGGCGGTGGGTGACCGGGACGGAGTGGTCGTGACCTGGGCGGATGGCGCGGTGAGCCGGGTCGGGTTTGAGCCGTTGCGGGTGAGGGACTCGTGAGTGGCGCCGCCGGTTCTAACCGGCATTGCCACTCACGAGTCTCGGCCCGGAGGAAAGCCGTAGTCCGTGAGTGGCACTTTCACGGCCTTTACGACCCTCGGTGTGCCCCTCACAACACTTTTGGGCCCCGGCGGCGACCAGTCCTAGGCGGACTCGCGGATGACCAGCTCCGTGGGCAGGATCAGCGACGTCGGCCGTTCGCCGTTGATGAGCCGGACCAGCATCCGGGTCATCTCCCGGCCGAGCGCCTCGATCGGCTGGCGGACCGTGGTCAGCGTGGGCTGGGTGTGCTGCGCGGTCACGATGTCGTTGAAGCCGACCACCGCGATGTCGCCCGGGACGTCGAGGCCGCGTTCGCGCAGGACCTTCAGCGCCCCGGCCGCCATCGCGTCGGACGCGACGAACACCGCGTCCAGGTCGGGGTGCTCGTCGAGCAACGTCGCCATCGCCGAAACGCCGCTGGCCTCGCCGAAGTCGCCGTGCGCGACACGCTCATCGCCCAGCCCGGCCAGCGCGAGCGCTTCGCGGTACCCCAGGTACCGGTTGACGCCGACGTGCATGTCCTGCTGGCCGGTGATGGTCGCGATCCGCTGCCGCCCGAGCGAGATCAGGTACTCCACGGCCTGGCGCGCGCCGCCGCGGTTGTCGGCGTCGACGTACCACTGCGGAGTCCGGTCGAGCGAGCGCCCGCCGTGGACCACCGGGACACCGCCCTCTTCGGCGACCTTCGACAGCGGGTCGTTCTCCCGCAGCGCCAGCAGCATCACGCCGTCGGCGCCGCGGGACTGCAGGATGCGCGTGAGCCGGTCGCGGCCGCGTTCCGACGCCGCGAGCACGAGCATCAGCTGCAGGTCGGTCTCCTCGATCACCGCGTTGACGCCGGTGATCACCTCGGCGAAGAAGAGGTTGGCGAACAACGCCGGATCGTCGCTCGAGATCGCGAGCACGACCGCGCCCCGGCGCGAGGTGGCCAGCGAGCGCGCGGCGGTGTTGGGGACGTAGCCCAGCTCCTCGATGGCGCGTTCCACCGCCTGCCGGGCCTTCTTGCTGACGTGCTGGGCGTTGTTGATCACCCGTGACACCGTGCCGGTCGACAGGCCCGCCCGCCGGGCGACCTCTTCGAGCGTGGGCGGCCGATTGCTCATTCCCAGGACCGTCCCTCTGTGCGTCGGTGTACCCGTGCGAGACTACCAAGCCGACCAGCGCTCATCGGCCGTTCCGATCGATGACCTCGGCGTACCACCGGGCACTGTCCTTGAGGGTGCGGCGCAGGGTGGCGAAGTCGACGTGCACGATCCCGAAGCGCTGGGCGTACCCATAGGACCATTCGAAGTTGTCCAGCAGCGACCACACGAAATAGCCCTTCAGCGGCACCCCGCGTCTGAGTGCCTGCTGACACGCCTGCAAGTGACGTTCGAGGTAGGCGACCCGGCCCGCGTCGTGGATCTCGTCGTCGAACGCCGCGCCGTTCTCGGTGATGTACAGCGGCACGGCGGGGTAGTCGTTCTTCAGCCGCAGCAACACTTCCAGCAACCCGCGCTCGTCGATCTCCCAGCCGATCCCGGTCCGGGGCCGGTCGCCGTCGACGGTCGCGACCCGGTCCGAACCGACGTACGCGGACGGCGTCGGCGGCGCCCCGCCTTCGACGAGCATGGGGGAGTAGTAGTTGACGCCCAGGAAGTCCAGCGGGCTCGCGATCGTCTTGAGGTCGCCGGGCTGGACGTGGTCGAACGAGGTCACCCCGGCCAGGTCGGCCCGGACGTCGGCGGGGTATTCGCCGCGCAGCAGCGGGTCGAGGAACAGGCGGTTCTGCATGCCGTCGATCCGGCGCGCCGCGTCGACGTCGGGCTCCCGGCGGCTCGCGGGGGAGACGTCGGTCAGGTTCAGCGTGATGCCGGCGAGCGCGTCGGGCATCGCCTGCACGGCCAGGCCGTGGCCGAGCAGCAGGTGATGGGCCGCGCGGACGGCGGCGGCCGGTTCCTGGCGGCCCGGGGCGTGGCGCCCGGTGGCGTAGCCGAGGAACGCCGAGCACCACGGCTCGTTCATCGTGGTCCAGTGCGGCACCCGGTCGGAAAGCGCTTCATACGTCGCCGCCGCGTACTCGGCGAACCGGTGCGCGGTGTCCCGCAGCGGCCAGCCGCCGGCGTCTTCCAATGATTGGGGGAGGTCCCAGTGGTACAGCGTCGGCCACGGCTGGATGCCGTGCTCGAGCAGGGTGTCGATGAGCCGCCGGTAGAAGTCCAGCCCGCGCTGGTTGACCGGGCCGGAGCCGCTCGGCTGCACCCGGGGCCAGGCGATCGAGAACCGGTAGGCGTCCAGGCCCAGCCCGGCCATCAGCTCGACGTCCTCGCGGTGCCGGTGGTAGTGGTCGGCCGCGACGGCGCCGGTGTCGCCGTTGTCCACGTTGCCGGGTGTGGCCGCGAACGTGTCCCAAATGGACGGTCCGCGTCCGTCCTCGGCGGCCGCGCCCTCGATCTGGTAGCTCGAGGTGGCGGCCCCCCACAGAAAGCCGGGATCGAACTTCGTCACGCCTTGACCGCTCCTTCCATGATGCCGCCGATGATCTGCCTGCCGAAGGCGAGGAAGACCAGCAGCAGGGGGACCGTGGCGACCAGCGCCCCGGCGAACATCAGCGTGTAGTCGGTGTAGTAGCTGGTGGACAGCTGGCTCAGCGAGAACTGGACGGTCGGGTTGTCCGCCTCCAGCACGGCCAGCGGCCACAGGAATTCGTTCCAGGTGCTCATGAACGTGAACAGGCCGAGCACGGCGGCGCCGGGCCGCAGCGCGGGCAGGACCACGGTCCGGTAGATCCGGAAGGTCGTGCAGCCGTCGATCCTCGCGGCCTCGACGAGCTCGTCGGGGACCGCGCGCTCGGCGTACTGGCGCATCAGGAAGACGCCGAACGCGGAGACGAGGAACGGCACGATGACGGCTTGCAGGCGGTCCTGCCAGCCGAGCTGGACCATGATCATGTACAGCGGGATGATGCCCATCTGGACCGGGATCATCATGGTGGCCAGGATGACCAGCAGCAGGCCGTTGCGCCCGCGGAACTGGAGCTTGGCGAAGGCGAATCCGGCGAGCGTGCTGAAGAAGACGACAGCCACGGTGACAATGACGGACGCGATGGCCGAGTTGACCATGCCCTTGAGGAAGTTGGCCTCCTCGGCGGAAAACAGCCGCGAGATGTTGTCGAAGAGGTTGCCGCCCGGCAGCAGCGGCGGCGGCCAGTCGCCGACGACGTCGTTGGAACGGGTCGCGACCACGAACAGCCAGTAAAGCGGGAACGCGGACAGCGCGATCGCGATGACGAGGGTGAAGTAGGTCAGGGGCGAGGATTTGCGCATGGCTACTTCGCCCTCCGTGTGATGAGGAAGTTGATCACCGCGAGGATCGTGATGAGCAGGAAGATCATCCAGGCGACCGCCGAGCCGTAGCCGTAGTCGAAGTCCCGGAACGCCTTTTCGAACATGTACATCGACACCGTCTGGAACTGGCGCAGGCTGCCGCCGGAGATCGCGAACGTGCCCTGCCCGAAGATCAGCGGCTCGGTGAACAGCTGCATCCCGGCGATGGTGGACACGATCACCGTGAAGATCAGCGCGGGCCGGATCATCGGCACCGTGATGCTCCAGAACTGCCGGACCTTCGACGCTCCGTCCACAGTGGCCGCTTCGTAGAGGTCGCGGGGGATGGACTGCATCGCGGCGAGGTAGATCAGCGAGTTGTAGCCGATCCACCGCCAGTTGACCATGGTGGAGATGGCGATCCACGACGACCACTTGTCCGCGCGCCAGTCCACCGGGGTGACCCCGACGAGGCCGAGCAGGCCGTTGACCATGCCCGCGTCGCGGTCGAAGATCTGGCTGAACACGATGCCCACGGCCGCCACCGACGTCACGATCGGGAGCAGCACGCCCATCCGCAGCAGGAGCAGTCCCCGCAGCCGCTGGTTGAGCAGGCTCGCCAGGATCAATGCGAGCAGCAGCTGTGGCACGGTGGCGAGCACGAGCATGCCGACCGTGTTGCCCACGGCGTTCCAGAAGTCGGGGTCGCCGAACAGTTCCCCGTAGTTGGCCAGCCCGACGAATCCGGCGTCGCCGCCCGCGTCCCACTTGTGCAGCGAGACCCAGGCCGTGTAGATCAGCGGGAACAGCCCGAACACCGCGAAGACCACGAAGAAGGGCGCGACGAACAGATACGGCGAGCCCTTGGCGTCCACACGGGACAGAAAACTCCCGCGTTCCCTTGGCGTGGACGCTTTCGCGGGGCGGGTGGCCGTCTTCGGCCGGTCATGAATCACCAACATGATGTCCTTTGTGGAGACCGGGGACGCGGCCATGGCCGCGCCCCCGGTGGCTTACTTCACCAGGCGTTTGGCTTCGTCTACTGCCTTCGCCCAGGCCTCGTCGGGTTGGAGCTTGCCCTGCTCGACGGCGGTCAGCGCGTTCGTCACCCGGTCACCGATCGCGACGGTGGCGGGGCCGAGGTAGACCGGCCGGATCGCCTTCGCGCTGGCGCCGAAGATCTTCCCGACGGGCGCGTTGCCGAAGTACGGGTTGGTGAAGCTCTGCACGGCCGGGTCGTCGATGGCCTGCGGCGAGGAGGGGAAGTTGCTCTTCGCCTTGAAGGCCGCTGTCTGGCCCTGTGCGCTGGTCAGGAACTTGACCAGCTCGACCGCTTCGTTCTGGTGCTTGCTCTGGGTGGGGACGCCGAGGAACGAACCGCCGCGCACGGCGCCGTCGCCGGGCACCTTGGCGACGTCCCACTTGCCGGAGTTCTCGGGGCCGGCCTGCTTCTGGATGGTCGCCAGCATCCACGACGGGCACGCGATCGTCGCGAAGGTCCCGTTCTTGAATCCGGCGTTCCACGGCGGGCTGTACTGGTCGATGCTCGCCGACAGCCCGGCCTTGACCATCGCGACGGTCTTGTCCCAGGCGGTCTTGACCGCGGGGTTGCTGTCGATCACCAGGTTGTTCGCGGTGTCGTAGTAGGTGTGATCACTCTGCTGCATCACGATGTTCTGGTACAGCCCGCCGGAGGAGTCGTAGAAGTGGGCGCCTGTGTTGGCCGCCATGAAGCGCTTTCCGGTTTCCAGGTAGGCGTCCCAGGTGGGCCAGAGCGCGCCGACCTGCTCGCGGTCGGTGGGCAGCCCGGCCTTGGCGAACAGGTCGGTGCGGTAGCACATGCCCTGGGCGCCGATGTCGGTGCCGAGGCCGATGAGCTTCTTGGCATCGGCGGTCAGCGCCTGCTTCCACTTCCACTCGAGGAAGTTCGGCTGGAGCGCGGCGGCGCCGTGGTCGAGCAGGTTGACGAACTGGTCCGGCTTGGCCATGTACTGGCTGATGATGCCTTCCTCCAGCGCGACGACGTCGCCGGCGCCGGAGCCCGCGGCCATCCACTGCTGGAGCTTGGGCGTGTAGTCGCCCAGCTTGCCGACGTTCTCCTCCTTGATCGTGACGCCGGGGTGGCTCGCCTCGTACTCCTTGTAGAGCCCGTCGTAGCCGAACTGGCCGAACGTCTTGACGATCAGGGTGACCGGTCCCGACCCGGCTTCCTGGGCGGCGCCGCCGCAGGCGCCGGTCAGCGCCAGCGCCGCGGCCAGCGCCGCCGCGAGCAGGGTGCGTCTTGGTCGAACAGACATGTAGAACCTCCGATGACGGGCGGTTCCGGAAGCGATAACAGCCGGATCTGCCCCGTTGAAGACCGTTTGAAACACCGTTCACCTGCGCTGACGCCGCGAGCCGTGTCGGGTGATCATGCTCCACTCTGTCAAGAATTGGGAGCGCTTACAGGACTGTAACCCCCAGGTCATGCGTCTGTGAAGAGGCAAGTTCGGAGATCGCCCCGACCGGGTGGTGGTTGACACCGGAAGGCTCGGAGGTGACCATTCCGCACTGACGCCGCGGCGTGCCGGTCACCCCCGAGCGACTCCGAGAGGGTCCGGTATGTCCGTAAGAACCAGGCTGTCCGCAGCCTGCCTATCCGCCGTGCTGGTCGTCGTGTCCGCGACGCCCGCGTACGCCGATGCCTATGAACGGGTGCTCAACGGCACCTTCGACACTGTGAAGACTCCCTGGTGGAGCAGCGGGTCCACACCGTCGCGTGTGGACTCGGGACGGCTGTGTGCCGACATCCCGGCCGGCACCGTGAACCCGTGGGACTCGATGATCGGGGAGAACGACATCCCCCTGGAAGCGGGGCAGCCCTACACCCTGCGGTTCAGTGCGACGGCCACCCGAAACGTCACCATCCGCGCCGCGCTGGGCCTGGCTGTCGCGCCCAGCACCACGATGTTCAACAAAGGGGCCGCGCTGACGAGCACGCCCCAGAAGTTCGAGTTCACCGGGAACTCCAGCCTCTCCACGCTGCGCGGCCAGGTGGGCTTCCAGATGGGCGGGGCCACCCAGCCGTACACGCTGTGCCTGGACGACGTGTCCCTGACCGGCGGCGCGATCCCGCCCGGCGGCGGCCGTGACTTCGGTTCGCCGGTCCGGGTCAACCAGGTCGGTTACGCCGCATCGGGTCCGAAGCAGGCGTCCATTGTGGATGCCTCGGCGGAGCCGGTGCGCTGGGAGCTGCGCGACGCCGCGGGTGCGGTCGTCCAAAGTGGAGCCACCAAGGTCCAGGGTGACGACGTCGAGTCGGGCGACCACGTCCACATCGCCGACTTCACCGGCTTCCGCACCATCGGGACCGGCTACACCGTCGCCGTCGGAAGCGCGGTCAGTCAGCCGTTCGACATCGCGAAGAATCCCTACGACGCCCTGCGCCGCGACTCGCTCGAGTACTTCTACTACGTCCGTAGTGGAATCCCGATCGACGCGGCCCACGTCGGCGACGCCTACGCACGGCCCGCCGGGCACATCGGCGTCGCGCCCAACAAAGGCGACACGTCGGTCCCGTGCCTACCGGGCACCTGCGACTACTCCCTTGACGTGAGCGGCGGCTGGTATGACGCCGGCGACCAGGGCAAGTACGTGGTCAACGGCGCACTCGCGGCCTGGCAGCTGATGGATCTCTACGAGCGTTCGCTGTTCACGGGCGATTGGGAGGGGCTCGGCGACGGGCTGCTCAAGCTGCCCGAGTCCGGCAACCACGTCCCCGACGTGCTCGACGAGGCCCGCTGGGAGGTCGAATTCCTGCTGAAGATGCAGGTCCCGGCCGGCCAGCCCCTCGAAGGGATGGCGCACCACAAGATCCACGACCTCGCCTGGACCGCGTTGCCGACCCGGCCCGACGCCGACTCGCAGCCCCGGTACCTGCACCCGCCGTCCACCGCCGCGACGCTGAACCTCGCCGCCGCGGCCGCCCAGTGCGCCCGCATCTGGGTGCTGTGGGACTGGGGCTTCTCGCAGAAGTGCCTGTCCGCGGCGAAAACCGCGTGGAACGCCGCGCTCGCACACCCCGCCGTCTACGCCCCGCGCGAAGACAGCGTCGGCGGCGGTCCCTACGACGACAACAACGTCACCGACGAGTTTTCCTGGGCAGGGGCCGAGTTGTACGCCACCACCGGCGACCCGGCGTACCTCAAGGCCGTGACCACGAAGATCACCGCGGCCGGGTTCTCGTGGAAGGACACCGGCGCGCTCGCCGACCTCACCATCGCCCGCCTGCCGCTGCGGTTCCCGCTCGATCGGATTTTGGCCGCACGCAAGCGGATCCTCGCCGTCGCTGACGACTACGTCCACAATGTCACGTCGCAGGGCTACCCGAACCCGTTCCGTTCGCCTGACGGCAACTACCCGTGGGGTTCCACGAGCGGGACGGCCAACAATGCGCTGGTCATGGCTACGGCCTACGACCTCACGCACAAGCAGGTGTACCGCGACGCGGTGCTCGAGTCGATGGACTACCTGCTCGGCCGCAACGGGCTGAACCAGTCGTTCGTCACCGGGTACGGCGAGCAGGCCAGCCACAACCAGCACAGCCGGATCTGGGCGCACCAGCTCGACCCGAAGCTGCCGAGCCCACCGCCGGGCTCGCTCGCGGGTGGTCCGAACAACGGGCTCCAAGACCCGGTGGCGCAGCAGAACCTGCCCGGCTGCGCACCCGCGAAGTGCTACATCGACGACATCTTCTCCTACTCCACCAACGAGACGGCGATCAACTGGAACTCGTCGCTCGCCTGGGTCGCGGCCTTCGCCGACGCCCACTGACCGACCCGCCGTCCGGTACCGCCGCGCCCAGCCAGGGCGCGGCGGCGCCGAATCCCGGGCCCGCGGCAGCCCGTCCCCCTGGAGGAAAGGAAGTCCACAGTGTGGTGGACCGTCCGTATCACAGCAGTGCTCTCCCTGCTGCTCGTCACCACCGCAGTACCCGCCAGCGCCGCCAGTCCGATCGATCTGACCAGCGGCTTCTACGTCAACACAGCATCGCTGCCCGCACAGTGGGCAGCGAGCCACGCCAGTGATTCCCGTGCCGCGCGGATCCAGGCGTCGATCGGCTCCAAGCCGATCGCGCGCTGGTTCGGCAACGACAGCAACATCGGCACGACCGTCGCGAGCTACGTCGGCGCGGCCGACAGCCACGACAAGCTCCCGGTGCTGGTCGCCTACAACCTCCCCGGCCGGGACGCCTGTGGCGGCCAGTCCGGCGGCGGCGCGGGCAGTGTCAGCGCTTACAAAACCTGGGTCTCGAGCTTCGCAGCCGGGGTGGGCACCAAGCCCGCCGTGGTGATCATCGAGCCCGACGCGCTCGGGGACTTCGCCTGCATGACCTCGGCGCAGATCGCCGACCGCAACGCGATGCTCACCTACGCGACCCAGATGTTCCAGCAGAAAGCGACCAACACCTACGCCTACCTCGACGGCGGCAACGCCGGCTGGGTGGCTGCCCCGACCATGGCCGGCAGGCTGAACGCGGCCGGGGTGCACAACGTCCGCGGGTTCTCCGTCAACGTGTCGAACTACTACACCACCAGCCAGTCGGTGAGTTACGCGAACTCGGTGAACTCCTCGCTCGGCGGCGGGGCCAGGTTCGTGGTCGACACGAGCCGCAACGCCAACGGCTCCAGCGGCGAGTGGTGCAACCCCGCCGGCCGCAAGCTCGGCGTCACCGCCCAGGTCGGCGGGGGTGCCGAGATGCTGCTGTGGGTGAAGACGCCCGGCGTGTCGGACGGCCAGTGCGGCATCGCGCCGACCGTGCCGGCCGGGACGTTCAGCCCCGATCTCGCCATCCGGCTGATCGACGGCACCTGAGCCCGGATCCGGGATGCGGGCTGCCTGGGTGTTCCCGCATCCCGGACGGCGGGGCTTGACACGAGCGACTGTAAGCGCTTACAAATTTGCAGGTCCCGACCGAGTGGAGGTAGGCCGATGGGCTGGCGGTTCGCGGTGAGCACGCTCGGCATGCCCGGGGCACCGCTCCCCGAAGCCGTCCGCGTCGCGCTCGCCCACGGCTGCCAGGGCGTCGAGCTCCGCGTCCACCCCGACGAGGAGGTCCACCTCGGGATGCGGCACGTCGCGCGGGTGCGTTCGCTGCTCGAAGGCGAAGGCCTGGAAGTGGCCTGCCTGGCCGGGTACGCGAAGGTTTGCGCTCCCGGCGCGGACGAGCCCGTGATCGGCGAGCTGCGCGCGCTGATCGAGTTGGCGCAGCAGCTCGGCGCGCCGGCCATCCGGGTGTTCCCCGGCGGTGACGGCGATGCGGAGCCCCGAATCGGTGCTGTGCTTCAGGATCTGCGCGACAGCGGGGTCCAGCTGCTCGTCGAGACGCACGACTCCCATCCGACCGGCGCCGCGGTTGCCGGGCTGGTCACGCCGTTCGCGGCCCCGGAGCTGGTCGCGGGCCTGTGGGACGCCGTCCACCCCTGGCGCGCCGGTGAAGAACCCGCGCAGACACGCAAGGCGCTCGGTGAGTACCTCGCGTACTTCCAGGTGAAGGACGTGGCGAACTGGACCGACCCGACGCCGGTGGTGCCCGGGCAGGGCGCCGTTCCGCTCGCCGACTGCGCAGCGCTGCTGCGTCCCTGGTCCGGCTGGATTTCGCTGGAATGGGAAAAAGCCTGGTACCCGGACCTCGTGCCGGTCGGTGAGCCGCTGCGCGCGACGGCCGATTGGTTCGCGCGCTACGCACCCGAGGCCCGGTGATGCGCCGCGCGCCCACGCTCGCCGATGTTGCGGTGGCGGCCGGTGTTTCGCCCGCAACCGCGTCCAGGGCGCTGAACGGGGTCGGCCGCGGGGCCGGGGCGCAGGTCCGCGAGCGGGTGCTCGCCGCGGCCCGGCGGCTGGACTACTCCGCCGACGCGCGGGCACAGGCGATGGTGCGCGGCACGACGAACCTGGTCGGACTGCTGGTGCACGACATCGCCGATCCCTACTTCGCGGCCATCGCCACCGGCGTGATGGCGTCGGCGGAGCAGCACGGTCTGCTTGTCATCGTTTTCTCCGCGACGGCCGGGCACGCCGAGGAAGCTCGGCACGTTGCCGCGATCCGCGGGCAGCGGGGCCGGGCCGTGATCCTGGCCGGTAGCCCGGCCGGGGCACCGGATCCTGCGCTGCGCCGCGAGGTCGAGGCATTCCGGCGCGGGGGCGGGCAGGTCGTGTCCATCGGGCGACGCGGGGTGCCGATGGACACGGTCCTGGTCGAAAACCGGGCCGCGGCCGGCAGGCTCGCGCAGGCCATGGCCGGGCGTGGGCACCGGCGCTTCGGCGTCCTGGCCGGGCCGCCGGGACTGGCCACCGCGGCCGACCGGGCTCGTGGGTTCCGGGACGGCCTCGCGAAGGAGCACCTGCGTGAGCACGCGGTCGTCCCGGGTGCGTTCACCCGGGACGGCGGCTACCAGGCCATGTCCGAGCTGATCGCCCGGAAGGTCGATCTCGACTGCGTCTTCGCGGTCAACGACGTGATGGCGGTCGGGGCGCTGAGCGCGTGCCGCGACCGGGGGATCGGTGTGCCCGCCGTCGCGGGGTTCGACGACGTCGACACCCTGCGGGACGTGGCGCCGCGGCTGAGCACGGTGCGGCTGCCGCTGACGCGGATCGGCACGGTGGCCCTCGATCTCGTGGTTTCGGCGACGCGGGACGCGGCACCGCGAGTCCGCCGGATCAAAGGCGAGGTCGTCCTGCGTGGCTAGTTGCACGACGGTCGAGAAAGCGCTTTCAAGAAAGGGAGCAGAGATGACGAACAGCCTGGGTGTCGTGGTGAACGGCGTGACCGGACGGATGGGGTACCGCCAGCACCTGGTGCGCTCGATCCTGGCGATCCGGGAGCAGGGCGGGGTGGAGCTGCCGGGCGGGACCCGGGTGCAGCTCGAGCCGGTGCTGGTCGGCCGCGACGGCGAAAAGCTCGCCGAGATCGCGCGGCGGCACGACCTTTCCCGCTGGACGACCGATCTCGACGCCGCGCTCGGCGATGAAAGCTGCCCGGTGTACTTCGACGCCCAGCTCACCTCCGTGCGGGAGAAGTCGATCGCGCGGGCGATCGACGCGGGCAAGCACATCTACACCGAGAAGCCACTGGCGGAGTCGGTCGACGGGGCGTTGGCCCTGGCCCGGCGCGCCGCCGCCGCGGGCGTGAAGAACGGCGTCGTGCACGACAAGCTGTACCTGCCGGGGCTGCGGAAACTCAAACGGCTGGTGGACAGCGGATTCTTCGGCCGGATCCTGTCCGTGCGCGGGGAGTTCGGGTACTGGGTGTTCGAAGGCGACTGGCAGCCCGCGCAGCGGCCGAGCTGGAACTACCGGGCCGACGAGGGCGGCGGGATCGTGGTCGACATGTTCTGCCACTGGAACTACGTGCTGGAGAACCTCTTCGGCCCGGTGCGGGCGGTCACCGCGAAGGCGGTCACGCACATTCCGTCCCGTGTGGACGAACACGGCGTGCGCTACGACGCGACGGCCGACGATGCGGCGTACGCGATCTTCGAGCTGGACGGCGGGATCATCGCGCAGCTGAACTCGTCCTGGTGCGTGCGGGTGCACCGCGACGAGCTCGTGGAGTTCCAGGTCGACGGCACCCGCGGCAGCGCCGTCGCCGGCCTGCACAAATGCGTCGTCCAGCCGAGGGAAGCCAGCCCGCGGCCGGTGTGGAACCCGGACCTTGCCGAAACCCAGTCCTATCGCGCCCAGTGGCAGGAGGTCCCGGACAACGAGGACTTCGGCAACGGCTTCAAAGCGCAGTGGGAGCAGTTCGTCCGGCACGTCGTGGCCGACGAGCCACATCCGTACGACTTCCTGGCCGGTGCGCGCGGGATCCTGCTCGCCGAAGCGGGGCTGGCGTCGTCCCGCACGAGCCGCCGGGTCGAACTGGGGGACCTCGCCGCATGAGCACCACGATCACCCTGCCCAC
>Ga0307507_10007392_pt1 | contig 16034 bp, 9 predicted proteins | sample 7_EM_MG_FD_207223 | JGI IMG/M metagenome (GOLD analysis project Ga0307507, IMG submission 207223) | Populus trichocarpa ectomycorrhiza microbial communities from riparian zone in the Pacific Northwest, United States - 7_EM | ecosystem: Host-associated > Plants > Roots > Unclassified | place... | reverse complement strand
TTTTTGTCTTGTAAAATTATTGTTGTGCTGTCTTAATTATTGAAAACGGTCTGATTCCCTAGTCTCAAGTTTCAACCCAGCCATATAAAGAATCAACCATCATCTTGTTCCGAAAAGAACCGTCGTGACTTCCAACTTCCGAGCAAGTTTACATAAAAATCCAGCTTCGCTGAAATTATACAAGAATCTTCTGAAATCGGGCAAGATTTTAACGATTCCATCGACTTGGAGTGCCAATCTCCTTTCAATTTTTGTATGGGAGCTGAATAGTTGAGGGTAATTTGGATATCAAGATTTTATCTAATCAAAATATCTTATAAATATATTAAAATAATATTTTTTTATTTTTTAAAAATAAGCTTTAATATTAACACATCCAAATAATCTAAAAACACTAAAAATATATTAATTTTAATAAAAGAAATTTAATTTTTTTGGGAACGCGGGTTGGACCGTGTTCCCAAACATGCTTTATCGGGGAAGAAGCACATGACTTCCAAGTTACGAGCAAAGGTTACATTCACTTCTTTCGACTTCAGCTGGATTGTTTTTGTTTTTTAAAAGTATTTTTATAAAATTTTAAATTTTTTATTCATTTCAAATAATTTTTTTTATATTTTCATATCATTTTAAATATAAAAAATAATTTTTTAAAAATAAAAATATTATTTTGATGTATTTTTAAATAAAAAATACTTTAAAAAACAATTTTTATTACACTTTCAAACACTAAATAAACCAGCCAAACACGACCTTGAAATTTAGAAACGTGTTACTTTACTATTTTTTCGAGTTTTTTTTCCACTTGTATATTCTTTCTTGTCAGTTGCCACGCATGCAATGCATAAAGTAAAAGATGCAAGTAAGTTATACAAGTGGTGTTTGCTACTGTGTTGAAAGGAAGCCTGAGAGACTTTAAGAGATCTTCTTGGCCCCGGTTACAACTGTACACTCCTCGTGAGAGACTACCCATACCAAGGACACCGTGTACCTGTAGTTCATGTCAGAACTCGAAAAATGAGCAGAGAGCAACTCAGTTATACACGTGGTGTTTGCTACTGTGTTGAAAATGGTAAGATGTTTGGCGTCCGAACGGGTTGATTGATTTTGATTTGCTTCTGATTTTACAATTTGTTTTTGAAAAATACCAAAATAGGATCTTCACCTTCCCGATGTGTTATGTGCGTTGTATTGGGGTGGAATGTAATTTTCAAAGATGTTTTTAGCTTAAAATATAATAATTTAATATTTTTTTAATATTTAGCATTGCTTTATTTAAATTGAAAAATTTATATTATTTTTGGAAACTACTATGACCCAAATTTACATAGTTTATTTGGTATTATAGTAATAATTATTTTTTAAAGTGTTTTTATTTAGAAATATATTAAAATAATATTTTTTTAAAAAAATTATTTTTTGTATTAACACATCAAAACAATCTAAAAATATATAATAAAGTAATTTAAAATAAAAAAATAATTTAAATTTTCACAAAAAAAAAACTTTCCAACCACGAAAATAAACAGAATTGATAATTCTCTACTTCTAACAAGAGGAATGGTGTCGTTGAGTGTTTCGATTTTTTAATTTAATATCAGTCGTTTATATTTTTGCTTAAAGGGAAAAGTTCATTGAAGGTGCAAATAATTCTCTCAAAAGAATAATAATTGTTTGCCCGAGATTCCCTCAAATAATAATTATTATTCTTCTCTTAAAAAAAGAATAATAATAATATCAAAATATCAAAAACAAATATTAATTTAAAAATAAAAAATAAAAAATTTCAAATTTTCTTAAAATACTTTTTATTCCAAGGATTACTAGCAAGCTAACATGTCAGAGTGGAACAGTTATTTGTAACAAAAAAATAGAATAATCCTGAAAAAGAAGTGAAATAATTTTTTTTTTTAATTTTTTTAAAATATATTTATTTATAATTTTTTAATATTTTTGAAAAAAGTAGAATAATCCTGAAAAAGAAGTAAAATTAATACTTTTTATAATTTTAATGTGGGTATAAAAAAATTTCTCTACACGTGTTCGAAAATCACTAGACTGTCAAATTCCATATGTCACCAACAAAGTTTCTCATTCCTCTCTGATGGAAAAATGGAAGAAAAGCCTGTTGAGAGTGCTGACCAGTCAGAGAAAAAGGACAAGAACCCATTATACTCGGGCTTCTGTTTACTTCTCTTAAAAATCACTTAAAAAGAAGCCTGACTTATGATCACACCCAAACACTGTTTCTTTTTTTTCTCTTTCTCTCTCCAAAAACTCGAAACCCCCACAATCCCCTGGCTTCCACTCCTTACAAGATCTAAAGAGGTAAACACATCATCTTAAAAAAAATCACTCGTTTTGTTCTTTAATATCTTTTTTCTTAGTTACATGGCTTGATTTCTATTTTTCTCGGTTTTAGGGATTATCACCTGATTTCTTTTTTTCTTTTTGATTTAAAATTTCGGTTCTTTATAGTAAAGAAAGCTTATTTTTTGGATCTTGAAATTGACCTAGGTACTGTTTTCAATGGATGAATGCAAGAATGAGAGTGTTTCCGCAAGGAGTGTTGCGGAATTATCGACTGTGAGTGTTAGTGAACATGTAGATAGTGGTGATAGTGAGAAAACCACTATAGCAACGACTCCAGTTGTTGTTGGCTCTGTTGCCAGTGAGGAGGCTCAGGGTAAGATTGAGTGTTCTTCTAGTGAGGATGTGATGGCAAAGGAAGTAGGTTCTTGTAATGGAGATGAAGTAATGGTTGAGAGGTCTTCCAGTGAGGGTGTTGATGGTGGGTGCACACGTGACTTGTGTGATGGAGGTGGTGGGGAAGCAAGGAAGGAAACTGCTGGTGGTTGTGGTTGTGCCGAGGGAGATGCAACACATTCAGATGGTGGTGGTGTAGCTGGTCATTTAGGGACACATGAGAATAGGGATTCTGGTGTTGATCCATCAAACTCAGGATTTGAGTCTTCTCGGTCTGCAGAATCTGAAGAAGGGAAACCAGTTGAGAGTGGGGAGAAGGGGAGGGAGCTCAGTGGAAACAGCAGCGAGGCTTCACCTGAAGTTCAGGAGTTGAGGGTTGAGAGTGAGGTTGGACAGTCTTCTAAGGTTGCAGAATCTGAAGGAGAAGGTAAAGCAGTAGAGGGTGGAGAGGAAGATATGGAGGTCGGTGGAAATGGTGATAAGACTTCATCTGAAGTTGGGGTTGCAGATGCTGACGCTCATGTTCAGAGTGTGGAAAATGCAAGTGGTATTGGTGGGGAAACCCAAGTTGTGGTGGAAGAAGTAACATTTGTTACAACGGAGGAGAGTTTGAAAAGGGAATTGGTGGAGGAAGGTGTTGAGGGAGAAAAGATTGATGCAAGCCAGAAAGTGACTTCTCAAGAAATTGGGCTGTCAGAGAATGAATCTCAGGATCAAAGAGCTGAAAATGGGGCGGGATGTCCTTCTGTGGTAGTAGGTGCTTCAGTTGGTGAAACCCAAGTTGTAGAGAAATCTGAATTGGTTGAGGAGGCTGCCGGGAAGGCTGAGGATAAAGATGACAATGTGAACGATGCACTTCAAGATTCAGAGACACTAGAGGTGGGTGTTTTGCATGACGAAGTGTGGAATTCTGGAACTGAAACTGCAGTGTTAACTTCTCCATCAACCGTGGAAGATACAAGTGTAGAGACCGAAGTTACTGAGGAAGTTGCTGTGCTGGCTAATAATGAAGGTTTAGATCCAAAGGTTGAAGCAAGTAGGAGTGACGCTCTGGAAAGAGCACTTGCTGGTAATTCGGAGGGGCTTATATCAGCTTCTGAAGGATCATCAGTTTTACCAGAAAAGGATGGCCTTGCCAACCCAGACTCCAAATTGTTGGATAAACAAACTCCAGTTGCTGATGAAGGGAGGGTTGCATCAACTGACGACGAAAACATCACATGTCCCAACACCGAAGGTATGGACACTGATGGTTTTAGTGAAAGTTCTTATTTTTCAGTGGAAGAACTGCAGGGAACATCCGAGACAGCTAATGGGAGCACTGAAAATGGCTATAATGTATGTGCAGATTTACAGCCTTCGTATCAGCCAGCTCAAGTAGTTGTACGAGCTGGAGTTGTAGCTAAGGAAAACATTGTGGTTCTGAATCCTGTAAAGAGTAAAAAAGTGATAACTGAATGCTTAGTTAATGATGCTGAAGAAGCTGGTCTCCATAAAGAGCAAGTGATAACAGTTTCGCAACAGCAGAAAACTGATATTGTTAGTGGAAGCACTGAAACAAGGACTAAGACAGAATGTGGAGGGATGGAAATAGATGTCGAAGTGGCTTTAACAAACAATGTTGAGGTTTTGATCTCACACACTGATGTTCCAGATCCTTCTTTAAAGGATCAACAGTTGAAGACTGAGGAAGGCTCAGGGAAAAGTGCATCTTGTCATCCTGCTCATGTTGATTCAATCGAAGAGCAACTGATGGAAGGTCAAGAACAGGCTACTTATGCTGAAGAGCTTGAAGGGGAGAAGAAAAGGGTAGAAGAACAGAGCTCACAGGCCGAAACAGAATCTGGGATCACAGAGTTAGATACTCGGCTCATGGATGGAGAAGAAAATGTCATAGCAAGCAATGAGGAAGCTTTGAATCCCCAAACTGAACTCAAGGAGCTTGCTGAAAGCGATCAGCAATTAAAGGTTGCAGAAGGTTTGGATGAGGGTGCATCTCATGGTCTTTTTGAGATGGATTTGCATATGGGGCAAGAAATGACAATTGAAGAACACGTTCTTGATGCTGAACAGGTTGATTTACTAGAAGGGAAAGAAATGGAAGTTGAAGAACAGGATACTGACAATGAACAACTGAACAGCATCGAGGAGAAATCTGCTAAATTGGCAGCTTCAAAGCCTGGAAGCTCAGAGAAAGCAGATCAGGCTTGTTATCTACTGCCACCAAATAATGAAGGTGAGCTTTCTGTATCAGATTTGGTCTGGGGTAAAGTAAGGAGCCATCCTTGGTGGCCTGGCCAGATATTTGATCCATCAGATGCCTCTGAGAAAGCAGTGAAGTATAATAAGAAGGACTGCTATTTAGTAGCATACTTTGGAGACCGAACATTTGCATGGAATGAAGCATCTTTGCTAAAACCTTTCAGGTCACACTTTTCTCAGGTTGAGAAGCAGAGCAATTCTGAAGTATTCCAGAATGCTGTTGATTGTGCTTTGGAAGAAGTTTCAAGACGAGTGGAGCTGGGTCTGGCTTGCTCATGTGTGCCGGAGGATGCTTATGATGAAATCAAGTTTCAGGTTCTTGAAAGTGCTGGAATCCGGCCAGAGGCAAGTACACGAGATGGTGTTGACAAAGATACAAGTGCTGATTTGTTTCAACCAGATAAATTAGTGGGTTATATGAAAGCATTAGCGCAGACTCCAGCTGGCGGGGCTAATCGATTGGAGCTTGTGATTGCAAAGTCTCAGTTGCTGGCCTTCTATCGTTTGAAAGGTTACTCTGAACTGCCTGAATATCAGTTTTATGGAGGGTTGTTGGAAAATTCAGATACTTTAAGATTTGAGGATGAAGTGATTGATCATGCACCGGCTGTTTATGAGGATCATGGGCAAATTTCATCTGGTGAGGAGATTTTGCAAACGCAAAGACGCTCTTCTCGCAAATGCAAACATAATTTGAAGGATTGTATCAGTCCCAGGAAAAAAGAGAGAAACTTGTCTGATTTGATGGGTGACTCGTGGGATTCTTTGGATGATGAAATTGCGTCTGATGGGAAAGCAAACAATAAATTAGTTTCTCCGTCTTCTGGCAAGAAAAGAAAAGGCGCTGATACCTTTGCTGATGATGCATCTATGACAGAAGGGAGGAAGACCATATCTTTTGCAAAAGTGTCTTCAACCACAACTCTTCCCAAGCCTTCCTTCAAGATTGGCGAATGCATTCAAAGAGTTGCTAGCCAAATGACCGGGTCTCCTTCTATCCTGAAGTGTAATAGCCAGAAGGTAGAAGGAAGCAGCGATGGCCTCATTGGGGATGGATCTGATACTTCATCTGTGCATCCTGAGGATGCTGAGATAAAGAAAATGATCGTTCCATCAGAATACTCGTCACTTGATGAATTGCTATCACAGCTTCACTTGACAGCACAAGATCCCTCGAAAGGCTTTGGTTTCTTGAACATCATCATTAGTTTCTTCTCTGATTTCAGGAACTCGGTGGTTATGGACCAGCATGATAAAGTAGGTGGTAAGAGAAAAACTTCCCATTCTTCTGTTGGTTTTCCAGAAACATTTGAATTCGAGGATATGAATGACACATATTGGACAGACCGTGTTATTCAAAATGGTTCTGAAGAGCAACCACCACGTAAAAGTAGGAAAAGGGATAATCTTTTTGTGCCTGTTGTTCTAGATAAACCCAGCGGTAGGTCAAACTCTAGGAAACGCTATTCTGATAGCAGTTATGATGTATCAACCCAGAAACCAGTTGGTTATGTGGATGAGAAGGCCCCGGCAGAGCTTGTAATGCATTTCCCTGTGGTGGATTCAGTTCCTTCTGAAATAAGCCTAAATAAGATGTTCAGGCGCTTCGGACCACTAAAAGAATCTGAGACAGAAGTTGATAGGGATACCAATCGTGCCAGAGTAATTTTCAAGAGGTGTTCAGATGCAGAAGCTGCTTATGGGAGTGCTCCAAAGTTCAACATTTTTGGTCCAATTCTTGTGAATTACCAACTCAACTACACTATATCTGTTCCATTTAAAACTCCACCACCAATCCTAGATGAGGAAGATGTAACTCTTTTTCTTCAATATTGAAGTCAATCTGGTTTGATACCCAGGTAAATATTTGCAGCTGGATGGTAATTTCCTACTGTATTAGGAATGTCTTTTTCATACGGTTTCTTGGTAAATATTTGCAGCCGTGTGATAATTTCCCTCTGTACTGGAAATGTCTTTTCCATATGGTTTCTTGGTAGAGCTTTATTTACTTAGAACTGTTTAGCTGATTTAGGACAAATAATGACTTAATCATGATTCACAATTATTTTGACATAAATTCATATACTTGTAGTATCCATATCTATCTATCTATCTATATATAAAAAGTACCATTTATATCAAAACATTTCATTAGAGTAAAATACCCTTATTTTTTCCCCTCAAATTCCCTTATTATTATCTAATTCCATATAGAGATAGAATCCATAGCAGGTCAAACCTCTTCATTTTTATCCAGATGTATTACCTTGCTTTCCCAACAAAAATAGGAGGCATTTATCAAATTTCCTAATTATTCTACAGTATTATTTTACTACCCCTTCTGTTTTGATGCTAGTACGTCTTCTATTATTGCCTGCTATTGTGTTTTTTTTTTCAACTTGCCTGTTTTGCTAGTATTTGAAACTAAATAACCCCATACTATTTCTTAGTAGAAAAAGAGCTCACAGGTATTTCCATATATGCCCTCATTTATTTTACAAAACAGCAATATTTCAACAAATCATTTGGTGTATAAATGTATTTTTTAAATAATAAATTAATTTCCAATTAACTGAATTATGCGCTGCCAAAATTACTAGTACTATTGAATATTTGAATTTGTTCAAGAGAGGAGAGTGCCTGGAAACCAAGAACTTTTGCGGGAGGAAAAAACAGGACGGTAGACATCTTGATTTCTGGGATTGGCTGGTCTCGGGAGTCTGGACCACTTGGATGGAATGATACATGTGTGCTTGTGCATGCATGCCTTTCATTGGGTGATATGCTCTCGTATTGAAGTTGTAAATACTGATCTCCTGCCAAGAGTATGAATTGTCCTGAAAGTTCTCCCTTTCAAAAAATTAGGAACATTTTGAGGAAACGTAAGTACTTCAACACTGTGGAGATTAACTTGTCTGTCACTGCTGTAGGATGCCATAACAGGATCTTTATAGCTCCTCCTCACTTGTTTGGTTTCCTTAGTTATCTGAAGTGCTGTTTTTATATACCATTCAATTTTTATGATAGGAGATGGCTGGTGTTGAAAATACATGCAGACACAACATAGCTGCTGGTGATGTCTAGCCTATACTTCACCAATGAGTTCGCTGGAAAAAGTAACGAGGCTAACAAGTTATCCGTGCTGCTGCTGATGTTTGGCATATATTCAGCAGACGGGTTTGCTGATGAAGATTAACCAGACTAATAATAACCTCTTTAGCTGTATCTTCCACTTGAGGTTCACTTGACTGTCTTAAGCAGGGTGGTAGAAGGTTGCCTTGTTAAAAAATCTCAATAGCTTCAGCTTATTGCATTGTAAAGCAGCTTGTTAGCGGAACCTAGGTAACTTTCTTGATGAGTAGGAGATTCGATCATGGAATCATGCTGCCTGTTCGTCGTTTATGGTTGGTCGGTCCACATGTCAGGTAGAACGACTTTCCTTCAATATGAAACTGCGAGAGAGTAAGAACACTTTTGTTCATAAGCTGAACGCGCCGGCTGTTTAGAATGCTATATTTGGCAGGTAGTCGAGTCTATCGCTGTTTCCAGTGCTCGCTTGAAAGAAGCGTTGGCCTTGTTCTTCGTTTGATCATTCGGCATGTGTAGCACAAAGTTCAATAAAAGATCAATTCTTTCTTTCTTTCTTATTTTTTTTTGTCTATTTGGCTAGTTCAAAACTCTCTCACAAGAGTTGATATAAGAACCATCAAGGAATGAGGCCTTGGAGTAAATTGATTATCATATCGGCTGCAACAAATCGTTCGCAATTTTGACAAGTATCATGCCGCTTTCTACAAATGGGGCGATGATTAGGCCACAAAAGCTGCTGAGATTCACCAGAAAGACATGGTAACATCTAAGGCAACAAATCGTTGGAAATTGCTGTCGTTTTTACTGATATGTAGAGGTATGAAGAATTTTAATTAAATCTTTAATAAACACAATGGAAAAGCCTTCTTATATATATATATATATATATATATATTCTTATAAAGAGGGCCATAAGAAAATCAAAGTTCTCAGACTTTATTTTTTGCTTTTCACGTGAAAGCTGATCAGAAGAGATAACCAAATATTATTCCCGGTTGCTTATTACCGTTAAAATTTATGGACGGAAATAAACTTTAAACTGCCCCCTCTCCCTTAATTCTTTTCTTTGGAACGTCTCCTCTCACCTTCAATACCACCACTCTCACTCCATATCTGTTATCAAGAGCTGTTGATCTACTAACCGAACCTTTTTTTATATAGCAAAACGTTGGAGAATCCGCTAGAAGGAGCACCGTCCTATACCCACCGCTGTTGAAATTTTCTAAAAATATGGTAATCCCATTTTGATGCAGTGATTTTCTAGCACCGAGTTTTTTAATTATTGGTTTTCAGCAACTTATTAGCTACATGGTCTGCATGCTTTTAATTTTTTTTGTATTTAGACACGTTATTTTTTTATTCTGTTTTTTCCCATTTAGTTGTTATGCATCTGTACAAGATTTTGAAACTGCTAGCAAACAATTTCCAGTTCATGCACATAGATTCTCAACTTTGTTGCCTTTCTTCGTTGATTTTTTTGTTCTATTATCGAGTAATGTAGATCTTCTCCTAGTAGCTCTGTTTATTGTTTGTAAAAGATTGTTTTTGTTCTTTTCTAATTTTGACCAGTCCTTTTATATTTAGGTTAGTTTGAACTTGCAAGCGATTTCTGCATCCTGATCAAGAACAACAGTGGTGTTTTGTAGGATTGTTGATGGATAAGGTTGAAAGTTTGTTGTATAAAAAGAATACAAACGGCTTGAAATATTGATAGGCTGGTAATTGGGAGACAATCAGAACAAAAACAAAGAGGAAAGAAAATCTTATTGCAGTAGACAGTGATAGCTAAGAAAAGCTGCCATTGCTTATCCTTCTGCAATTTTATTTTTTTTTGTTTTATTCCTTGTGCTGATCACTGAGATAGATGTGGAAATGCATGGTGTGACAATGTCTCTCTATACAATTGCTTTGAGTGCGTTGAATATACATGTCCAAGAAAGATTTCAACAATATGGAGAAACTATAAATCGATATTTTAATGAAGTGTTGAGATAATTTGTTTACTTGTTGTAGATATTATTAAATCATAAAAACTTGAAATTTTAAATAAAAACCTGAAATTTTAAATACTCTTTTAAAAATTACTATGAATCTAAGATTTATACCTCATTTTAAGATTAGTTAAATGATTTTTTAAGTGAGTAATTTAAAATAAAAAATACATTGAAATTATTTGTCATATTTAGCAAACGTTTGTTGTTTTGTCATATAGAATTGCGTTGATGTTATTAATGGTACACATGTTCGTGTATATGTATCTCAAGAAAATAAAATTTCATTCATTGGTAAAAAGGGAATGCCAACACAGAATGTAATGGTCGTATGTAGCTTTGATATGCAATTCATGTTTTTTTTTAAGCAGAATGGGAAGACAATGGTCATGATAGTCTTATATTTTTTTTTAAAGTTATTGACAATTCAAATATAAATTTTTTAAAACCTCCTAAAGGTAAATAAATTACAATAATTAAATCTTATTTAAATGTATAGCATGTGTATTATGAATTTTCAAAATAATTTAAATTTTTTTTACTTGTTATTGCAAGGAAATATTATTTAATTGATGCTAGAATATTGGATATCTAAATGAGTATGAATATTTAGGTCTACATAAAGATGAGAGTTATTATTTTCAAGATATTTGACCTCGAGAACAACCAACAATTCAGGAAGAGCGATTCAATCATGTACACTTGTTACTTCGCAACGTTATTGACCGTGCATTTATAGTATGAAAATAGAGATGAAGAATTTTACAGATTATGTTCGCATACCCCTACAAAGCGCAAGTCAAGGTTATAATAGCATAAATGACACTACATAACTATATTAAAAAGAAATCTTAAGAAGATGTTGCTTTTATAGAATATAATCACAACCCTAATTTTATTAGATATGATATTTTCGTTGATATTTTTCAATATTTTCAAAATCAGGGCAACTCTACGCCATTATAAACGGATTATATTCATGATGGAATAACAAATAGTTTAATAGGATGATTGAGAAACAACTAAAATGTAAATTTTTTAAAATATATAACTAAATAATACTCACTAATGTTACTAATAAATTGAAAATTCATGCATACTTTTCTTGGTAATTTTACTACTAAAAGCATTTACAAAAGTTATTTACAAAACACATATAAAACTACTTCTAAAACAAATAGCTTCAACTATAAAATATATAATTTATTATCACAAACTAAAAAAAAATATTTCTATATTATCTATTTTTACAGACCATAACCACACAAGTAATTACTCTCCCAAACACAAATAATGAATCATTGTTTCTCCCGCGGCATGCCTTTAATTATTAGCCCAAGAGATTTTTGACCTTATTGGACAAAACCTGTAAAGGGCGCGTAATTGAGCCATCATCCTTTACGTCCCTAAATCGGAGCCTATCGGATTATTCACTTTTACCATTTTGAAAAAATAAATATTAGAATCTTCAATGCCGCTCCTCAGCACAAAATAACAACAACAATAATAATAATAACAGCCGTTTTTTTTTCTTATTATAAATAACGACTTCAATTACTCAAAAATTTATTTCTCTTTCACTCGTTATCAAAATTTAAAATTTTCCCTCTCCATAAACTTCTCTTCCTCTTTCTAAATATTATTAGAATTATATGTGTGTTAAAAAGACTTCAAGAACTGAAGAAGAATCCTTGAATGAACGAGAAGAAAACAAAATTCTTAAAAAATGTCCCCTGTCAGAAATTTTCAAGATTTTCAATTCTCAGGTACTTTCTCTCTGTGATTCTATGCAAGAAAGATTGGTTTTGATGTTCTTTTTTTTCTTTTTTCTTTTTGTCTTCGTTTCATGTTGAGTATTTCTTTATCTTTTTTTCCCTCTGTTTTGAAATGCCCTGTATTTTGTCATTGAAATTTAATCCCCTTGTGCTTTTGCATTTAATGGATTTCCTTTTCCTTTCCCTTTCATGGATTTATTGTATTCTTGATACTATAAGGAATGCCAAGAATTTCTGTAATAACTGTTTATGATGCAAGAAATGTTTGGATCTTTTTTTTGTATTTATTTTCTATAGATATCGGTGGATGGAAAGAAAGAGAGAGCAAATTTGTTTATCTTATGTCCCAATTAAGGTTTTCTTTTTCTTTTTCTTTTTTCTGATGTGTAATAAACGTGAAAGATTGTCTTAATAATGGTGATGGAAAGGAAAACACTGAAGTGTGCCCTTTAAAGAGAGAAGAATTAGTACATTTCAGCATTGTTGGTTTGCTTTGGTTCCATGCTTGCTTTCAATCTTGGGGTGTAGAAATTGTTGTTTCTATACCTTTTGCCTTGGTCCCTTTGATTTTGCAGAAGTTTCAGCGAGTAGAAAGAAAGTCGATGTTCAGAGCCTGGATCCTCAGCATATGCAGAATCATGTTGATAGAGTTGGACATAAAGAGACGGATACTTCAGAGTCTGAATCTGAGTTTAACTTGCGCAGAAGTTTGGCATGGGACAGTGCCTTCTTCACTAGTCCAGGTTTGCTTCCTAGGTTGACAAAAACCTGCTTAACAAGTGCTGCCAATTGTTGTCATCGGATGAAAGTTGGAAATGTGAATGTGTTCTGTGCTTCCACAGGAGTTCTGGACCCTGAAGAGTTGGAGACGATTAGTATTCGGGTTGTGGATAATGGAGTAGACACAGCTGGGGGTGGGGATCTGAGGTCTGTACCCTCTCGGTCTGCAGGACCAGAAGGGAAAAGTGCAATTGATGAGTGCAGCTTGCGCAAAAGTTTAGCTTGGGATAGTGCCTTCTTTACAAGTTCAGGTGACGTTGTATATGGTTTAGAAGTCTCTGTCAAAGCTCCATATGTAAATCAATGCTTGTTCTTCTTGTAAATTTGTGTGAATTTCATGTTTCGTTGTGATAATTGTAATAGAAAGTTTACTGCTCTCAGGAGTTTTGAATGCTGAGGAGTTGTCTCTTGTTAACGGAGGATTTAGACTATCACAAGGACATACACTTCCTGGGATTAAAGACGTCCGGAGGTCTGCTGATTCAAACTCAACAAGAAATGCCGATGCTTACTCCCTTGCAAGCCTTGAGATTGATCTTTTTGACAATATGAGAGCGTCCATGCAGAAATCAAACGATGCATCATCCACTAGGGAAACTTCAACTAGAAAAGTTAGAAGAGAAAATGAAACGCGAAGGGGTAATAGTAAGTATTTGCTGTTTCTATATAAATCTAGGCATTGAGAGTGAAGCGGGCAGTATTCTTTCAATTTTGGGACGAATTCTATTTGTCCTTGTCTGGCTGTGAAACGATTTCATTCTATCATCGAGTCTCATTCCTTCTGAATATGATTGCTGTCCATCTTCATGTTAGGCTAATCAAGCAAAAAAAAAAAATTCATGATTTTTTTTCCCTGTAGATTTGTGTCATTGTAACTGCTCAATTTGTCTTTTAAATTTTTTTAGCTTTATGCTGTGTGCGTTTCCTTGTTATATGTATCTTGTTCTCCAGTATTCACCCTCAGTAATCACCTGTTCAATTCGATACTCATGCTGCTTTTGTCGTTTCTTCAGCTTCAAAAACATCGGATGCTTCCTCTCGATTAAGAGTAAGTAGTGTTGATTGATATTCACTACATCATTTTATTGGTACTGTACCAAGGCCTCACCTATGCATCATCTGAAATGGTCACCAGTTCGCTTTAATTTCATGGTTTAGCTTAAGTAGCCATTAAAGAGGTGTTCTAGTGTAAATAGGAACTGAACTTTTGAATGTGATTAATTAACATCAACTGCATGATTACCAGCCAAAGCAGGGACCTAATAAAGAATCCAAATCGTTTATCAAGTCACCAAATATATTCTGCCAAAATCGCAATCTATCCGCAGCTCCCAACAAAAGGGCCTCTTCGGGTGCAAACCATGTTAAATTGGAAGACAAAGGTGCACAAGCTGCTTCTGGTAAGAATTTCAAAAAATGATTCATCATCATCAGAAGATACTGTTGTTGGTAATGACCTATATGTTTATTCTTATAGGGAGAACCAAGATTGTGTCAAAGAAAACTTGTATCAGGGATTCATGCAGTATTATCCGTAGTTCAACACCACCAGTGAAATCATCTTCTTCAGCTGCACCCTTTGGGAAAGAGTTTGGAGGATCTGGCTGTGCTCCAAATTTCACTGTTAAATCTTCTCCAGATTCTCTGAGGAGAACAATTAATTCCCAGGTCTCTGCTTCGGCTTCAATCTCTAGAACTCCCCGACAACTTTCGGCTGGAAACATAAAAGAGCTGGTGAATTCTAGCTACTCTACTTGTTTGTTGTCCACACCCAAGTCGTCATCCTGTACATCGCCTGCTAGTTCCACAGATGGATGCTCCTCAGAATCATCTTCCATAATTCTCAACCCAAGATCTGGTGCCATTCATGCAACTACAGCATGCAGAGGGATTTCTTTCAGCAAGGATGCCTTTCAAATATCAGATTCTAAGAGACGTCAATGCAATGAATCTTATTTGGTACATGAAAGTCATGAAACAAAGTTCATGAACGCACAACTCAATAAAATCCCAGAGCGAACCAGTCTTATCGCATCCATTGTTTCAAAAGGTTTACAATCTTCAAGTCTCCGAATGCCATCGCCAAAGATTGGATATTTTGATGCGGTTGGTTTTTTTCCTTCCACCTTTTTTATTTGAATGCTTTCCATTTTGCTATGAGTAGATTTGAAACAGTTAGTTTCACATCTAGGTAGAGATGCATGCATTGTCCAGTAAATGCTTTAAATGCATTAAGAATTCTTCTTCTCCCAGGGAAATTCCGTGGATATAACACCAAATGGAGGCCTGAAGTTTTCTGGTGTAAAATCCACTTCTTCCAAAAACAGAAGTGGTATTAGTAATGCAAATGGAGCTGCAGATAGAACAAGAAATAGAATGCATCAATTTGTGGGAGCCACATCGATATCTGTAAATAGAGCAGGCGCAAAGGAGCCAGTCTGCCCACAGGAGAAGAAGCAACCTTTGAAGGAGCTTGAAGTTGTTAAGGCACATGGTCCTGAAAATAAAGTGCATAGATTTAATGAAGATAACAAAGAGAATATAGGTAGTTTTGAAAATCAGGTTGATGACCTGAGTAGACGTATGGAAGGCATTGCTTTTTAGGAGGGACTTGGTTACGTAGTCTGAAGTAAATCAATGTCCTTTACAGTTTGCTATCTAGATTATTTACAAGGGTGTTGGATTTTCCTTAATTGTTCAACCAAAGAATTCCATAGTGATGGCTGAATTATGACTTTGTAAGCGTCTTCTCCCCCTATATTGATGCGGTCATAAAGCATGTCGACGAATCAACAAATCAGGGTAGTTTTCTTAGTGAACAGATAAATCTAAGAAACTCAATGGATAGCTGTTCTCTCTTCATATCTCTTATTTCCGGGTAAACTGCTGTTGCATGATCTAGTTAGCGCATCATTGAGAATTGGATGCTATATTGACGAGCTGAGCGTCGGATATCACTTCTTGTCCGAACACTTGTGATCAAGCAACTATCTTATCCATAGCAGGACTATATGGAGATGGGAAATGGGAAATTGATCCAGGTTAGAATACAACAGTTGCTTACAAGCGACGAGACTTGAAATAAATGGCTTGCCTTATTTTTTCACTTCTCCCTGTAAAAGGCCAATACCAGTTGTGGCTTTGACTAATTTTTAATAACAATCAAAATAGCTTTTTTTCTGTTAAAATGGATCAATCACAAATGACTTGCTAAAAAGATAAAGAGCTTGAAGCTAAATCTCCTACCTAAGAAATATAAGGATCTGTTTGGCCATCCCAGGCTCAGTCAATAATTCAGTAGAACAAAATATAGCAAAATAAGGGCACCACCATGCGGGAAAATGTCATCAAACATCACCATTCTACTCCAAAATTTTGTTATCTCAAGTCGAACAGATTCATTTTCTAATTTCAGGGAGGAGTCATTTGC
>Ga0307507_10007391_pt1 | contig 16034 bp, 11 predicted proteins | sample 7_EM_MG_FD_207223 | JGI IMG/M metagenome (GOLD analysis project Ga0307507, IMG submission 207223) | Populus trichocarpa ectomycorrhiza microbial communities from riparian zone in the Pacific Northwest, United States - 7_EM | ecosystem: Host-associated > Plants > Roots > Unclassified | place... | reverse complement strand
GGACGAATGTCATCTTCCTTTCTTTGAGGGCACGTTTTGGACAGCCAAAGGGAGTTTCATTAATTTGTTTAAAGTATTGTACACAAGCAGCTTCTTCCTCAACGACTAATAAATAAGGTAGTCGGTGCAGTATTCAGTTTTCCCCAAACGCAACATTACAATTTTACACTGTGCTTAAAGAGGCCGTGTGTACCTGTGGAAATGGGTTTGGTTGATTGATTGCTTTTTTTTTTAGAATTGTGGTTAAAATATTATTTGTTTAAAATTATATTTTTAATGTTTTTGAATTGTTTTGATGTATATATATCAAAAATAAATTTTAAAAAAAATAATAATATTATTTTAATATATTTTCAAATAAAAAACGTTACTATTAATACAATTACTTTAATTACTTTAGCATGACGGCTCAATGACACCGGGTATTTTTATTTTGGAGTCGTCCTAAGTTGTAGCATCTTTTCTATGTTCATAAAAAAAAAAATTAAATCTTTTTTTATAAGGAAAAAAAAAAGAGTTTGGCATGATACTTTAAAAATTAGCATGCCCAAGAGTCCGTTTGACTTGGTTTTCGCAAATTGATCATGGTTACTTTTGTTGCTTCTATTTTTAACTTTCTATTTTTTTGTTACCATGGTGTTGGTGTTGGTGTTGGTGTTGGTGTCACTGCAGGATGCTCAGTACATCTCGGATCTTTTCCTTCGCCAGATAATGATTTTGTGCTATGGGGACAACTATCGTACCACCACCCTCTATAAAGGTCAAGTCAGCTATTGAAGCTCTGTAAGTGAATCGGTCATTCTGCACATTTAAAAAGCATATGAGACGGTCATGCTACGCAATGCAAAAAGAAACAAAAGTAGAAAGAAAGGATCAATAGCATAAAATAAAAAAACCAATGACATTGTTTTTTAATGTACCTTGTGATAATATGGATCCATGCAAAGAACTTCCTTGATTATCTTTCTATTTTCATTAATTTATTCTTCAATTGATCTAATAGCGTTTGCGAAAGGCGGGAGCATTTGGCCAAAGCTGAGAAATAAAAGGTTAAGGTGTGTTACAAGGCAAAGAATAAATGGCAAAAAACAATGTAAAGGATCAGAGTGAAGAGTAGACAGTGCATTGATGCTTATATGGGAGAAGCTCAGAAATCTCTAGATTAAAATACCATAGGGACAGCAGTGCCAATGAGGTTAGGATTTCCTTAGAAATAAAGAAAATAAACGAAAGTGAGAAAAGGAAAAATAAGGATTTCCTTAGAAAAAAAGCAAATCAAATGTTAGATTGCAAGGAAAATTACAAGAAAAGAAAAGAGGTGGACAACAAAAAAGCAATTGAAAATTATCTGACCTGACAACAAACAAGCAATTGAAAATTATTTCCTTATAAATGTTACGTGACAAAAATCATGATAAAGAATTATCTGACCTGACAACAAACAAGCAATTGAAACTGCTTGTTTCATCGTTTAGTTTCGGCACCCAGACGCGACACACCTGAGCACGGAGGGATGCATGGAAGATGTATTTCTTGATGTTATTGATAGAAAACACCATTGACAAAAAAATTAAAAATGAGAAAATGTTAGACGCAATGATCATAACAAAAATACAAAGTGCAGGTTATGAACTCCCCAAACATCGACAAAAACGACAAAAACCTCATAAGTTTTGTCTTAGCTTAAATATGCAGTAGCCTGCATCCATTGATAAATCAAGATGAAAGGCAACTGCATCCATTGATAAATCAAGATGAAAGGCAACGCTATTTTAAGTATTTTTGGCCTGAGCAATTCTCGAACAACATTATTTATCAAACACCCTTTCTCCTTCAATTCTCATAACAATTCTTTAAAAGTTTGACTGTTAGCAATAGTCATATCATCCCATTAAACTCACTCAGGATGGCAATCCCACAACAACTATCTGTTCCCATCATGTCTCTTTATGATTGAACCTAATAACATGCTAAAAAGGAACATTGCTCCTATAATATATGGTTCTATGAGCAATAGAAAGGATGCTCCTCAATGATAAAAAATGACAACGAAAATAACTTGGACAATAAAAAATATGGACAATCAGTTAGCCTTACAGTTAGTTTCCCACCACATTAAAAATGTACAAAATAAAAAGAGGCATGGTCCTACCACAATACACACATTCTTTCTTTTCTATTGCAACCAAAACATGTATATATCTATACATATATACACCCCTTATAAAAAAAAACCAACAAACAAAAGCTTCCTCAAGCTCAAACTTAAAAGATAAAAACATAATAACTTAATTCCCAATTTAATTTTTTATCCTTGCGTGCGCGCACGCACCCTCTTTCCATGACGTTTGTTTAACAATCATATGTGCTTTGAAAACAGGAATACAATAATATACAAAGTGGTGACACTTAACAGGAAAAGAACAATATGTTGAGCCAACATATTTTTTTTTGGTAAATGCTAAGGTAGTGAACCACCTGCTCCAACAGAAAAACTTAACACATAATAATTTAATTGCCAGTTTCATTTTTTATCCTTGCGTGATAACCTTAGAGGTAGGAAATCGGACATTGCATTTCTTTTCAGCACTTGGTTTAATTCTTGGTTTCAGTTGATATTTGTCATTTTTAATAATACATTGGAAATATCTATGCTCATGGTTTGATGATGAACTTGATAGCTGCACTTTTTCAACATAAGGAGAAACAGATCCTTGTGGAGCTTTATATTTTGGAAAGGCATGCCAAATTATGGAGATGTATTTTTTAAAAAATCATTAAAATATTACTGAAAGAAACTTAATTTTTTATGGAGAACCACAACATGATATTGTTTGCGAAAAAACTACATATTGGTATCAATTTAGTGCCTCTTATCGGTTTCCCTTCTTATATGACTTGGTGGAAAGTGCATGCATCCCTTCTATTGTATAGAGTGAAAGAGACCAGCCACTTATTAGACAATAGAGGATGGGTAGGATAGTTAAGCAGGATATGATAGAAAGGATAGCATTGGTAGAATACTGGGACTAGATAAGTTTAACTTTTAGAACGTACACATGTTCTTGCATATAAGACACCTGGTTGCATAAAAAAATTCCAACATTTGGAAAACTTGAATATATTACCATGTAAAGGTGGACAGTTTCTCTTGATTATGGTATAGTCCCTAACTCTCACAATCTGATTCTCATTTCTAGCCATTCCTTGAATTTCTCCACTTGCCAAAATCTAATGTGATGTCATCTCCATCTAATATCACCTTTTGATCTGTCATAGTCTCATACATCAAAGAATTAAGCATGATAATCCTTGTAAAGGCTGCATTATCTAGTCCAAATGAATGGCAACTTCATGAAAGTTATCCAAAGCCTAAATGTGCAACCAAGAAAATTCTAACCAATAACAATCCTCTATATTGCCCCTTATGACTGTTGTCTTGATCTTTTCATAGCAAGGGTATCGTGCAAGTAGGCAAAGATTTAGCCACACTTCATTTCATTTCAATGCAAACGTTTAACTCATTTAGATTACCAGAGTCAACTAATGAAATAATCATGCTCTGAAGCTTAATCTTAAAACAAAGTTGATTTCCCAGCACCATTAAAGTTAACATGCATTGACAGCAATAAAAAAACATGTTAATTCTCAATCACCATAATTCTTTTATAACCTCAATCTTCAGTATAAAACACATACCTCAACCCCTCCTCCCTAGCTGACCACTTTTGTCAGTTATATCCATCAAAAGCATGCCTACATAGCCATGAGACTGGTAGAAGAATCCCGTAAAATTCACAATGATGCTCTTATCCACACTGTACATTATAATTTCAGAACCACATTTCTTTACTCAAAAGTAGCTTCTCAAATTAATTCATAAGGGTTCATGGCTCTTGATCATCCAATTCTATTGATCAATCCCTTCATCAATGAAAATCTTAACAAAAAAAGGATCATTAATCTCTCAACCCAAACCTAAATAGATTAAAAAGATTATAAAATGACTCAATTCACTAAATTTTCAAAATCACAAATATAACTTGACAGCTTTGATTGCTGCCCAAAATATAGAATCTAGGACACAATAATTCTGCACACACATATCCAGCGAGTCTTCTCTTAATCCCAACTAAAAAAAGAGCAGGCTTTTCTTCCCTGCAGTTTACCAACTCTGCTAAACTATTTTGTGCTACCATTTTATGGAATAAGACAGAGGTCAAACACCCAAACACACATATAAAAAAAACGAATCAGGGGAGATTGGCAGAAAAGGAGGTGCTGGAATGGTGATGTTTGAAAAACACTCTAGACCAAGTATAAGCTTTGAAAAAGTCTGTGTGTGAAGGAAAAACAAAAAAAAAATATGTACAATTCATTACTCCAGTCTCACAGCTTGTCTCTAATCTATATTTCATAACACATGCTTGTTGCATCTAAGTCTAAAAGCAAGCCATAACATTAAGAAACCCTTATTATGAGCAAGGCAATCTTCATTGGCCATATTACATTTTTAAACGTAGGCTAGCATCATGACCATCTTTTAAAAAAATGACATGACAACCAAACAACCGAGATTTCAAGAAGATATATATGTAGATAACATCAAGCGAGCCTAAATAAATGCACACAAATCCAGCTTATGAGACAGAAATGGTTGAACCAAAATCTCAGTGTAAATAATGAACAAAAAACAAATTAATGGATGCGAAGCACTGACAATTCACATAGGCATGACAATGACACATTTAACTCAGTGGTGCACTCTCCAACATTCAAAATAAGATGGCTGGTTGAAAGCCTCTCATCCCAAACAATGGAAGGACAAAAAACATAGAAATCAAAGGTAGCACAGTAACCACACTGGTCATGCCTAATCTTAATTTAATGACGACCCTAAACCAAGATTAAAGATCAAACCTCTTGCACAAAAACAATCACAACCAATCCAACGAATTCCATGGATTGCTTGTCCTTCACACATAGCAGGGGAAAAAAGGAAAGAAACACAGAAAAGCTGACACGAAGCAAGAGGTGTAAAGAGATAATCAAACTTATAATCAAACAGTTAGTGGACAAGGCAAGTGTTCCCACCCCAAAAAAAAGCAAAAAAAAAGACAGGCAAAGAACAGAACATAAGCAAGAAAAAACAGAAGAAGATGAAGCATCTGATGACCAAATAAAAAAAGAATCACAGACCACAAACATAGCCAAGCAAGCAATACAAAGCCACCAAGAAAAGGCAACCCATAAAAAACAATAGAGAACGATAACCCACCTGCAAAACCAAGATAGACGCAGCAAATGAAAGGATGAGAAGCTTTGCAGGGCGTCAGAAAACCTGTCAAAAAAAAGGATGCATAAGAAAAGGCATGGTCAAAAGATAATGATAAAAAAAAGAAGCCAAAGAGCACACACCAAGAAAACAAAACTGAGAGGGCAGCAACAGGAGCCCAAACAGCGAGAAAGAATGCAGGGAAAACCACTAAGAATTTTTTTTGTTATATATACCCCAACTGATGTGAAAGTATGAAAGAAATCAAGGACACAGGCTGAGCAAAAAATACCAAAAAAAAGCCCACACAGGGCATAATGAAATGACGACAGAAGCACAAAAGCCACTAATGCCAAACCAAGAAAGAAACCGAATAGAAAAAAAAAAACAGAACCTGGTTACATCAAGACATGAGCAGAAACTAAGCAAGAGAGATCAATAAACTGGCAATGCAGATTGAAAAGTGCCCTGTGTTGAACAGAGGGCCAACGTAGGTGAAAGTAGGCTGTGTATTAAATGCACAATGATGGTGTTCTCTCAAACCTGGGAAAAAGCAGCCCCCACCCTAGCTCCATCCAAACCAGTCCTCACTAGTCATGCTAGAGCCACCAACAGAACTAATCAACCGATCAACACAAAGCCCATCTAACAGCAAAGACTGATAGAACCGAGCAATAAACACAGAGCACCCAACACCAACCCATGAGCCGAGAGCCACATCTCATGCTCTAAAAGAATCCAAACCCTCTAATAACCCACCCCAACCATACCAAGTAGAAGGAAGAGAACTCAAAGAACTATTACAATATACAGTGATATCAGTATAGATGAACAATTCTTTTGCCATACTACTTAGTTTTTTTGTTAATGACTTCAGTCACCATTTTGTGATGCTTTCTAATAATGGGTTTGGTTTAGCACACACGAACTTTTCAGGCATATAGGAATCAAAGAAAAAAATACACTACTAACAATTTTGATTCTCGATGTTGATAATAAGTCAAAATTACTAGAAACATGTGAGGATTAATGTGGGAAATGCAATGGAAATTGTTGTAGTTAGTTGCAACTTACAACTAGGCTTTAAAGTTGCTTGCGTGATCCCAATCATCCATTTCCGTTGCGAAGAACTCTCGTGGAAGCTGCCAAGTTATTTTTTAATTTTTGTGTTGGAGAGTGCGAGTTTGTAGAAAAGGTAAACTTTTTTGTTTTTTTCCATGAGAATCTTTATTGTTGTTGTTGTTTTTTCTTTTTATGGGAGAGGGAGTGTTTTGGTGATTATTTGTGGTTTTTTCCCTCTCCCTCTCTGGTGAGATTCTTTCACCATTTTATAGGCAAAATTTTTTCTCTCTTCTTTCCTAATTGCTTGGTGACCAAAAATCAAATTCACTTTATTTCTTAATTTTTTTTCCTTGCACTTTTGGTCTTCTTTTCTATATATTTTTATTTTTAACTTTTTTTTTTGTATTTTGATATTTTAAAAAAATACAACTTCAATGCCAATTTAATATCAAGAATTAATCAATAATTTTAAAATATATGTGTTAATTGCTAAATACGTTGAAAATATATTTTTAAATTTTAAATTTTTTTGAAATGATGCTGAAAATGATATAAATATATCAAGAATATATATTTTTTTTACTTTTTATATTTTGAGAATATTTAGATAAAAAAATAAGGGTAAAAAATTGGATTATAACAACGGGTAGCATGAGTTGGCATTTTATTGGAGCAAGCTAGATAGGCAGTATGCTATTCAAGTATTTTTTAAGTCATTTTTTAAATAAAAAAACTTGACTTCACCGAATTGTATTTGTTTAGTATCTAAGAAATTTCTATTTTAAAGGTAATGAAAGATTAACGGTTTATCTAGCTATTTGCACTATTAGGATGGATACATAGACATCAGTGATCTTGTTGATATTGTCGAGCAACATTTTCCATATCAGGTAACGTGTCAGTTCAGCAACGAACAACACATTCCAAACGATATCGATATGAGTGAAGCTTTGTATGCTATAACTAATTGGGGTAAAAATGATTATTATAATTAGTTAAGTTGCATTAAAGTTTATATATCATAATGGGATGCATGAATGAATGAGATATTTATAGATATGCATCTTGTGATTACAAATGAGAAGTGTTTGATTTGGCACATGAATATTACACATCAAGTCATTACTCCGGATCTCGAGCATGTTCCCGAACATATCCAGCAATTTTAAAATATCATAAGTAATCTAATATATTATAATCAATCTATGTTAAACATTGGTTTTTATATATTGATCTTTTAATTTAAAATTAATATTTTATAAATATTAAGTTGACTTTATGCTACAGGAGGGTTAAGGGACCGTATTCATGCTTTGTAATATTGACGAAGAAAATGAAAGTTACATCTATGAATCCCAATGGTTAAATGTTTGTCGCACTAGACTTGAAACCTTTGAAAATAGATTAACTCTTGATGATGTCATGGCAGAGGATGAAGCCATTCAGGCAAGTATAAAAAGCCGGATCGAGTTATGCTATTAATGAGCTCGGATCATCTAGTAGATGTCGTAGACGTAGATAAATAGATGAGTTATATTTATATATTTTGGGATTTCATCAATTGCTTGAATGTTGTATTATTTAAGTAATTGAAATTCATTTTTCATGTATATATGTTTTTTTATTTGCATTCGTGGGCTACTTATGATTATGAAATATGAGATTTTGTTGAGTTTGGTTATTATGGTTTTTTACAGGTTTTTTTAAGTGAGACAAAATTTTAGATATAGTTTTTATATAGGAAAAACACTATCCAAATCTTGTTAAAAATATAATTTTTTTAACTCTCTAAAATCATTAACTAAATTAAATGTCATATTAACAAAGTAAATATTAAGTCTCATATTTTTTTTTTTGTTAGATTTAGATGGGGCAAAAACCTCACTACCTATTCTCCAACTCAACTGGTTGGTCAATCGAGATAGTTGTGTGAACCGATCAAGAAAATTGCATAAACATGTTGATCGGTTCACACAAAAACTATGATTTTATAAAATATTTCTTCAAAATATATTTTATGAGTTAAAATGTATATTTTTTTCTAACTTGTAGACTCAAAAATAGATTATAGTTAAAATTTTAAGAACTTATTGTTCACATGGTAGTTTATTTCTGTTTTTTAGTGTCAACCAGTAATTTAATTAATGTAGCGATCATAAATTACACTATTAATTATAATTTTATCATGTTTCGAATCACAATAAAATTATAATAAAATTATAATTGATATCCCAATTTACAAACATCATATTTAATTAAATATCACCTCTTTAAACGGTGACATACATAAAATATTTCATTTCTTTAAAATTTGTTGTTGCCGTGTTAATTCGCTTTTCTTTTTCATTTTGAATACTAATTGCCCAAATTGGACGTCGAAGTCTTACAATCCTGAGCTCCCATACCCTCAACGATGGGTCCCAGATAAACAGGAGGCCAGAAACAACCTTAAAAAAAGAAAAAAAAAATAATATTAATAAAGGCACAGAATACACATGCGAGGGCAAAAGAACGAGTAAGAAAAAATTGCTGCTTTGTTAACCTATTTGGACACCCACAAGAAGCAGAAGAAACACATACGCCGCGTAAACAAAAGAAAAAGGCAAGGGAAGAGAAAAGAAAAGAAAAGAAAAGAGGACACAAACACTTGAAGGTTTCTTTCCTTCCTTGCATGAATACTTACCAAAAAAAGCATGCAAAATTGCCTCTCTCACACTTGCAGTCTCACTCTCCATCTATAACTCTTCCAGTCAACTATATTTCCCTTATCATACGAACTCTATTAACACCAGTAAAATCTCTCCATAACAATCTTCTTCTCCAATCAAATCACCAATTTTCTCTCCTTTAAACCCCCAAACCTCTCAAAACTTGCATTTAACCCATAACCCTCCCAACCCTTATCTGCCTTTTTCTCACTTCTTTTTTCTTTTCATCCTGAATTATGGACCCTTACCAGCAGCAGCAGCGCCGCAGATTTCTTGCTGGAACGGCGCCGTTTTCCCCTGAGACTCCCTTTTCCCGTTTAATCGATCAAAGCCTTGCGAGCCCTGAAACTTCTACTCAAAACCCCTACCTAGAAACTCTTGAATCTCTCTTCTTAAGACTCAATGTATCTCATGATAATCAAACTTTATATTCAGGTTCTCATGACAATATCTTTAATGGGTCTGTTGTAGATTTTAAAATTTTGGATGATCTTGCCTCTAGCGGCCAGGTTGGTTTTTTGCCAACCCAAAACAATGATATAAATGCTTTCGGGGCTACGAGGGTTCAAGATTTTGTTCACAATCCAATGATGGCTGGTTCTAATTCTGATTTGAGGAGTAATACTTTCGTTTATGGTGGTGCGTATCAAAATCCAAACCTTAACAACCGGAGAGGATTAATGCAAAGAGAATCGCATTATGGGTCGATGAATAATGTTTTGGTGTCTAAAAGCCAGAATTATGGGAGGAGGCCACCTTGGTTACAAGATTACGTGTCCTGGGAGGATTTGAGTGGTAAGATCGTGGCATTGGCTAAGGATCAACACGGATGTAAGTTCTTACAAAGGCTTATTGAGAGTGCAACAAGAGAACAAATTGATATGTTGTTTTACGAAGTGATAGACTATGTTGGGGGGTTGATAGCGGACCCATTTGGGAATTATGTTGTACAAAAGCTTATAGAGGTGATTAGTGAGGAACAGAGGACTCGGGTTTTGCGAATGCTAACTCGAACGGATTTTCAACTCGTGAGGATTTGTCTTGATGTGCATGGGTATGTACATACATTCGGCTGTTATTTTATTCATTCCTATTTTCTGTGCAAATTGAGAATGTGGTATCTGTCTTTTGTTTTTGCTTAAAGAAACTGACATACAGCGGCTAAGTTTGTTTCTTCTTACTATATTAACTGCTGAATTGATTTATTTATTCTTTTTGGCAATAGAACTCGGGCTGTACAGAAGTTGTTGAATTGTATTACAAACCCTCTGCAAGTTTCTTTAGTTGTATCAGCTCTAAACCAAGGTGCTGTTGCATTGATAAAGGATTCCAATGGTCATCATGTGATCCAGCATTCTATGAAGCATTTTTCTCCTCAAGACAATAAGGTGATCTTCAATTCATTGAACCCCCCATCCCCAAAAAACAAATAGTTTGTTGCAATCCTGTGTTATATCTCCATAGTGTAATCTGGGTTATTATTTCATATTTCTGATGGAGTGTAATGTGGGTTATTATTTCTTGTCCTGCTGCTATTTGTGTTCTAGATAATTTGCTCCATCACTTCCCTTCAACGTGGTGATTATTTTACTTGTTTTCACATTTTGTCTCTGTCAAGTGATTTTGTTTATCGATTAAGTTCTTTTTTATACCCTTTTCTATCTTTGAATAATTCAATTTTTCCATCTTTTAAGTTTTACTTAATGGATACTTAGTTGGGTTATAAACAAATTCTAGTTTTCCCCATCTACCTGAACTTCTTAGAGGTGCAATTACTACTGCAATATTCTCCTTTCTGTATATGCATTTATGCTATAGCCTAAAATCCTGAATATTTAACCGTTTCCAGTGGAATCTTTCGTTTAAGATTGTGAAAATCTTTTATCTTTTATGGGGAAGAAAAGGGCTGCAATTTTTTCTCCCACACTATTATAACTCTAGTCACTTTTCTCAATAAAGGATAGCTGGCAACTTCTCTGTGGGTTGTCATAGGCTTCCATAGCTTTGGCTTTTGTTGGGTTTCTTTTGAAGAAGTTTAGTATAAGTTTATGCCATTGCTTGCACTTGATATATACTGGTTGCACTCATTATTCATCTGGCTGGGATCTATGATAACTTTATGGCTTCTGTTCTGATTGCTTCTGATTTTGCGCCTGTTTTTTTAAAAAAATTGCAATAGAATTTCAAATCAATTTGCAAGTTGAAATTCTCTTGTTTTAGTTGTCGTGAACATCTGATGTGAGCTATTGTAAACACCATATCAGAGATTTCTGAAGTAAAGTGATTGGCTGCTTTAGCTAATTATATAGCTGACTGAGGTTTGAAAATATCAGCACAGGATTTCTTGGGTCAACTTTGACCCTTACCTGCTATAACAATTGAAAAAATTTTAGCAAAATTTTCAGAAATTTCATAAAAACTTGTAAAATGAAACCCTTATTTTCGTATAGCTTGTATTGATTTTCTCCTGTCTTTAATTATTTGTTTATTCCGTGCTCTCTTCATAGTTCATTCTTTAGAATATCAGGACTTCCACATGTTATGCTTTGATTTGGATTTGAATCTTTGGGACTTTGCAAGGTTCTTCCTTTCTACAAGCTCTTTTTTAGACTGGATGTGAAACGTTTTTCTGTGCCTAATCATTGGTGTGCAGTTTGGGGGGAGGATATAGCTATAAACATTACATCTCCACCACCTGAATTAAGGTGTAAAGCTTGGGAACATCAACAAGCTTGCAAAAACTTATGGTAGTTTGTAGGCTGCAATAATGGAAATTTACTTGATCTTGCCGTGGTTGGATCCACAGCTTTCTAAAATCTTTTCATTTGAATCCATAGTGTTACCTATTTACCATGGGTTATTTTATGTCTGTTGCCTCATGTTTCTCTTATCTTTCTCTCTAACGTTCTATCATAATTTCCTCACTTTCTTGTTTTTGTCCATCACCTTCTTTTACAAGGCATTCTATCTCAACGTAGTTGCACAATTAGACTTGCATAAAATGTGAAATAGGGAAATATAGGTATTTCATCACCAAAATCTGCTTTAAAATTACAGGATATTGGAACTTTTTGCTCTAACACTTGTAATCCTCTTTTTTGATGCACTTGTTATCTTCAACAAGCTAGACTTGCTGTTATTCTGCAATTAAAATATTGCCTGAAACCAAATCATATTTTGGCTTCATGATTATCTGATAGTGGATTTTCTTTTGCAGTATATTTTGAAACAGGTGGCAGAAAAGTGCTTTGAGATTGCAACCAACAAGAGTGGATGCTGTGTGCTGCAGCGATGTGTTGAATACTCTGAGGGAGAACACAGAGATCGACTGGTAGCTGAGATCATAGCAAATGCACTACTCCTGGCTGAAGATCATTATGGGTTTGTTTTACTAAACCTCATCAATGCTTTACTACACATTCAAGCGTAATATTAACTTAATATGGTTCTTGTAATTTTCCATAATTTTCTCTAGAAACTATGTAGTGCAACATATTCTGGATTTAAAGATGCCACAAATCACAGAAAATCTCCTCACACAGTTTGAAGGGAGCTACATGGCTCTTTCATGTAACAAGTATGGAAGTAATGTTGTGGAGAAGTGCTTGTTAACAACAAGTGAGGATCAATCCACACAAATAATCTTGGAGTTGCTAAGCAATCCAGGTGCTTCCATGCTCCTTGTGGATCCTTTCGGAAACTTTGTTATCCAGAAGGCACTATCAGTATCTCAGGTTAGATCATTGCACTCCAAGATATATCTCACCTGCTTGTTGGATAACTGCAAACCAGGTGTAATGTGCAGATAGTAAGCATCACTTTATTCTTCAACGTATCTAACTGAGAATATCAGTATCAAATTGTTTCTATATGCCATTCATGTTGTTTAATTGAACTTTATAGTGCGAGTGTATTGACAATCTGGATTTCCCAGGCTCAAACTGCTTGAATTGGTCTGAATATATTCTAGTCAATTCTCAACATGAGAGACATATTTTTCTGTGAGGAATTGAGTCTGTTACATCTTTGATTTTCTCAGAGATTGTGTACTATTCTTTGTTTCGTGTGGTAGACTACTTAACTCAAAATCAGTCTCTGTACTGGGGTGATGATGGTTTTAGACTTGCATTTGTTGAAATTCCATTTTGACAATGATTGGTAGTTAATAGGCCTTTTAATGGTTGTTAGATCACGTAATAGTTTTATGAAATATATTCCATCAATATGAAGAGCCACAGTGCTTTTCGAAAAAATTTCGAGAAGTTTTGCCAAGCTCGCCAAAACTTTGCTACTACCTACTTCATGCATGACTAGTATAGGTTTAGTACCTTTTATTTTTTCTTTTACTGTATCAAGCATATATATTTTAAGCACAAAATCAAGCGGGTTTTGATCACTTGTTGTCCTCTTCCCATTTTTGCAAGAGCAGGGTGAAGTCCAAAGAGGTTTAATTGCTCTGATAGAAAGGAACAGTCAAATGATGATCAGCAATATCTATGGGCAGAAGGTGCTTGTTTGGCTGACCAAGAATAGGAGACTGCTAAACCTATAGGCATGTATAGACTGAGGGAGTTATTCTAATCACAATTTTCCTACAAGTCTCGGTATTGGGTTTTTTTTTTTTTTTTTTCAAGTTTTACTCCATTATTAGTGGTGTTGTTCAGTTGAGCTCGTAGCTGCCCTCTTACACTTCAGCATGGTGAATGGCTTTGCCGGTGTCTGTTGTTTGTTGTTGTTTAGGATGTTACTTGTTTTTTTTGTGATGTACTGTTGTAGACTTGTAGCATTGGAACAAATGAATTTGGAGGTCGTGGTCACTCTGCAACTGAGTAGGAACTAGCTACCCTGAATTGCCTACAACAATCTCGAGGGAATTAGAAGGTTAAACTGTGTATATTTTGAGATCATCCCGCTGTTTTTACTATTTGCATATTTACAGTTCTCCATTCGCAAAAGGGCATATTAAGTTCATGGTGTTTCAGAAGTAGGAAGTTTGATGTTTTTATAGTGCAGTTTGTTCCTTATTTGATGTGAGGTAGATTTCATTAGCGATATATCTTCTCCTGATGGCGAATTATTTGCAAATTGTCGCTTTGAAAAATATAATAAATGAAAAAAATGCCCATTGTTAATTCTTAGGGCGGAATCTCCCCATTCCCAAGCCAAAATGCTCACCGAAGTGCATGTTTGGCGTCAGCTCTTCCCTGACACAAATGGGAGAGAAAGCTAGTTGTTATATGTAGCCTGCTTGGTCCATTCTTCGGTTTGTTCTTGTGTCGATAGCTATGGTCTCAACTCTCATCTTTTGCTGGCTGCTTGAGATGGGTCTATGTTCCAAATGAATAGATCCATGACAAAGGGCAACCAAAAGGTATCGCTTTCATATTCCCAGGACTAGCTTTCCGTTGCTGGAGAAAGACAAGCAAAAGCTATCGCTGCCATAGGACTTGGCTTTCCTATGCTTACCGGAGAGCTTTTTGTTCATAACAATGGGAGACATGTAGTCCAACTCAAATTCATCTCCGGTCATATCGTGAGCTTATGAAATTCACACATTTTTTGGAGGGATCACTATCATACATGTGTCTAGATTAACACTGAAAGTAAATAAAGTAGACAATAACAAATTATTAACAAAAACCTAATTCTCATAGCAAAATTACTGTTTATCAAGAATACTGTAAAAGTGTAATTATGAAATTATCCTTGAATAAAAAAAATCATTGATTTAAGTATTAGAGTCTATATGGTCTTTTCATCATATATATTATCATTGTTCTTTTTAGATTATATAGGGGTAAATTAGTCTTTTTATCTTTTTGCACAAAAAAATTACATATTTTCCATTTAATTAAAAAATAACTTAACTTACATTAGGGGCATCTTAGTCTTCTTGATTTTTTTAAACAATTAAATGACTTTATTACCTTTAAAGATAAATTATACCGAACTCTCTTACAATGGCTTTTTGGTTCTTTTACCATTTTTTAGTATTTTTATATCTATTAAATATACCCAGAAATCGCATCTCCTTCTTCTCCAAGCCTTGAAGCATGTTTTTCTCATTAGAAACCGCCACCCCCAGTTACTGCCACCACTCCTTAGCCAAAACCACTTCCCAGTCCAAAAGGTACGATAAACATCCTACATTGCTGTTAATGTTATGATTTTATAGTTAATTCATGATTGGTATAACTGTGATTAAATTATTGTTTAGGGTTTGTTGAATTTTTTATAAATTAGCTATAAAATAAGTCAATTAGAGTTGATTTTGTATAATTAAGCATGAAAATAACTTGAGTTACCTTGGTTGAATAATGACTTGATTCCGCTGGAGTGTACAAATAGACTTGATTAGATAAGTTTTAAAAAATCATACACGTCTAAAATAAAAATTGATACAATTCGCATAAAAAAATATATCATAAAACATCTATTTGGAGGGTGGGATTCATTCTGTTGCTGGACGATATGACCCAAGCCCGTCGCTTTGCTGGAATGATGGTCTTACATTGAGCATGGTTGGCAGAACTTAAATGGACTTTTAAAGTCAATGGGCTTAATAACAAAAGTTAAAGACTCAAAAGAAAGCGGTGAACTAAGAAACGAACGGAGGTCCAGAACCATAGGCTAAATGCCCTAAACTGAGCCCAGATAAAGAAGAAAGACCCCGTTCGTTCTTTAGAGTTTAGATGGATGAGGATTCTCTCACCACCACCACCAATATTTTCAGCATTTATTTTAATGAAAAAAAAAAATTATGGTTGTCATACCTGGCTTGGTGATTGACCTGAAAAGGAAAATAGGTCACAGTATTACAGGATCAACTAGCAAATCACATGGGTCAATTTATGAGTTGTGGGTCAGAAACATTGCCTCTGAGATTTTTTAGAAAAATTTTCATATAATTATATCTATTAATATAAAGTTATACATTGAAAAAAAAATATCTCCTTCATCATAAAGTTTTCCTAACTAGAAGAAAATAA
>Ga0307507_10007390_pt1 | contig 16035 bp, 6 predicted proteins | sample 7_EM_MG_FD_207223 | JGI IMG/M metagenome (GOLD analysis project Ga0307507, IMG submission 207223) | Populus trichocarpa ectomycorrhiza microbial communities from riparian zone in the Pacific Northwest, United States - 7_EM | ecosystem: Host-associated > Plants > Roots > Unclassified | place... | reverse complement strand
ACGTTAGGGGACAACGTTCTTGGTGGGGGAGGTATGTGGTGGTGTAGATTGGACGTCGCCTACTGTCTTGGCATTTTCCTGTATTTATTGAGCTTCGGCTTTCCTCCTTTCCTCCTTATCTCACAGACATGACAAACCTACCGGAATACATTCTTTTCTTTCCTTTCTTACAGACTGCTTTACTGATTACTTTTGACTGATTATGACCGACCTACCGACAGACAGACTGACTGACTGACTGACTGACAGCATTCTGACTTCCTATCTAAGAGACACCGTACCCTTCCACAATAGTAAGGGTAATTTATATTATATTAAATTTAAATAGTTATATGCATATTTATAGGGCAAATGGTTTTTTAAGCAATAACTTTAGTAGTAAGTTATACGGAACTTTAGTGTTTCTTTAACCTAGCTAATTTGTTAGCGACTTAGTCAATCGAGGCACGAGCACAGCAAGAGGGTCACGCAAGCCTGTACGATTATATTGTCTATAAACGAGGATCCAAAGCTAAAGAAAGGAAATAAGAAGAACGGAAGCACCGCTTAAAGTTATATACAATCTTCTAGTTATATAATGGCAACTTGCCGCAACTTACTATTATGTAATGGCAGTTTACAGCAATCTAACGGCAATTTGCCAGTGCTGTAACATTACCCCCCCCCTCTAAAAAAGCCTGCCCTTAGGCTTTATATGTCCGTATTACCCCCATGGGGTATTCTTATCTTTATACTCTACTAGTAATTTGTTATCTTTGCTATGCTAGCATTCCATCTACTTATCTAAGTACTTTGGCGGTCTAGGTTTGTTAGGATAACGGCTATAGAACTTTTATAACTTATAGGGGCTACCTATAAAATTCTATATAGGGTACTAGGTAGGGTCTAGATTATATCCTTTCTAACTTATATGGTACTTTAGTGTTCCTTATACAAGTTTACAGGCTAGTATTTCTTTAATTTCCTATTTGTTATCGCCATTAACTTAAATTAGTAGGGGCGGTTTATTCTTTTATCTAGGTAATAGGTTATTTATAGCTTTCTATAGCTTATCCGGTGAGAATTTAGGGTGGACCTTAATTGAATCCAGGAGCTTTACTTTATATAAGTTGCCTCTATTTTTAAGAACTTTATACGGTCCTGCTATCTAATAGTCTAGCTTATGGCTAGGCCGCTCTATCCTCTAGTTCTTTATTGTAACCCAGACCTTATTACCTATAGTAAAGTTAGGCCTATGTCTATGCTTATTTGCCTGCTGTTTTATTAATTTCTGGGCCTTTTTTATATTTATATAGGCTACCGTCTAGGCTTCTTCTAAGCGCTTAGAGTACTACTGGGCTTCCTTATAAGATAGTTTTTTGCGTATAGTCTAGGGTCCTTTTGGTCTTTCCTAGTTAAAGCTTATATAGGGTAAGTAGCCTATTTCTAGCTAAATAGGTGCAAACCCTATAGAGTTATAGGGTAAGGTTGCCTAAGTATAGTCTATTAGGGGTAGCAGTTTAGCCTAATTATCTTAGAAGTAGTTAATAAAGGGCTAAAGTCTTTAGTCCAAATATTAATTTATAATCTCCGTCTAACTGTCTATCTAGGGGTGGTATACTATAGAGAGCTTTAGCTTAATACCTAAGATCTAGGTAAACTTATTCTAAAAAGCCAATATAAATTGCGGCCTATAATTAGATATAATAGTATCTAGTAGTCCGTAAATTTAGTAGACGTAGTAGATATACAGTTAGGCCGCCTCTTTAGCATTAATATTCTTATAATAAGGAATTAAGAATGGGCGCTTGCTAAAGTAGTTAACTATAACCATAGCTATATTGTATCTGCTACGGTCCATAGGTAGCTTATAGAAATCTATAAAGATATGCTACTAGGGGCGCTTTAGTATTAGGAGTGGTTTTAATAGTCCTAGGGCCTTGTCTTGTGGGATTATAGATCTATAGCAGCTGTTGTAGTTCCGTATATAACGGTTAATATCTATAACCATTCCGGGCTAGTAGTAGCGGTTGCCAATAATCCTATAGGTCTTATTTTTTCTAGGGTGGGCCGTAGAGACCTAGGTATATGCTTTAGTAATAAGCCAAGTCCATAAGTTCTGCCTTTTTGCTACTACTAGCCGCTTCTAATGCTTAAGTAATCCATTTTTAAGGGACTATAGGCTGGTAACATCCTTTACCTTTTTACGGTACTCCTATAGAGAAGGGGCTGTATAATTCGCTTATAGTAGCTTATTAATAAGGTTAAGTTCCGTAGTATTAATAGGGCATATCTTAGCCTTTATAGGGTCTATATTTAGTTCTACCTATATTTAGGGGTTAAGGTGCTCTAGTTATAGCAGCATCTAGGTCTATAATATAATCTTTATAACTATCTAGTTATCTAGGTCTTGTTCGCGCCTTATAAGGACATTTATACAGTTAGTTGCGCCTGGCCTATATATAATTAGGAGGTGGAACTAAAATAGGATATCTACCTAGTGTGCCTGCTAGGCTATAAGGGCCTTTGTTATTATAAAGTATTCTAAGGTCTTATAATCTGAAACCACTTTAATAGGCTTAGGGGTCTCTTTTAGCTATATACGCCAGTGCTAAAAGCTAGAGATAATAGCTAGCATTTCTTTATTATAGATGTAGTAGTTTAGCTCGGCATCTATTATAGTTTTTAAATAGTATATAATAGGGTGCTATTCTCCGTCCAGTTGCTTCTAGGAAAAGACACTAGCTATTACGCCATCTAAGGCATTAGTTTCTAGTATTAAGGGCCGTTCTAGGTTAAAATAGGCAAGCAGGGGAGCTAATACTAGCCATTTTTTAAGCTTATTAAAGGCCTGCCTGTATATGGCGTTAAAATGGAAGGGCTGGTCTTTCCTAGTAAGATGGTTAAGAGGCTAGGAGATCCTGCTATAGTCCTTAATAAAGCGTTGGTAAAAGTTATAGAAACCTAAAAATAATTATACCCCCTTTACAGTCCGTGGGGGTGCTTACTAGTTAATTACAGCCGTTTTTTCTGGGTCTGCCTTAATTCCGTCTATACTAATAATAAACCCTAGGTACTTAGTGCACTTAATACTAAATTCTAACTTCCTAATATTAGCCTGAAGACCAGCTTTACGGAGCCGTTATAGGACTTTATAGATATATTCCTTATATTCCAGTTTATTCTTAGAGTAAATTATAATATTATCTAGGTAGGCTGTGCAGAAGTTATTAAGGTAGTTAAAGAGTATATTATTTATATACCGTTGGTATATAGCCGGTCCGTTAGTCAGTCTAAAAGGTAGTACTTTATATTTATACAATCCGTAGCGGGTCCAAAATATAGTAAAATCTTTAGATCTAGGGTCTATCCTAATTTAGTAAAAAGCCCGGCGGATATTAAGCTTTATAAAAATCTTAGCCTTATTTATACAGGCCAGTGTTTCTTTAAGTAAGGGCAGCGGATATTGGTCTTTGCGGGTTATATAGTTTAGTTTATAGTAGTTAATACAGAAACGGAGTCCACTATTTAGCTTTTTTATAAAGAGGATAAGTAAAGTAAAGGGGACCTAGCTAGGCTTAATAAAGCCCTTATTAAGGTTATCAATAATATACTACTTAGTGGCCTATAGCTCGTTAGTAGATTGCTAGCAGAGGGGGCTATAGCTAAGGATATTTTCTTTATCTGGCTCAATCTTAATCTTATAGTCGTACGGTTAGTAAGGCGGGAGTATATTAGATACTACCTTAGAGAATATGTCTTTAAATTCCTAGTATTAGTAGGGTAGTTTTTATTCTACTAACTCCTTATCTATAAGCTTACTTTCCCTACTAAGCTAGTTACGGGCTAGGGCTTCCTTATCTTTAATTATCTAGTTATAAAGGTAATAGTATTAGGCCGTTTTAAGTTTTGGTAGAACCCTATAGCACTAATACAGTAGATATTAACTAGTAGGAAGTTTATAGGTTTCTTTATAGACGTTCTATTACGGACGCTTTAAGTACGATGTTACGACTACTAAGAGAGGAGTCGGAAGAAGCTAGTTGGTTAATAAGGGCACGGACCAGGATAGATCCGGTAGAACTATATGACAAGGAATGGTAACCAAGGTCACGTAATGTTGTACGCAGTGTACGCAGTGTACGGGTGGAACGTCCACGTATAACACGTACAGTACGTACTTCATGTATAAGGAGGATTTCTTAGGAGTATGGATATGTATTTAAAGGACCATAGTCCCTACCTAGATAGTTCTTCTCTTTATAGTAAATCTTAGAATATAATTAGAGTTAATCTATTAGGCAACTACTCCACCAGTTATATTGTACTATTTATATTATTGACTTCCTATTTACCTATACACCTAGCCTATTAACAAGTCCACCGTAGTACCTACTACAAGGCTCCATTACATATTTACTACCACAGTTACGGTATTAATAAAGTCAAATAATATGCCACCAAAAGCACCAGTCATGTTAATGCCGATAGCGGCAACCACCTTAAGTACCAGTGGGGACACTAGTATAGGAGATACTGATTCGCAACTAGTTATAGTTAGACAGTTATAGGAAATAGTTGACCAGCTATAGGGCAATAATAGGGTACTTAAAGAAAGAATTAATAGCATTGGAGCAGCTAAAGTCAAGTTACCATCAATTAAGAGATTTTTAGGTAAGAAGTTAAAGCTTAAAGGGTTTCTAACATAAATGCACTTTAACGTTATATAAGAGGGAGCGAAACTAGTAACAACTATAGATTAAGTAGCGTATGCAGGACTGTTCTTAACAGGAAGAGTACTTAAGTGGTTTAAACCTTACCTTACTAAAATCCAAGTTAATAGGATAACAACTACTAATAAAAACGTTTGGTATATATTCTTAAGTTGGAACGGGTTTATAGAAAGACTTATATAAATATTTAGAGACCTAGAAGCGATAACTACAGCAGAAAGAAAACTTTAGAACTTAGTACAACGCACTTTAGCAATTAAGTACACAATATAGTTTTAGACGCTTGCAACACAGGTTAAGTGGAATAATAAGGCGTTTATGGCACAGTATAAACAGGGACTTAAGGTAAAAGTCCAAGACATAATTATCCTAATGGAAGATGCGGAAAGTCTAAGAGACTTAATAGATTAAGTAATAAAGATTAATAATAGGATCTATTAGAGGGAACAAGCTAAGAAAGGGCAAAATAGAGTTCTATAGTCGTATAAGGCGCAGAGCACCCATTAGTAAAGTTAAAGTTAAAAACTATAGAATGGGCCAGAGCCAATGGACTTAAGCGGCACTAAAGAATCTAGATAATAGAGTAAGAAACTATAGAAACCTAGAGGTTAAGGATTAAGTAATTATAGGACTAGAGAGCAGAGGCTAAACTAGGGATCTTATTAATAGAAGATGTTTAGGTAGACTTTATAGCAAAAAGAATAGTTTAAATTAGGAGCTTATATAAATTGCGGAAAACAGGGTCATTTTGCTAAAGACTATAGAGGTAGTTAGAGTAACTACGCGGTAAAGGGCACTAGGTTGTTAGAGCACGATAATATAGATATAGGGTTGTTGCGCGGGACCAAGGAGTGTTTAATTAAGCACTTTGCATTTTGTTATAATAACGCATACCAAATTTATAAGGACGCTAAGTATGGCGTAAGCTATTAGCCATAAGAGCTAGAGTTAAGAGGACTTAAAGGAACTAAAAAGTTAGACGAAGAATAAGATTAACTCTATAAGCTAAATTAAGATGTTATAGTAATATATAGACAAAGATCAGCAACACTAACAATGGAGTTAGAGTACTTATTAATTAATAGTAACAAGGAAGAACAGGAGGCTAGCTAGGGGTACTTAAACCTTAATAATGTAATAGAAGCAGAGACTAAGACCACTATAGAACGTAGTTTAGTAACGGGTATTATAACACCATTAGATACGGCATCTATTGCTTTATAAGACGGAAGAAGTAATATCCAAGAACAATTAAGTAAGTAGACAACTGCTAGTGCTAGCTCACCACTTAATAAAGGCAAAAGGCCACAGACTTAAAGTTTTTAAAATGAGATAAGACATACCTAAGAATCTATAACAGACAAAAACTAATGGGAAAGGGTAGTAGCTTAGTTTAAAGATAAGCAAATAAGCATAGGACGCAAGTTCTAGAACTGTGAGTTTAGGGAATAAATAAGAACGTTAGTACTAAGTAAATATAGTATATAGCCTAAAGATTAAAAAGTTAATACTATAATTAAAAAGCAAGACGACTTTAAAGATCTAGCTGCAAGACGTAGAAAATAAGAAACTATAGATAAGTTTAGATAAAGAATTATTATATAGCAAGAGTAAAAGCTAGACAAGAGATTAGCTATGCCAGGACGTATAAGGGATAGAGTACCCGTATAAAGAGTTACTAATAGGCCTAAGGCAGGGACGCCTAGAGTAAAGTAGTTAAATAAACTGGAATAAGAAGAGGATCTAGGGATTCCAACTAGGTTTAAAAAAAGATATACCAAAGGATGTTATAATATAGCAATAATATAGTACTTTCTAATAGATAGACTATACACACTAAACCAGCTGTATAGAAAGTGGTATAGGCAATGACACAATAATAAATAGAAAGATTTCTATATATAGCTAGACAAAAAGGTTATTTAAGACTAACCTATTACCAAGAAACGCATAAATCACATTAAAGGAGTGTTAATTATAATGTTAAAAAACCTAAAAGAAGGATTTAGGGACTGGAGAAGCGAGAGACAAGTCTTAATACCCACAAGTAAAAGACTAACAGTTAGATTAGCAAAATAGAGGTTTAAACTTAGGGATAAAGACAAGCCAAGAGTTAACCCAAGTTATTTAGCATATTATACACTATTATGGATAGCTTGTGTGGATAACGCGTATAACATACATAGAGCACTAAAAGATAAAAACTAGAAGTACCTAATAAGGATATATTGGGCACCGGAAGATTAGAAGTACAGAGACGCTAAGTATATATATAGATGGCACCTAGTAGAAGTACAGAGTTAAAGGGACCTAATACTTTAACCAGAAAGATTCCTTACGGAAAAATGCCTAGATGAATAATAGTAGTGGAACTATTTAAAGAATACTTATCTATAGTATGTAGAGGATAAAAAACAAACTAAGTATTAGCTAAGAAAGGACTAAGTATAGATAGGATCTAGTAGCTAATAGTTAGGAAAGGGGAAGGCCTATAGGACCTAAGGGAGCTAGTGGTAGAGCCTTAGACCCTTAAAGGAATTATAAAACAACACCTAAATTTATAAGTTAAGTGGTAAGATTAACAGTTTAAAGTGTTGGTAAATAGTAGAGTAATAAGGAACTATATATTACTAGCAGCAGTAGAAAAAATGGAGTTACTATACACAGACATGGGAATAAGCAAGCTGGCTTGCTAGCTTGGCTTGCTTGCTTGCTGACTAATCAAGCAAGCTAGCAAGCTGGAGGGCCTATTTTGGGCAAGCAAGCCAAAATAAGGCTTAGCTTGTAAGCTAGCTTGCCCGCTTAATAGGAAATATATATAATAGATTTTGGTTAAGAGTTAAATCTTATAATAGACTTTTGGTAGTGATTTTGACGATTTTACATGCCTTAATTATGTAATTGTTTTTCCATACTGAGCGTTTTTGCGCCTAAGTCGCGATCTATATTTAAGGAGATCTCTCTACTCCCCCCCCCTAAAACACTACTACAATTACAGCTATCTACTAGCCCTTTTATTAGTAATGCCTCAGGATCTTACCAAAGCTAACCTAAATGCAATAGCTACTCCAACGCCTATAATTACACTTTCTAAAGCTGTCGCTCTAGACGCGTCTCTACTGCCTTTAGATGATACTAACTTTAAGAGAAACTATAATGGGATTAACTAGGGCTAACTCAACCAATATTAGAAGCCATTTAGAATCTTAAAAAGGAATGCAAGCTTTATTTACTAGTATGGATATTAACTTTAACATTACACTAGCAAGCGACTATTTTAGGAATATAAATATTGCCATTAGCATGTTATACCTGGAGGCCAATTTAATATTACCTCTGCTACTTCTTCTGCTTCCCAACACCTTGCAGAAGAAAGGGAAGGCCACAGTTATAATAAGCACGGCGCAATTAAATTTACAAGGAAGCGGAGGGCAATAATTCTTAAAGTACTTAACAGGAAGCATAGAATAATCTTATTGGCAGCTTTAGTAAGAAGGGCTTTTAGCAAGCTGTAATTAAATAGATTACCAACAATAATCATCCTCTATAAGAGGTTGAAACACCTTCCTTTTATATTATAATAGCCACTGCCAATCGCGACGCAGAGCGGTGGATTTAGAAAAGCTACAAGTTAGTTCGGCTTTATATAATATAGGACTACAAGGCCTACCAGCCAGCTATAATTAAGGAGCTTGCAAGCGCCCGTTTAAAGCTTCATTTCTTATTCAATGGCTGGACTACACGTAGTGGCAAACACGCTTTTACTGGTGTATGTGTTCACCACCTTAATTGCAAAGGCCAAGTTGTTAACTACTTAATTGCTTTACTAGAGCAACTTAGCCATTATACAGGAATTAACTACGCCTAAGTAGTTAGTAATATCCTCACTTATTTTAACGTCAGTAGTAAGAGGCTTAGCTATTTTATTACTAACAACGCCGCTAATAATGGCACCTGTATAGATTATCTATCTACTAAGTTTGGCTTTAAGAAAAAGGACCATTAGATTTAGTACGCGGCCCATATCCTTAACCTTATAGCCCAGTTGATTTTATTTAGAAAAGACAAAGAAGTATATAAGAATAAGGATTTAAATATACCAGTGAGTTAATTAATAAATCTTTACTTCCTACTTTTACTAACTTCTACTAAATAGGACGAAGAACGCTTCCTTAAGAAATGGCGAAAAGAAGGCCCTCTTGGCGTTCTTATTAACATCTTTAACTCTATTAATACACCTTAACTTTGTTAACTTTTTAAAGAGTACCAGCAATAGGAGCAGATTACTACACCAGAGGCTAAGGGCAGAATTCTTAAAGTAGTAAAGCCAATTAAAACTAGATAGAATAGTTATTATAACGCCTTCACTCAAGCCATCCTTCTTCGCGGCCCAATTAATTTAATTATGTAATATATAATTCGGAAATATAATAAGGAAGTGGCTCCTCTAATAGCTAAAGGAAAGAAGGTGCCTCTACCTCCACTACTTATTATAGGTAGAGCGTTAACCTCTAATAATTAGGACGTTATTATTAACTATATTAATATTCTATTACTAATTCGCGAAGCTACTAAGATGCTTAAAGCTAGAGGCAAATCGGGCCTGCATGGCGCGATTTGGGAGGTGATTCCTACACTTAATTGGCTACTTAACCTCTTTAAAGAAAAGAAGGCCTAAGTAGCTGAAGCAATAATAGAAGGCTATCCTAATTAAGAACCAATTAAGGATTACTATACAATTAACCTTAATTACGGGTGGTTAAAACTGCAGAAGTATTTTAAGAAACTTAATAAGACTCCCATCTACTATGCAGCCGTTCTACTTCATCCTTTATATAAAAACTTCTGCAAATATACATAGGCAGATTGCCTAGATTGGCTAATTAAAAACGACTTAGCTTTTCTTAAGCTTTGGCTTTAATATAAAGCTGAACCAGAGGCCTTAACCACGTTACTAACTTAGTTACCAACTCAGCGGCAAAAACCATCGCATGCGGCATCCGGTAGAGACGACTATATTTAAGCCAATACTTATGGCTCTCAAGGCCTTATTGACCTTAATAAGTATAAAGCTTGGAGAGTTTAAGAGCCTCTTAATTATGATTATCCGCTTGCAAGCAATCCTATATTATATTAGTAGTAGGAGCAATTAACTCGGCCAAAGCTCTTAAAGATGGCTCTTGATATATTAACAATACTAGCTATAAGTGATAACTGCGAACGAGTCTTTAGTGAAGCCGGTGATCTTTTAGAGCCATATCGCTCAAGGCTTCGGCCTGATCTTATTGCTGCCTTATAGTGTAATCGTAGCTACAGAAGGATAGGCTTCAAAAGATCTAGTACAGATGGTAAGTGAGCCACGATCTATATAGGCGATAGCTGACATCTAGGTGCTTCAAAAGTAGAAGCCTTATCACCAGAGCCTCTCTCAGAGCCTCCCTCAGAGCCTCCCTCAAAGCCTCCCTCAAAGCCTCCCTCGAAGCCTCCCTTGAAGCCTCCCTCAAAGCCTCCATCAACGCGTTCCTCAAAGCCGCTCTCAACACCTCGCCAAGCTTTGCGATAACTACACCTGCGTAACTACATTATATAACTACAAGTCGGGCCGCGGAGGAGAGATTTTGGAGTGGCCTACGGCCTTAATTTTGTATATAACACCAAGATTTCTATACAAAATTCAATTAAGCGGGCAAGCAAGCCAAGCAAGCTGACAATTTTGGCCAAACAAGCCAAGCAAGCAAGCTCAAGGTGTCAAAAATTACAAGCCAGCAAGCTGAGCCTGCTTAGCTTGGCTCGCTTGCTTATTCCCAACTCTGACTATATAGACAAAAAAACACCTGTATTTACTTATAACAATTTTAGGAGATTAGATAGCCTATAAAGGAGGCATTATTAATCTTAAAACAGGACCTATTTAGTTAACTATTAAAGGAAAACAAGTTAAAATATCTTTTAATATCCTACCATTAGGAAAGGATAAGGCGATACTAAGAATACCTTAATTACAGAAATATAATCTAAGGATTAATTGGGTTATAGGTTAGGTTAATATTAGAGATACTTAATAACGTAAAATATAATAACAGACTAAGTTGGTATGGTACTAAGTCAGAGCAACATATAAAGAGACTAAGTAAGGCTTAAGTTACGTACCAAAAAGATATCATAAGTATAGTAAAAAGTTATGGTTACTAGAAAGCGAGAAGCTATTAAAATACGCAGTATGGGACTATAAAATAGAGTTAGAACTAGGAACTAATCTAAGGTTCTTTCTAATCTACAAGCTTACTAAAAGTAAGTTAGTAGCACTTAAAGAGTTTATCTAGGAAAACTTATAAAAGGGATATATCAGACTATTACAGTTATTAGCAGGATATCCAGTATTATTTGTCCTAAAGAAAAACAGAAAACTTAGGTTATGTATTAACTATAAATAGTTAAACAGCATTATAAGGAAGAATAGATATCCTTTACCCTTAATCAGCGAAATCTAAGACAGGATAGGTAACGCACAAATCTTTACAAAGATAGATTTAAGGTGGGCGTACCATTAGATTAGGATTAAGAAAGGCAATAAATAGAAGGCAGCCTTTAGGTCAAAAGAAGGACTATACAAACCGTTAGTTATGCAGTTTGGGCTTATAAATGCACTAGTAACGTTTTAAAAACAAATTAATAGTATGTTAGAAGAACACCTTAATAAGTTTATTATAGTATACCTTAACAATATTATTATCTACTTAATGAGTAAGAAGGATTATAAAGAGCATATTAAGTGGGTCTTAAAGAAACTATAAGAAGAAAAGATACTAGTAGCAATTAAGAAATGCGAGTTCTTTACTAGGAAGACCAATTTCGTTAAATTTATTATTAAACTAGGAAAAATTAGCATAGACCTAAAAAAAGTTAAAGCCATAGTCAGTTAGCAAGAACTAAAGAATGTTATATAGTTAAGATTATTTCTAGGGTTTTATAACTACTACTAAAGGTTTATAACGCAGTAGTTAAAGAGTATTAAGCTATTTACAAGACTTATAAAAAAGGAGGAACTATGGGTATGGGGAAACAAATAAAGAAAGTTGTTTAAAGAATTTAAGGAGTTGTTTACCTAGGATCCAGTCCTTAAAATCTACTAACTAAAGTTAAACACAGTTGTAGAAATTAACGCATTAGACTTCGCACTAGGAGTATATTTGCTATAGAAGCACCAGGACATATAGCATCTAGTAGCGTACTACAGTTAAAAAATAACACCACTAGAACTAAACTACGATATCTATAACAAGGAGTTATTAGGTATAGTTACAGCACTTAAAAAATGGAGAGCATTTTTACAAAGCATAGAGAAACCATTTGTAGTTAAAACAGATTATAAGAACCTAATAGGGTTCCTAACAATAAAGGAACTAAACCAAAGACAGGTTAAATAGGCAGAGATGCTTATAGAATACCATTTTAAAATCCAGCATACTAAGGGCACTAAAAACGCAAGAGTAGACGTATTTAGCAAAAAGGCAAAGTTACAAAACAAAGAAAAACCATTAGGGGTAATGCTACGCAAAGACAAAGATAGGTTAATTAGGTACAACTATCCCAAGATTACAGTAACTAAAAAAGAAAGTTAAACCTACAAATCGCCGAAAAGCGAGTGGATATAAAGGATTTAAGATGCATAAAATAAAGATGCAGAGTTAAAGCAGTACGAGAACTAAGAAGCTATATATATGCTAAAGGCAGTAGCAGAAGAGTTTATAAGAGACTTTTATAAAGGAATAACACAAGGACATAACGGAGCTATAGGCTTAGTATTAAGACTTTAGAAAGAGTATATTATTTAAGGAATTTAGGGACTAGCAAGGCAAGTTATAAAGGAGTATCTAGATTACTAAAGAAATAAACTAGCAAGGCATAAGCCGTATAGAGGACTATAATCTATTAAAATACCAGAGAGACTATAGGAGGTTATATTATAGGACTTTATTGTTAAGTTACTAAAGTTAAAGGACCCTATTACTAGACAAGATCATAACGCGATCTTGGTAATAGTAGATAAGTTAACTAAGTAGGGTTACTTTATATTATATATAGAAGAAATCTTAGCAGAAGATGTAGCTAGAATCTATATTAAGGAAGTGTTCGCAAAACACAGAGCATTAAATAAGATTATATTGGATAGAGATCTAAGATTTATAGCAGCATTCTAGGAGGTATTCTTAGCAGAACAAGGGGTTTAAGTAGTAACGTTAACTGCATATCACCTATAGATAGATAGTTAAATAGAGAGACTAAACTAGACACTAGAACAGTATCTAAGATATTATATTAATTATGCACAGAATAATTAGGTATTATTACTACCAGTTATATAGTTTATATATAACGCAACACTATAGAAAGGGATAGGCACATTACCTTTTAAGGTAAACTATGGGTATAAACTAAGAACGTCGCTATCGCTACAACAAGTAAGGAAAACGAGTAAAACAGCTAAGGAAAAAATAGAGATATTAATAAATCTCTATAATTACCTCAAAAGTATAGTAAAACTAGTACTAAAAAGAATAAAAAGGTACTATAACACTAAGAGATCTAAGGGACCAGATCTTAAGGAGGGAGATAAAGTATAGCTACTACACAAAAATTTTAAGAGTTAATAATTAAGTAAGAAGTTAGACTATGTCAAGCTAGGACCATTTATAGTTAAGATAAAAATCTTAGAAGTTATATATAGACTTAACTTACTAGAGAAAATAAAAATCTACCCTATACAATACGTTGCAATGCTAGAGCCAGCACAAGGGAATGTTAAGCCACCAGTTTACAAGGCAGACACATATAGAGGACAAGAGAAAGACAAATAGCAAGTTTTAAGGATTATTAGTCACAAGGACGTTAATAAGGAAACTTAGTATAAAGTAAAGTAGATAGGCTATAAGGAGACTACCTAGGAACTACTAGATAACTTAAAAAACGCTATAGAAAAGGTACAGGAGTATTAAAAGAAAATGGGTTAGGCAATATTAATAAGAAAGAGTTACTAAAAAATAAATTACCTAAGGGGGACCTAAGAGGAGCAGCTACTAAGGTACTTAGAGTTGTTTCCTTCTCTATAGGAAGAACTTCCATTCTTTTATTACTAAGTTTCTAAAGACCTTATTCCATAAGCTTCTACTTCTTAAAACGCACCTTTTTATATACCTTTTTAAGACAAGTCAAATAAGCGAAGGCCATTTACTAAGACTTAAAGGCACGACGCTGAGCTTTAAAAGCTTTCGCAGTGGCCTTAGATAAGTAACGAAGCTTATTACAAGCAGCCGCTAGGGCGCTCTTAAGCTTCTTAGCCTTAAATTAAATATAAGACCCTAAAACAAATTACTTAAGGAATACAAAGGTTGTTAAGAGTAATAGGACATATATACTTAGTGTTAAAAACTAAGCGAATGTTGCAAGATAATTAAATGTTTGCTTTAGTGCACTCTAAATAGGAAGAGGGTTGCCAAAATAAGGGACTTACTAGCGCAATATAAACCAACCCCTCTTTCGCACAACAAGAATATGGAGATAGCATTATCTTACTAAGCTACAGTATGGCAGCCATAGTATAGGCATAGCGCTGCGCTTATAAAGAGGAAGGAGCTTTAGGTATAATAAGTAAGGATATTAACTAAATTAATTAAGTAGATATTACACCTCTAGTAAACAACTTGGAGATGTTAGAGATCTTTAAGAACGAAGATAAAGAGAAGGAAGATAGTGTTACAGACGCTTTAAGTATAATGTTATAACTACTAAAAGAGGAGTCAGAAGAAGCTAGTTGGTTAATAAGGGCACAGACCAGAATGGAGCTAGTAGAACTATATAACAAGGAATAGTAACCAAGGTCACGTGATATTGTACGCAGTGTACGCAGTGTATAGGTGGAACGTCCACGTATAATACGTATAGTACGTACTTTATGTACAAGGAGGATTTCTTAGGAGTACGGATGTGTATTTAAAGGACCACAGTCTCTACCTAAATAGTTCTTCTCTTTGTAGTAAATCTTAGAATACAATTGGAGTTAATCTATTAGGCAACCACTCCACCAGTTATATTATACTGTTTACATTATTAACTTCCTGTTTACCTACACACCTAGCCCATTAACGAGTCCATCGTAGTACCTACTATAAGGCTCCATTACACGTTCTGTGGACCGTATTTTATAGTAGGGGGTTTATAACCCTCTTTAGCTCCTATTCCATTTTCTATAAGTTATCCTTTTAGTTTATATATTTAGTATAGTATCTAATATTCCTTGCTGTTCTTTATAGCTATATAGGGCCTAAGCTAGCTGGCTTATTACTAACTTCCTAGGTTTCTAGTACTAGTAGTATAATATTAGTAGTCTGGAGACGGCGTAGTATACAGACCCATTGCGAATTAAGCTATATATCTTTCTTAAAGGCCTAGTCCCTACGCATAGTATTAGCCTAGTAAATGGTGTCTATCTATAGCCGTATAAGATTTTCTATTATAATGCTGATTTCCTTTATAAAAGAAGGTATTAGGGGTAGGGTTTTGGGCCAGATAAGCCGTCTACTCTATATATTAAGCTGTAAGCCTAGATAGGCTAGCTATTTTCTTCCTAAAATTATATTGTGGCTTCCTAGGTCCGTAATAAGAAAGGGGACATTATACTACCTTTATCCGTCTACATAGAGGTAAATCTGTAAGATAGTTATAATAGGCGGTCCATCGGGAAAATATGGTACCCTACCAATAGCCTCAATGGTTGGTGGTTGACGCAATTGGCGCGCAGTTGAGGGCATTTAGCAACTCGACCGACTAGCCTATGTCGTATTTTTTTGACACGCAGCCTGCGCGCAACCTGCCAGCAATCTGCGCATTTAGCAACTATAATTATATTTACCTCTTTTAAATAAACAAAAGCTACTTTAAGGCTATTTATAAGGCTAGCAAAATAAATATTATTATTTTAGATAATTTAATATAATATAGCGATGGTTCTCTTCTACCTATCTACCTATTAACTTACCTACCTGCCTATCTACCTACCTGCCTGCATCGCCTACCTGTCTGCATCGCCTACCTGTTTGCATCTGCCTACCTGTCTATATCTGCCTACCCGTCAGCATCTGCCTACCTGTCTGCATCTGCTTGCCTGTCTGCATCTGCTTGCCTGTCTGCATCTGCTTGCCTGTCTGCATCTGCCTACCCGTCAGCATCTCCCTGTTTGTGCCTACCTGTCTGTGCTGCCTTGATTCGATCGATCGATCGAATCGTTTATAGTGTTCGCTGGCTAGTCGTTGTCGTCTGGCTCTGG
>Ga0307507_10007389_pt1 | contig 16036 bp, 3 predicted proteins | sample 7_EM_MG_FD_207223 | JGI IMG/M metagenome (GOLD analysis project Ga0307507, IMG submission 207223) | Populus trichocarpa ectomycorrhiza microbial communities from riparian zone in the Pacific Northwest, United States - 7_EM | ecosystem: Host-associated > Plants > Roots > Unclassified | place... | reverse complement strand
TAGGGGAGGGTGAGGAACTTAAGGTTCCTCACCACGCTAGTGCCGCGACGACACGTGATGGCAACTTGCCTCACGTGACGGCAACTTGCCGCATATGGCGGCAATTTGCCTTATTCCCAACAAGTAAAAATGCGGATAGGTAAGTACCTTAAATATATTTCCCTATTTATAATACTCTTAAAGTAATATAAAGTTATACTTAGATATAGAGAGCCAAAGTAATATAACCCCTTAATTAGCTAGGTTAAAGAAATACTAAAGTTATTACTTAAAACACAATTTGCCCTATTAATATATATATAACTATTCAAATTTGATATAATATAAATTGCTCTTGCTATAAACCTTAAACTAATATAATAAAGCCATAACTGCTAATTGCGGTAAAGAATATAAAAATATTATATTAAAACCTTTTAAAATTTATATAATATAAGCTGTACCCTTTATTTTATTAGCAAAAAAATAAAACTATAATATCTTTACTATAATAATAGAAGATATTAAAAAAGCGCTAGAACTGAAGTAATATATTAACCTTTAACCTCTTATACCTAAAGAGTATTATAATCTAATTAATAAGTTTAAAAAATAATTTATAAATTAACTAACTCTATATTAAGATAAGCACAATTTTAAAATAGAACTTAAGCTTAGTATAATACTAAAGTTTAGTCCGCTATATAGTATATTACAAAAAGAACTGCTTATAATATAATAATATATTAATAAATATCTAGAAAAAGGATTTATTTACCCTAGTTAATCTCTATTCACCTTACCTATACTATTTATTAAAAAGCTAAAAGGAGGCTTAAGAGTCTATATTAATTATTAAGCTCTAAATATAATTATAATTTAATACTAATATCTAGGCCGTCGAAATCGGACTCTGCACCTGTACGTGGTGACGGCTACGAACCTAGTCTTTGAAGTTCAGATCTAGAGCTAACGCAGAGACGTCGCACAGCGTGCAGACAGGACCTGGTGGTGGTTGTGGGCGTTAAGGGCGGTAGTGAAAAATTTTCGGATGGTGAGATCTTAAAAACCACTACTATTGGCCCTCTACAATATGACGACTACTACACTATTCTCCTATCTAGGGCACCTATACAATCCAACATGGATGCGCAGTTTTCGATAACATCCCTAAAATCCCCAATAGAAAGCATCAACGACCTTATATTAACAAACGGACAAGCGTGAACAAGCGAACAAACGAGCAAATATACGGCCCCTCCTAACCCCTAGGGCAATCGCCCGCGGAGCATGCGGTCACTTGCTGTACTACCATAATACTACTAAAAGGCAGCTGGATAACCCCGTACGGTTTTCCTTATCTCCTCTCAACGGAGTGGTGCCCTTAGAGAGGGCCTAGTGACTAGGGCCTAGGCACAAAAGATACCCAGATACACACACACACATCCCACTTTCATCTTTTAGTATTAGGATGGTAGAACGGATGAATCCCCCTTACGCCTTTAATAGGCCTTAGGGGGGGGGAGGCAAGGCGTATATGGCAATGGTTAATAAGAGAGATAGCATACAGGGGGTGGTTAAGATACGGGACACAACTACAAGCATACGGCAATCAATTAGCAAGGCCTAGCTAGGACGTAGTGAACCCTAGCTCTAGATAAGCTAGAGAAGGAAGCAGTGGTTCCTAAGGAGTTCAAAACATCCAAAGAGGAGGACGTAGCTATAGGCCCGCAGGGCCGCGGCTACGTGCAGGCATGGCAATTCGGGGTTTTTCATCCTACTGAGGTGGCTTATAAGGTTTTTCCTCCCCTAACTGCAGGGTTTTCTTCCTGTAAATTACAAGTTTTCCCCCTGTAACGGAGTAGTCTGCGTGGGCTAGATAGGATCCGTATCAGACGTTAATTAAAGAGTTACTACTACTAATATCTAATTCTCCTAATTTAAGAGATACTTAACTATTTAGTAAAGGTATAGTACTTTATAAAGCTTAATATAGTTACTACTTTTAATTAAATATATATATACAAAGGAGATAAGGAGTATATGGCCTTTTATATATAATAGAGACTCTTTAAATACCTAGTAATGCTATTTAGCATAAAAAAGGGTCCTAGTATGTTTTAGTAATATATTAATAATACACTTTATAAATTCCTTAATATATTTATTACTGTATATATTAATAATATATTAATCTACTTATCCTTGCTTTTTAAGCATTAAAAATAAATTAAAATAGGGTTTAAATGCCTATAAGATGCGGGCTTATAATATATTATTAAAAAATATAAGTTTATATATTTAAGGTTATATACTTAGGCTTAATTATATCCTATAATAAAATTAAAATAAACCCTAAGAAAGTTGCTATAATTATAAACTAGAAAAGCCCTAGTAATATATAAGATATTTAAGGATTTCTAGAATTCGCAAATTTCTATTATTAATTTATTAACTACTTTTTAGAAATTATTTAGCTATTAATAAACCTAATAAAAAAGAATATAAAATTTAAATAGAACGCTAGATATAAATAAGCTTTTAATAACTTAAAATATTACTTTATAACTGCTTTAATTCTTATCTATTTTAACCCTAACCTTAAATATATTATTAAAATAGACTTATTTAATTATGTGCTAGGGGGGGTATTATTATAATATAATAAGAACGGCGAGCTATATCTAGTAGCCTTTCTTTTTTAGAAACTTGCCTTTATTAAATTAAACTATAAGATATATAATAAGGAACTACTTATAATTATTAAATACTTTAAATAATAGCATTTTAAGCTTAAAAAATCATTATTTCTAATACGCGTATTAACGGACTATAAGAACCTATAGTACTTTACAACTATAAAGCAATTAATATAATACTAAATTTATTAGGCTAAATACCTCTTATAATTTAATTTTAAGATTATATACTAACTAGGCAAACTTAATTAGAAGCCTAATATATTAATATAATAATTATAGAACCTATCTATAAATGGTTTAGATAATGTCGGTATACTCGCATTATCAACGTACACGAATATCACTTGTAGTGGTACGTATGCGGTGTTAAAGTTGGTAGTTATTGATGTCTAGAAGTAAGGGGTTGCTCTAAGGTTAGATTAGCTAGTCTCGCTTTGTAGTTGTAACCACGTTACGTGATTAATGTTCCAACACTAAAGCAACTCTAAAAAGAAGGCTAATCTACACTCCAAAGCCAAGTCTACTTCTAGACTATTTATAGTATATATGTAATAGTTAGAGATCCAATTAATATATAATAGCTTCCACGCTCCTTTTACAAGTCCGTAATTATATAACCTATATTACGGCTTGTATAAATGCCTCTAAACTAAAGCTTGCAGAATTATAAAGATTCTAAGCTAAGGAGAAGAAGAATTGTTAGGGGTAGTAGGTTAATATGTCGCGAGGGCCGCTAAGGCGCTAGTGGTAAGTAAGCTAATAGCAATTTTCTATGCCGGGTATGGAAAATCCTAATTAGTTAGTGGAAGTCAGGGTCCGTAGAATATATACCCTAGTACTGTTATAATCCTAGTTATATAACGCTAAGCTAGATCTAAGTTCATTTATTTAACCTATCCTACAACTTATAGGTTAATTTAGTTTATATTAATAAGCCGTTAAAGAGCCGCATAGGGTTTTCCCTTTGTTATGGTATTAGTAGGGTTGGCCTCTGTTAATCTATTTTACCTCTATAATCTATCTCTGTTTATAGGCTTGCTAAAGGCACATTATATTAATTATTAGGCGTTTTTCCTAGGTGGTTCCGAGTTATACTAGACAGTTATATAAGGACTTAGAATTAGTATAAAGCGCGAGTAGGAGGTTAATTTGTAGGATCTTGTCTACTATAGACTTAATCGCAACGCTGATGTTAAAGCTATAGGCCGTATTGTAGAGTTTAGAAGCTAGTACGCTCTAAGTAACTCTTTTGCACTTAACTAAGCTCTAATAGACAATATTGGCCTTCTTTATAGCATTAGCTAGTACAATAACGTAGCTGATCTGCGAAGAGAGGTCCTTATTATTTGTCACGGAGCGAGCACAAGCGATGGTAATATATAGCAAAGTAGATATTATTAAGCTATGTACATAAACTGCGTAATAAAGTCAAGACGTTGCGTAAGGAGAGAAGGTAAGGAAACGGGGAGAAAGGGTATATATTATTAGTTTTGTTGCTTGGTTAATACGTGCACGGAGCAGGATAGGATTTGAGGAGCGGTCCTGGCAGAACTTGGCAGGATTCATTAGACTTAGCAGAATATAGCAGAATACGGCAGATTGCCATTAAATTGCCATAAATTGCCGGCAGATTGCTATCTCGCGGTTAGTCTCTTCTTACTGCGTTGGTGGAAACAGGTAGACGTGTGTAAGGTGTTACAGAGGTGTCCTATAACAGTACCCCCCCTTTAAACTTGAGCTTCTGCAAGATGGGGCTGTGGTAGTTCTAGGTAGAGTTCGTAAAAGTCTTCTACGGCTTGTATAAGTCCTACAGAGTTAACAGGTTCCTATAAGGGCTTAGTAAAGCCTCTCCATTTTATAAGGTATATATATTTGCGTTTCTGTTTATTATACTTAATATTGTTAACTCTTTCAACAAGGTACTCATCCTTACCATCCACTTTAACTGGTGGGGGAGGGTCTTGGATCTGTCTAGGTAGGGCGTCTAATATAGGGGCGGCAGGGTAGAGGACTGACGTATAGAATATGGGGTGGATTTTAACCGTATCAGGGAGCTTCAGTTAGTAGGTATAAGGAGAGACAACTTTTCCAACCTTATAAGGGCCAGCGTTCTTCCAGTTAAGTTTCTTAGTAGGTCGTTTTATATTTAGATTTCTTGCGTTTAGCCAAATAAAGTTACTAATTTGGTAAGCTAGTACTAGGGTTCGGTTCTTATTTGCTGCGGCTTTATAGACAGACTAGGCCTATATTATTTCATTAGTAAGAAACTCTTGTAGTTCTTCTATCTTCTTTATAAATTCGTTTACTTCTGCAACTTATAAGGCCTAATAAGCTAGGCAAGGAACATTACTAAAGGGTTTAAAACCCATTTGTAGGTGCTGGCCGTAATTAGCTAGGAACGGGGAGACCTTTGTGGTTTCTAAGACGGAGTTATTTGCAGTAAATTCAGTAAATGCAAGCCAGTCTATCCAGTCGTCCTGTAAATACGACGTGTATATCCAAATATACTATTCTATTATAGCATTTGCACGTTCCATTTAACCATCCGTTTCCGGGTAATATGCTATAGATAATAGTGCTTTAATGCAGAGTTAGGTAGTTAGTTCTTCCTAGAACACTAAGACGAACTAGCGACCTCTATTAGAGACAATCGTTTTAGGGAGTCCGTAGAGTTTCCATATATAATCTAGGAACAGTTGGGCAACGGCAGGTGTTAATATATTAGGGCAGGCGATTAAGTGTCTTATCTTAGATAGTTAATCTATAACTACCATAATATTTATGCATCCTTTACTTATGGGGAGATCAACAACAAAGTTAATTAAGATGTCCTTCCATCTTCGGTCCGGAACAGGCAGTGGCTTTAGAAAGCCGTTATACGTCTTATACGAAGCTTTAGCTCGTCGGTAGGTATGGCAGCTGGAGACATACCTTCGTATTATATTATATATGTTCGGCCAGTAGTATTCTTATTGGAGCAGTTCCAGGGTTTTTCCTTAGCCTAGGTGGCTGGCTACTGGTAGGTTGTATATGTGTTCAAGGAGCTTAAGCTTAAGTTCATCATAATTAGGGACAACTAGGCGGTTCTAGTAGTATAAGTGGTTTCCACGGACTTTACATTTACTTAGAGAAACCTTTTTAAAGTATCTAACGCCATCTTAAATTAGCTTAAGCGTCTCTTAGATAAATTTATTATTTAGATATTCATTAACTATAATCTATTTAATAGTTTAATTAGTTATTTTAAGGGCGTATACTATAAGATCTTTAACAGGGGGATTAAATAGCTTAGGGCGGAGTAGAGTCTAATTATAGTAAAAGTATGCTTCTTCTTAAGCTAGTGCGTCCTATAAACGTTGGGTTAGGGCATTAGGCTTCTAGCCTTAAACGCCTAGGTAGTACGTAATTAAGAATTGGAATTAGGACAGATATTCTAACCAGTAGGCTTAATAGTGGCTTAGCTGTTTTATAGTTATAAAGTACTATAGGTTCTTATAGTCGCTAAGAACTTTAATTAGGAATCTAGTTCCTTCTAATTCTAGTTGCCATTGCTTAAAGCATTTAATAATTACTAGTAATTCCTTATTATAGATCTCATAATTATATTTAGCTGGGCTTAGTCATTTTAAAAAGTATGCTATAGGGTATAATACTCCTTCCTTATTATATTAAGATAGAATACCTCTAGTAACGTAATCAGATGAGTCAGCTTCTATAATACTTATTCAGTCTGGGTTAAAGTGTTAAAGCACAGGTACAGTGGTAAATATAACCTTTAGATAAGCAAAGGCCTTCTTACATTCCTTATTAAAGATAAAGGCTTTGTCCTTTTGGGTTAAGGCTATAAGGGGTGAAACTAAAGCAGAGAAGTTATTAATAAACCGTTAGTAGAAGTTGGCGAAGCCTATAAAGGCCCTTACGTCCTTAACGTTCTTAGGTTCTTGCCAGTTTACAATTACTTCAACCTTCTTGGGGTCTATTTGTATGCCATCTATAGAAATAACAAGTCTAAGGTATAGGACTTCTGTTTTATAGAACTCGCATTTATCTACATCTAATTATAGACCGGCTCCGCGTAAGGCTTGTAGGATCAGTTTAATATATTTTCGGTATTTAGCTAGATTATTGCTGTATATTAAGATGTCGTTAATATAAGCAGTATAAAAGACGTCTAGGTATGGGCGTAGGGTATTATTTATAAAGTGTTAGAATAAACTTGGGGCATTTATAAGGCCAAATGGCATTACTAAGTATTTAAATAATCCGTATTAAGTACAAAATACAGTAAGCCATTCGTCTCCTTTTGCGATATAGAGGCGGTTAAATGCGTGGATAATATTAAGCTTTGTATAGAAGCGAGCCTTACTTAATTGGTTTAGTGTCTCTTAGATTAACAGGATTAGGTATTAGTTCTTAACAGTAACAGCGTTAAGGGCTTAGTAGTCTATATAGAAGCATAGACCACTACCAGGTTTCTTAACAAAGATTACTAGTGCGGCTATAGGTAATGAACTTGCTCTAATAAAACCCTTATCCAGATATTCGTCTAAGTACTTTTATAGTACTTAGAGTTTGTTTTAGGATATTCTATATAAGGGTCTAAATCTAGGATGTTTTTCTTCTTTAACTACAATCTTATAATTATATAGACGGCATTCTAGTAGCTTATTGGCTTTCTTTTATAAGAATATATCTAAATAATTATAGTACTCTACTGGTACCTTCATGGTAGGGTTAGTATGCTTCTTTAGTGCTAAGGCCTTCTTAATATTAGCTATTGTAATAGCGAAGATTATGTGTTCTGGTTTCCTAGTAAGTTGTGCTAGCGGAGTAGCTCTAATTATGTGGATATTTAAGGTGTTAAGCAAGCTTAGATCGTCCTTAGTTTCTTATTTAGGTTTAGGTTTAATGTCGGTTATAGAGTTAGTATTAGATTTAGGTTCAGGTTCTTTAAGTATCCTTTTTATAGTAGAATACTAGTTCTTCTGGTACTTTTATATATTAAGCTTAAGCTTCTACTTGGTTCCGGGTGCAGCAGTTAGAGTTAGTTTATATAGTTATACATTATTTTTAGGTTCTTAGTGGTCGTCGGTAAAAGTCTCACGTTAGTGAAATTTAGTGGAATTCTCTAGTAGGTGGAATCGGGTGGACTTTTTAGGTATAGGGTAGACGTTAGTGGAAATTTTAGACTAGTAGATCTTAATGGATTTTCCAGATTTCGGTTTGGGGTCTAAGCAGCGAGTCATAAGGTACTTCTGCTTGCAGTAGGAGGCGGTAAATAGAAGCTTAAGGTTATCCTAATCAATGGTTACCTTATATAGCTTTATCTAGGGTTGTTTAAGGATTACTAGGTAACCTAGGGTAGTTATAAAGAGCTTAATTAATTCTTTATGGTTTAGGTATCGGAGTCTTAGGGCCGCTATATAAGTAATACGGCCCAAGATAGTGCGTTTGCCATTAAATCCAAATACGTTAATATGCCGGTTAAGGGGTATTAGGGTAAACCTATTGTCTTACACAAAGATCTTATTAATAAATCCTATGCCGCTAGCTCCTATATTAATTAGGACTTAAGTATTAGCCTATTAACCTTTCTACTAAAGACGGCAGTTAATGGTTATACTACAATCCCAAAAGTTAAGTTTTACAACATCTAATGCATTTAACGAGATCCTATAACATAGCTATCCCAGAGAGCGACTTAACTCCAGGACATGCCTTTTAGTGGCGAGTAGGAAGGGGTTCCTATAGAATATCGGTTGTAACTTTATCCTTATAAGTGGTACTTACTAAACGCGGGGCTAAAGCCAGGTAAAGATCAGGGACAGTAACTAGAGGATTAATATAGTAAACAGTTATTAGTGTTGGCCGTTTATAAGTTGTGTTGGGGTATAGGGACGGAGCAGTATCTTAAAATATATTCCTTACTTCCGTATTTAAAGCAAAGGCCTAGCTTAATGCGTCGTTCTTATTTAGGGGACCCTAGTGGAGCGTATCCTAGGGTCCCTATATTAATATCTATAGCATTAGGGTGCTTAGGCTAAGACAATAACTTAGTAGACGTTTACAGGGCTGTTATATTATATTAAGGAGTGGACTTTGGTGTTAGGCGTAGTATATTATTATACCGTTTATTAATAACGTTTGCGCAGGCGTTAAGAGCTCCTGGTAGGTCTATACCTATTAGGGAGGTTTTTAGTTTAGGGCTTAAGGACTTAATAAGGCTATTAACTAATATGGAGTTATTCCAGCCTGTTTTCTTTACGTAATAGTTGAATTCAGAGAAGTATACTAGAAAACTTTTCGTTTCTTAAGTTATATGGTTTATCTTCCTTTAAGCGGTAGCTTAACGGTTTAGGTTACCGTATATAGCTTTAAGTAGTACAACTAGACTTTATACTAAGTTCGGTTAAAGGGGTTTAATAAGGTTAGTTATATCTCCTCCTAGTTAACTTAGGGCGTAGCAGAGTTAGTTAGCTTTAGTTAGGTAGTAGTTAGTATTACTAGTTAGCTTATTTTTAAGCTAGCTTAGAAATAATTAGAGTTCTTATTATTTACTAGTAAATATTAGAGGGTTTAGTAGTTATTCGGATTATTATAGTGTAGTAGTTGGTTTGGGATAAATAGTTACTATAGGTTTAGGACTCTCGTCCCGCGTGTTCGTCTCTAGAGAAGGCGTTCGGTTTTAGGGCCCTAGTATAGGCATCCTAAGGGTGCGAACTTCTTCTTAAAGGTCCTTAATTATTTATAGGTGTTGTGCCTCTTATTTAGCTTGTTATTAAGTTAAAGTGGCTTAGTTCTGTACAAGGGCGTCTATAAAGAACTTCTATATCTCTACTAATTGTTCTTAGAGTGCGGATATAATACCGGCGGCTGTTATAGGGGCTTTGGGGTTGTTCTGCATTTTGGAGGGTGGTATATAAGGTTAACGCAATATAGTGTTACAAAGCGAGCATAAGTGATGGTAATATATAGCAAAGTAGATATTATTAAGCTATGTATATAAACTGCGTAATAAAGTCAAGACGTTGCGTAAGGAGAGAAGGTAAGGAAACGGGGAGAAAGGGTATATATTGTTAGTTTCGTTGCTTGGTTAACACGTGCACGGAGCAAGATAGGATTCAAGGAGCGGTCCTGGCAGAACTTGGCAGGATTCGTTAGACTTAGTAGAATATGGCAAAATGCGGCAGATTGCTATTAGATTGCCGTAGATTGCCGGCAGATTGCCGTCTCGCGGTCGGTCTCTTCTTGCTGCGTCGGTGGAAACAGGTGGACGTGTGTAAGGTGTCACGGAGGTGTCCCGTGACATTATTAGCAAATAACGCGTCCGTGAATACTAGTAGCTATAGGGTTTTAATATCTAACTTAATAAACTTAAGGCCTCTATTAGCGTTCTTAATTTACCAGTTTAGATACTTATTTAGCTGTTTTATATCTTCCTTATTAGGGTTAATTACCTAGGCGGCAAAGGATAAATTAAATAAAGCCTCTAGCTGGTAAACTAAAGCAATATATATACCTCTAGTATATTAAGCGATGTACTAGTCCTTTAGAGTTAAGGTTTTTGTAGCTCCCCTTAATCCCGTACTCGTAGCAAGCTTAGTGCTAATTATACTAAGGTTTATGTATTATTGTTCCTAAGTAAGCGTAATACTCCCGTTAGTTAGTAGCTAAATAACTCCACTATTAAACTTAATGGGCGTATTAACGGTAAGTTATTCCTATTCCTTAGCTATAAACTTGGCCTTATGTAGCTTGTTTTACTCTGTGTTTATAAAGGTCTTATCTACTAGGAATAGAGTATTATTAGTTTATAGGCCTATAATGCTAAAGGGTTTGTTGCTCTATAGGAGGTAGGGGTCGTATATAGACTGGTCCATATGTAACTGCTAGATATAATATAAGTAATACGTCTTAAACTAGTGGTTACTGGCTTCTGGTACTCTATAGAGTGGTCTTACAACCTTTAAAATGGAGGCCTTATTAATCCTAAGTTACTTAATTAGCTCGTGCGGAGGTTATACATAGAATTCTTAATTTAGTGTGGTAGTTAATTATATATAGGCCTGTAAAATATCTTGGAGGTAAAGTCGTGCCTATAGAAGCTTTATGGCGGCGATATAGAGAATTAGTTATTAGCTGACTTATTAAATGGTTAGTAATTAGGTAAGGACCAGTTCCTTTTCTAAGTTATTATAAGCTTATATAACTAGTTAGGATTTCTTAAAAGCTTTATTAGTTCCCTTATTCTTAATCTTATTAATAAATTATGAATTAAAGAGTTGTACGCCTTATGGTATATCCGTAAGTCTTATAATCTTAAAAACTCCCTTTTTAAGTAGACCGGTAAGCTCCTTCTGTTAGGAGGCGCTAAATTAAGTACTAAATTAACTATTATCCTATAGGTAGATAGTGATATTAATTATAGCCGTAAGTAAAGGGTATTTATAAGGGCGTCCTTTGCCTTGTTTTAGGGGTTATTACTAAGCTTTAGTAGGTCTCTCTAAGATAGTCTTAGGAAGAACTAACCTAAATAGAGGTTTAGGTGGCGATTCTGGTCCAATAATTTGCTCCTGCGATTTAGTTGCTTAAAGGTAGGGTTTTACAACTATAGATTAAAAGGCTGTAGGTCCGCTAGACAGTTTAACGGTATATATTTTACCCTTAATAGTAAGTAAGGTAAATGGTCTGTCCTAATAGCTGCTTTAGCTAGTATTTCCTTCTCTCCAAACTAAAATAGGCGAATTTAGTAGGAGATTATAAATCGCATTAGCATTGGGTCCGTTTCGCATATTTAGCGCGTTAGCGATTTATTGTTTAGTTTATAGCTTTTATATCTCCGCTATAGCCTTTTTAATTATAGCAGCGCGTTATATAACCGTGGGGGATAGTATATTGGATTTAACTATTTAGAGATAGGCTCTAAAGACTAGAAGTATAGGAACTAGTCCTTTAGGGCCAGCTAAATTATTAATTACTTTAAACGCTATTTAGAGTCCTATCTCCTTATTAATTTTAGGGATTTTAGTTATAATAATCTAATAGGCTCGCTATAATGGACTATGGTAGCGCTCTACCATTCTAATAGAGTTATATGCTTTAACTAGTACTCCCTTTATACTAATTCCTATAATAGTAGTATATTGCTTAAATTCCCTACTAATAAAGTTCTTTTTGGTATTATAGGTAATTAGGTCTAATGGCCCTAGGTAGATATTAATCTAGTATATCCGTAAAACGTTCTATATGTGTTTGGCGCTAATATCTTATAGCCATCTACTGGCTTAAAATTGCGTTCCTTTATTAATGATGTGTAGGAGGGGTAATCCGCTGATATATATAATGTTAATAATAATATTATAGTTAAAATTAACGTTGTTTTATAGGGTAAAGCGGAATCTGCCTAGTAATTTACTAAACTTCTAACAGTAGTAGCAGAACTTGGTTAGTTACTTAATAGCCATTCTATTAGTTTTATAGCCAGTATAATAGAGTAGCTTTTGCAATTTCTTAACTAAGGGATATCTAAATCGACAATATAGGCGCCGTAGCTCTATATTTGTTAAGTAGCAGGGGTTCGCGTTAAAGGATTTAAACAAATATAACTGTAGTAATAAGCTCTATAAGAGAAATAGGTGGCCAAACTGTTATACTACTAGCACTTTTTTGGTGTAAGTAATGATAACATTTCTAAGGTTGTTGTAGTAGATTTGGAGTCTATCTATATCCGCTAAGTAGAGTAAGAAGGGGGTATCTATATGGATAATATAAAACTGTATCTTGCCTATAGGGGTAACAATATCCGCAGTTCTAATGGAGGTAGCAATTCCAATGCCAAACTGCACGTTAACTTGTCCTTTAGTTAAGGTATTAAGTTTTATAGATTGGTCCGCGTTCTATAGTGCCTGGAATTGTCTATAACTAGCTATAGACTTCTTTAACGTACTAGTATCGATTATAATTCCTATAAATACCGTAGAAGTATAGCGTAAAGCGGCAGTTATTGTGTTGTAGTTAAACGGGTCAGTTTCCATAGTAGGTTCCGTAGAGGTTGCAGTAAGTAAGTAGGCGTAAGCCTTATTAGCTAGTTCTACGCTTATAGAGGTTGCTTTATCTATAGTAAGAGTCCCAAATAATATAAGGTAGTAGCCGTTAGGGTCTTCTAATTCTTCCTTACTGTTATTATTATTAGTGTTTTTATTAGTGCCTATGTCTAGTACAAAAGCTTTAAAAGTCTTATTGCACTTATTATTGTTATCTCCTTTACAGTAGACAGTATATTATCTAAAGCGTTCTTTAAAGTTACCGTTATGGCCCTTATTATTGTTAAAACGTCTTTTATACTTATCTCTAGAACAACTCCACTCCTCCTTTATATATTTCCATAAGCGGCAGCTCTCCTTTTGGCAAATATAGCATTTACCCTTTAGGGGTCTAATAGTGTTTTATCTATAGGAGCGGGTTTAGTTACGGTTGTTACGGGTGTTACGGTGGTATATATAATCCGTAAAGTAGGCTCCTTAAGACGGTCTTATTAAGGCCTAGGAAGGGTATTCCTTCTCCTATACAACTATAGAAGATTGAAACTTGCTAATTAACTAAAAGAGGTCTTTAGAAGGGTTAGAAATGGTAATACGGCATACTGGTACTCCTTAGCAAGTGGTAACTAGCTTATTCGTAAGGAAAAGGTCTATATAAAACTCTAGGTATAATCCGTGGCGATATTTTAGGAGCTTATTAACGAGTAGTTAGAAACTCTAATAGATTTACTTATTAGGGTTCTTGTTAATAATTCCTTGGAAGTCAGTGGCGTTCCATTTAGTAAGGTTTCTCTAATAGTACTCTAGTCCTTTAAAGAAGTAACGCATATAGTTGCATGTCTTAGTAAATAATCTAGTTAAAAAGTTACTATTATAGTAGTGATCCTAAGCAAGTCCCTTTAGCATAGTTAGGAATGCAGTTATATAGCCTTTAGGAGGTAGACCAGCTCTCTTATAGATATTATAGAAGATAGTTAACTTAAAGTTAAAGCTATTACTCACTCCATCGTACTTCTGGCCGTCTATATAGATCTTAGTAATAGTAGCTGCCTCTTTACTATATATAGGTAGGTGAATAGTAGGGTTAGTATTGGTAGTACTAGGGTAAAGATACTGGGCAGGAGGAGGGCCAAATGGGGTAGGAGTGGTTCCTAAAGGGAGGGTAGAGGCAGTTGCCGCAGGCGATAATTATTAATTCTGCGTCTATAGGAGTTAAGTAAAGAGGGTAAGTAGTTAATCTTAGGTAGAGGTAGGTGTAGCTTACTATTAGGTGGCGGTTGGTGCAGTTTGCTAGGGTATAGATATAATAGCTAGTTAGGGTGTTATAGGGGTAGGTATTTGCGTTCTAGGTATTATAGCTATAGCTATAGGCTAAATTACAGGCGTCAGAGGTAGTAGAGGTAGTAGGCTATAAAAGGGGGTTATAGGAACTAAAGAGGCTATAACTAATAGGGGCATAGCTTAATTTAATATCAGAGCTATTTATATAGGGTTAAGTTATTCTTATAACGCCACTATAATTATAGGGCTGACTTCCTTAAGAGCTCCTGTGATTTCCTTATCTATCTATTTATAAGGTTCCTCTTCTGTAAGAATATTATACAGGACCTTATAAAGTGGGTATCTGTTGCTATATGCGGCAACATATACTCCTCTTTAGAGTAGATAGGTACAGAGCTTTGCTCTAGTAATAGAGCATATCTTCCTAAAGTCCTTAATAGTAAAGCCTTTAAATTCTTCCTGGAATAGCGACCATAATATATAATCCGTGAAGTTCTCATATGTATACTTATAGATTTTTGTTTCTATATATTCTTCCAGGTCTTCCTTTAAGGCAGTTGCTGTATCAATCCTATAACCATACCTAGTGATTCTCTCCTTCCATTTAGGGTCCATCTTGTTATACCTTTATATATATTATAGTTTGAGGTTTAAGGCTTAAATAGAGGTTAAGGTTAAGGTTAAGGTTAAGGTTAAGGTTAAGGTTAAGGTTAAGGTTAAGGTTAAGGTTAAGATTAAGATTAAGGTTAAGGGTTTTAAGGTTTAAATAGGGGTTAAGGTTAAGGTCGAGGTTAAGGGTTGTATATACGTTCTCTACAGCCGTCGGGCCTATAAAGTGTTCTTAGTAAGACTGCTATTCTCTTAGTAATCTATTATATTGGCTGTAAGGCCAGTACAAATTCTCTTAAGCGTAAGTAGAAGTTGTAGTCTTCTCCTTTAATAAAATAGATAAGAACTAGGCGATCGTAAACTGTTTCTAGTACTACTTCTTAAGCGCTAGCTATTGCGTATTTCCTGATCTGTACGTCTACTAATTAGTGTCAGTATACTTGCATTATTAACGTGCACGAATATCACTTGTAGTAGTACGTATGCGGTGTTGAAGTTGGTAGTTATTAATGTCTAGAAGTAAGGGGTTGCTCCAAGGTCAGATTAGCTAGTCTCGCTTTGTAGTCGTAACCACGTCACGTGATTAACGTTCCAACAGATAAATATATTATAAATATATTATAGATCTTATTACCCCCTAAATATTTTAAAAAACTATATCCTATATTTTTAAATATAGAACTTAATAGAAATAAATTAGAAGTTAATAAATGGGAAATTGAAATTAATAAGCTAATAGAATATAAATATAAGAGTAATATATAGATAATAGATATAATAAAAGCAATTTAAATAGAAAACTAATAGTATAAAGATATTATACTCGCTAAATATAAAATATAAAATAATTAATTATACTATTAATAGAAGATAGTAGTTCTAAATTTCAAACCTTTATAATTTAAGATACTTAAATTTATATATAACTCTCCTATAGTAGGGCATTCTGGCTATATTAAGACCTATAAGATTATTTAATAAGTATACTACTGGCCTATAATATATAACTATATATAAAAATATATTTAAGTATATAGAATATGCGTATATAGAAAGACCTCTTATATAAAAAAGTAAAAAGTACTTTAACTGCTACTAATTCTAATATAAAAATAGCGTAATATCTTAATTAACTTTATAGTTAACTTACCTAGTAGTAATAGGTTTATAAATATTATAATAGTTATTAACCGCCTTATAAAAATGCAATATATAATCCTTATAGACTTAATTAATACAATATTAGTGCATCAGCATTTTGTTGGGGTGCTAAGATCCTGATCGTCCTGACAGGCTCCTGGCAGGATTTTTGATTTTCCTGATCGTCCTGTCAGGTTCCTGGCAGGAGCGACACCCCTCCCAACACCCCCCCCCAAAGCAACACCCTATGCACACCCCTCAAGCAACACTAAGGCTCTGCACGAA
>Ga0307507_10007388_pt1 | contig 16039 bp, 9 predicted proteins | sample 7_EM_MG_FD_207223 | JGI IMG/M metagenome (GOLD analysis project Ga0307507, IMG submission 207223) | Populus trichocarpa ectomycorrhiza microbial communities from riparian zone in the Pacific Northwest, United States - 7_EM | ecosystem: Host-associated > Plants > Roots > Unclassified | place... | reverse complement strand
TATATATATGAAATACAACGAGTGTCTAGTGTCCAAACATGCAGCGATAAAATCTGTCATGGTCTGCTGTATTGCCAATTTATGCTGCATTTAAAATGTCTCAGCTGTCACAAATACACTCCTGACGCCTGTTTGCCAAGCTATGTAGCTTCTTTTATTCGCCAAGCTGAAGGAGCAACCATCCTGAAGAACATGTATGGAGAATTGTTCTAACTTCACTCTATGTTAAGAGAGTTTTGGCAGTCCAAAATCTCAACTTCTCTTATTAAGAATTACATCGAGAAAATAAATGCCTGTCAGTCTCACATGGCCCTGAAGTTTTACAGATCATACTTTGAATCTCCCGCAATCTGTGGAGGTACTTGATGGTTTCCTACTCGACAAAGGACTCGAGATTTAAGTGAAATCCTTTTGTAGTAGCAGGCACCAGTAACAGAGTTATTGTGCTTCATCAAACATGCTATTATATTTGCACACGAAGAGATTCCGATGGAGAAGCCCACTTGCTCTCTCTTTTTTCTTTAATTTATGGTCCTTTTCTTTTTCTTTAACTCTCTCTCCTTTCTGCTAATCTAGCTTCAGGTGGCACGAGGCGGTAGGGATCAGCCATGCCAACGGTCTACCTCCAACTAAATCCCCGTTTGGAGTTGTTTGAGCTTTCCAAATTCAAAACCCTAATGAAGATCTTTTTAAAAGATTTAGTAACTAAATTTTAATTTTTAATCATTTTTACATTACAAAAACATCTCTCACAGCTGCAAACTACATCGTGCAAACATCAGTTTAGTGCCAAAACTATAATCAATATCTCAATTAAATCTCTAGAGAATCATTTCCAATTTGTAATCTAGGAGTTAGGAATCCTTCTATTTAATAGATTTTGGAAGTCTTTCGTAATGGATTTGTGATAATCTTGGAAAAATTGTAGAGCTGAGAATTCTTTTAGGGTCCAAATAAGAAGAAAAATCTTTGGAAGACAATTGAGATTCACTAATTGAGAATTTTTTTTTGAGTGTTTGTTTGTGAGAGGTGCCACGCGGCCCACCTCACGGAAAGCATGTAATACATGCTTTTTCATGAGGTGCACGGCGGGCGGTGCACCTCTTAAACAAACACACGCACCTCTTAAAATAGTTTGAGGACTACTTGCCCAGAATCTTTTAATAGCCAGACTCAAAACTGTTCAGCCACATTTACTGAAAAAAGCAGCAACAGCATTATCAAACACCATAGAACAATATATATATAACAAATTTGCAAAATTGTGATTTCTCAGTAACATCCATGATAAGTATGCAGCCAAAATCCCTCTTGTTAAAGAGGGTTGATTAAAATGACAATTAAATATTAATGAAAATAAGGAGAATTTAAAGAATAACTATTATTTTACAACTTCTTGTGGATAAATACAGCTATTGATACTAACCGTCAAATGCCTACGATAGATAACAGAACCATACCTGTAAGCATAATACAGGCAGCCTGGTAAACCTCAGATGAAAGGTACAAACTGACGTGTCAGGCTTGTATGATGGCTGATGTTATTGTTTCCGATTCCGTAGGACGCCACGTTGTCTTTTGAACACAAAGCAGTCCCTCATTGTCTTTTGAGTAAATCATCCGGATCTCCCATTTCAGAGATTTGGCCAGGCTCTCAATCTCACCAATGATTTCAACATTGTCACGCACAATCAGCTTTCCTTCTGGCCTCAGGATCCGATCAACTTCTGCTATTACTGCCACTAAGTTGCACCTATGTTTAGAAAAACAACAGAACATCAGGTCACACAAACTATCCAGATCTCTTTCTTTAGGAAGCGGCAATGTGATGAACCTACCTCTTTTTTAGACTGGAGAAGAGATGATCAGCATGGAGAAGATCATAAGTTCTAGGATAGGTATTGAATGATTCACACCAATCATGATACATTCCAAACAAACCACGCTCATAGATCATTGGAAGCGTGTCTGCAGAGTCAATTGGGACTATATTCATAACCCACACTTTCAAGTCTTTCAGTGCCGCAGCAAACCTAAAACAATCACAGAAAAGCATAAGAAAATAAAAGAGCCATGGCAGCACAACGCTATATGCATCTTAATCATGGAAAGTGGAAACATAGCAACCATGATGATCATGAGCTGCTGAGGGGAAACCCCCATCAATCATTAAGTCGAATGACATGCCAGCACATGAACACAAAAGGATAAACCAAAATACTTGAAACACTCCTTTACCCAGCAGAACAAATCAAAAGAATGCAGCTTAAGCTTAACACACCAAAATCTTATCTTTGATTTTATGGGTTCATCTACACCCCAATCAGATCTATCAAAAAAAGCACGTTTTGAATTGGATAGCACACAGATAAGAGAGAGTGTCTCTATTGTGAATGATAAACACAAGTCTGCTTAGCCATCTATAGTATAAAATAAAATTGTTAAATTGCTTACCCTCCATATACAGCTCTCATGTCCATGATATTTCTCACAGAAGACCAGTTGATTCCTATCCCATTCAAATAAGACTGGGAAACAACATTTTTCCAATGTTTATAGTCAGCAGCAAAATCCTCTGCAGCAGCTTTACCATAAACTCCAACCTGAGAATTCAACCAGTATGGTGGTTTCTCCAGCCGTTTTGGCCATTGCTCAGGCCAATGAGACCCACGCAATGATGCATCTACAGGCACTTTATGCATACATGCCTCGAGCAGGACATTCCTGAAGACAAACATCCATTCCTCTATTTAGAGCTTATAATAAAAGTGGTAGCATTTTTACATCGCTTCAATTAGTTCTGATTTTTCCATATTTAGTTTTAGTTTATAAACATTTTCTACCCAAGCTATGATGAAAACTCGGGAGGGGGTAATTGTGGAAGAACAAAAGGTGATTCTAATTCCATGGGACAAATGAAAGTACCACGCTGCATTTGGATCATCAGATTCTTTGCACAGTGGAGGCTCATTTTGCGGTCTATTATTATAGCAGTCATTGGAAGTTGGCTTTCTATATATTGCTGCACCAACACCATTTAGCGTGTCCGTTTTAATCACCACCAGATCCCAGCACATTGACTTTGTTAGTTTGGACATTGCTGCATAGAAGAAAGAAAGAGAGAAAGAAAAGTAATATGAAGACAACCCATAGTACTATCCTCTTGGAAGGAATGCATGCGTTAGAAAATATTCTACCTTTCCAAATGCCCACATCTTCTGGACGCTTTCGATAAACTGGGGTGGCAGACCAGACAAAGTAACCACCAGGCCTCAACACCCGATTCAGCTCCAAAAGAAGTTTACCACCTGCAAGAAGACTCAAAATATCTCTCTGAACCAAAAAAACAAACCGACAGAAATTTTTTGCTAGAGTATAATAGACACAGACATTACCTTCAATGTGCCAAGGAACCCTACAGCGTGCACAATGAACAAGATCAAAAACAGAACTAGGAAAGGGTAATCTCTTCGTGCCCATAACAGCCAACATCGCAGGGATACCCCTTTCAAGTGCAAATTGAACCTGGGCTTCATGTTCATCCTTGGGAGCAAATGACATTGCAAGAACATCTTTTTCCAAAAGATAACCTCCAAAGCTTGCCACCCCACACCCAACATCCAATATCACTCGGCTTCTTTTTCCCCATGCAATATCAGGATGAGACTGCATCATTCATAGAAAAAAACTATCACATCATACTCTTCAGTGTACACAAACATATTTGCACACAATCAATCTAGTTCAATGAAATAGTGTCTCATGTTCAATCTGTTGAATTATGATTCTACAAAATAAAGGACAGGAAATGCAGAAAACAGGTGCGATAAAGAAACTCACATCCTGAATGAAATCAATATAATGAAGAGCACCATGCTTGAACTGAGTTCCACCACCTGGAAAAGTAAGATATTCACCAGTAACTTTAACCCAATTCTGATGCCCCTTAACCTCGGCAAGCTTGGTGTTAGGGACATTATAGAACCATATCTGCCATGTGCGCCAAAAGAAGAAATTCAGCCTATAAACAGGAAAGGTTTTTTCATTGATTAGGTGGATCAGTGTTTACCTTTTCCCTGCTTTTAGGCCACTTAACTGAGCGTCTATATCCTTCAGGTATGGGTACCAAACAAGTGGGAGCTTCTTGAGGACAGTGTCTCTCTCGATGTTCATAGTGCTTTGTGCTTGGAAGCCTTCTTATAACGTACCAATTATCAAGGCAAGGAACATAGGCTGGTCCAGCAGTGACATTACAAAGTTTCCATCCATGACCATATTGATCCTTAGCTATTGAAGATTGTTGAGATATCTTCTCATTCTGTGACTCCACCACTTGAGTCGACCAAGCCCCATTTTGAGTATTGGTTTCATTTAGAAGTTCTGACTGTGTGCCAGCAGGTAAAATCTCAATGGAAGTTTGATCATTCTCTTGACTATCCACGTTATTCTCAATAGCACCTTCCTGGTTATTTTCATTTGCATTCTCCCCTGAGTCTGGGTTCTTCTCCCCATCATCTGACTTGGATTTATTTTCACCTGAGCTCTCCTCTGATTCTGTTTGATCGCTTTCATTTGCTTCATTGCCTTGAGCTTGGGTCTCTCCAGCTTCTGAATTTGATTCTTTATCACTTGAATTCAACTCTCTATCCTCTGTTTTTCCATCCTCATTATTTTCAGTCTCCATCTTTCGTTCCTCTTCAGAAACAGTCTTCCCATCCTGGTTTTCTTCTACCACATTCTTAGACTCGGCCTTCTCATCCCTGTTCTCATCTTTGTTATCCTCAACAGTACTTTTACTCTCTTTTTCAGTCACCTTTGGGTCATCATGGACATCAGATTGGCTAGCACTTTGAGAATCAACAGCATTGCCATCTTCTTTTGTTGCATCCTCCGGTAAATCACCAGGAATGTCTTCAAAATGCTTAGAAATATTTTCACCAGCCACTCGTTTCACATTCTCTTGGGATGATGGGTCTGAGTTTTGAACTGGAACAGATGATGAGATAAACATCCAAGCCCCAACTAAACACAAAGCAACAAACACAACCACAGTGGTTGTAGAACAGTAGTTGGATGACTTCCTCCCATCAACACGGGAATATTTTCCCATAGGCATGCTTTCTTTAGTATGATGTTGCTTGTTATGCAAATCTGGAAGGAAAAAAAATCAGCTAGAATACAAACCCTTACAACTTAAATTAAAATTAAAATTTAATAATCTATCATGAAAAAACTAATGGGGAACAATCACAGAAGAGTAAATATAAAGTAAGAAACTGACGCAACAACAATCCTTTTTTAACATATTTTGAAATCTTATGATCAAGCACATGTTATCTTAATCTCAGGGTGAACTAGTCTTCTTCTCTTAGAGATCATACTTCACGGCTCACGTTCGCTTCCCCTTTTAACTTCAATTAATAAAAAAACTTATCATTTGTGGGTTCAAATTACATCTTCAGTTTCATTCTCTTCTAATTTTCTTTTTCGACTTTATTTAAAACACTTTGCCTGCTTTAATCCTGTTAAAAACAAGAACTTTTTCATGACCCAGTGGAGTGACAACGAGAGTATTCTTTTATCCCTTTTATGCATTCCTTTAATCTAATTTTCCAAATTATACATTATAACACCTATCGCTAAGGATATTTAGACAGCCAAAAGAGTCACAGGTCACAAACATATCAGAACTTTCAAGGAAAACAATAAATAAAGACCAACATCAAGAGTAAAAAGTGCCAGGAATAAAATCTCAATAGAAATCACCCATGGTGTGAAACATATACATAATTCTCATAAAGGAACAGCTTTTTGGAGAAATAAAAGACAGAAAGAAGGGTAGATTTTTTAGAAAAAGAAGACCTTTTTGTAGCTGGATTAAAGAATGAGAACTAGGAGTCGAGATTTTTGTTCTTGCAATGGAAGTTCAATAAGAAACTTAGAAGTATTATATGAAGAAGAATCAAACGAGTAAACAATCTCAGACACTTGATTGATCGCAGGTACTAATAAATGCCATAGTCAAAGCATATAGGCAAACTTATCTACCACACAGAAAAACAAGCGGTGGTCTTGAACTAAATCAGGAACAGTAAGAGGTAAGATCACAACTCAGCTTAAAAGTAAATCAACGTTCAGAAAGTGAAGAGATTAATAGCATACAATAAAATGTTGAATCTTATAAAGGCTTCGATCATGTCTTTTTAGAACAACATTGTAGGAGTTTAAAGAAGAAGCTTTGGAATTGTGTTTTGCAACAAGTGAAAGTGGGAACTGAGAGTGAGAAAAGAGTTTAGATACAGTTACCTTTCTTCTTTACTTAAAAGAGTATACCATTTGCTTGGATCTGAATGGAAAACCCAGAAACAGCAAAGCAATAGCCTTTTGGTTCTCCTCTTTATTCTGTCAAGAAAAAGAAAACGAGAAAACAGAGATTTTTAAGCATAGTGTTTTTTTTTTTTTTTTCAGGTTCAGAAAATAAAATTTTTGAGGGCTGTTATAAATTATTAACATCAACAAAGAAATTAGGATTTGAAAAAAACAAGGTGGATGAACCAGTGGCATTCATGGATAATTGGATATAAATGGGTAGTATATTGAGTATTTTTTCAATTTAATTTCTGATATTTTATAAATTATAAATTCTATTTATTTATTTATTTATTTTTAAACCTAAACGGTTAAATATGTTATTTTGAGCTAAGTTTTTTATGGTTAGATATTAATGAGTGGGTTTAGCTTAATTAGAACTAAGATTTTAGCTCAATAAATTAGTTCAAACATATTATAAGCTTTAACAAATAATTTAGATTTAATATATCACTAAATCAATTAAATAAAATAGAAGAATTAATTGCAAAAAAAAAATATTATAACAAATTAAATTCTCAACAACAACAAAAACTCAATATAATAAGTTATAAACATGACATTGAATTAAATATCTTTTCCTATCATCAACCAAAATCAACTACTTGAAAGCAACAAGAAGTAGTAATACTGTAATAGCGCACGGTAGAACAGCACCTCCAACAACACGTCTCAGCAGCCAAAACGTTGTCATGTATAAACCTAATTTTATAATAATTACTTAATAATAAAAACTCAAAAAAAAATTAATAATAACTAATTACAAGAAACAATGAGTGAAAAAATAAAGCGAAACCACAAAAAAACTGAGCTTAAAATCGGCAATCGAATATCAAAGAAAGTTATAACAAAGAAAAACAGCACAGAGATTCAAAAGAGAAATAACAAGGTGATCAGATGCTGTGTCAAAATCAAAAATCGGAAGGGGGAGAGGGACACAGTTGACCTGAGAGAGAGTTTACAGGGTTTTCAATTATTTTTTTCTTAGGTTGAATTGACATGAGTATGGTGGAGGTTTCTTAAAATCAAGTTGAGGTTTTTATTTATAAGATGAGAGGAAGGAATCGATGCTTACGTTGAGGCATACGGGTTGATAAGGAGATGAAGGAACGAGAGAGGCAAAGCGACAAGACAGAAAAAAATAATGAAAAGACAGAAAGAAAGAGAGTAGTTATATCAAGTTGACTATAGAGTATATTGGTTGGGTTAAGTTGACTATTTTTTAAAAATCTTAACGCGTGATAATTGTCTTTTTTTTATTTTTTAACTCATTATTATTTATATTATTTAATTTTAAGGGGTTAGTTCGAGCAAGATAAGACATTCAACCTCCGAGGAGACTGATTAAAGGGTTTTTTTTTCGTTTTAAAAATATTTTTAAAAAATTTAAAATATTTTTAATTTAAATTATATATTTTTAATATTTTTATATTATTTTAATGTGTTAATATCAAAAATGATTTTTTAACTTATTATTATTTATATTATTTAATTTTAAAGGGTTAGTTCGAGCAAGATAAGATATTCCATCTCCGAGGAGGACTGATTAAAGAGGGCAACAGAGTCAAAGTTATCTTGTCCTCCACCTTGATAATATTTAAATATTCGGTTCCTTTTCTAAAGTGTTTCAATTTGATCCCCTGGAAAATGTTAAACAATTCGTTCGTTGCTGATAATTTCTTACTTGCATGTGCTTGGCCCTCCAAGAATATAAAGTTTCCCTTTACTTTTTTGAAAAATGAAACACTCGGTCTCCTCTCTTAAAAAAAAAAAAGGAAAAAACAATTTAATCCTTGAAAAGAAAACCATCACTTTTGCCTTAAAAAAACGATGTTTATTAATATATTTAAATAGCTTATTTTCCACGAGAAGAAAAGGATATCATTGGTTCTCTTAAATCTTTATTTCCTGATTATTTTTTTTCCCTGGCGCGATTTGTTACGAGAATCTAGTGAAAAATATTTTAAATGAGCAAGGAAATTCAGACCTGCGTAATTATAAATTCAGACCTCGGAAAAGAAAGAACGAAAGAAAGACTTTCGAGCGGTAAAAACTAAAAAGGGCTCCATGATCCATCAGTAGCTGATGTAGGAGGGTAGCACTACCCGTACGAGTTCTATGTATTTTTTAGTTTGTTGGGTTTAGGCCCAAAACAAAAAGACTACTGCGGCCCTGTGGCGTGTCGTTGTTATTGGGAAAGAAAATTATATCTTGATCATTTCACTCTGGATTTGGGCTTTAAGCTTTCTGGACTCAGGTTCGAAGTATACGAAAGCTTCTGCTTCTCCACGTGTGACGAAAATAAGCCTTAAATTCTGTAGGCTGTTACCTGGCGAATAGATAATGGGCTTAACTGGAGAGATCAATAAAGTTCATGTTAAGCCCAATGGGCTAAAAGATAAAATTCAGGTTTGAGAGCGTGGCCATATGTTAGGTCGTTGGGTATGACTTATCAAGTGAAGCGTAATAAACAGTGTTCATAGTTGTTTTTTAAATTATATTTTATTTGAAAATATATTAAAATAATACTTTTAATATCAAAATGATAAAAAAATTAATTTTAAATAAATAATTTCCTCAACCTCTATTTACAGCAAAATAACAAACAGGACTAATGATGCAACGTTATAGCATTACCACAAAACTACTCAAATGTTCAATCAGTGATGCTGACTTGTCACCACATCCCATTCCATCACCGATCACCGTTTCTTTTTAATTGTGAAGTCCCTATACCACTACTAATTACAGTTCACCAAAAAGATTCCAATTACTAGCATTTTTATTTATTTATTTATTTATTTATTTCGAGAAGTATTGAGTTCAAGCATAGCTTGATAAAGATTTCTGGACGTGGGGTCTGAGAATCCCAGTCCACATGACCAAAACTAGTCTCTCTATCCTTTTCGCTCTTTCAAGGTAAGTTTGGAGAGAAGACAATGGTGAGAAGTGAAAGATGAAGAAAAGAAAGAACTTGTTATGCATGTCCCATGGCCTGTCATTGTGCTCACTACGCCTTCTCACCATCACCACACATGCGATATTTCTCCATCAACAACATCACCAAGCTATCATCTAAAGTGACCAAACCTACCGTTCTTTCCTCCATTGACAACAGCAGGGCTTCCTATAACACATTGGTCTCCGAGGTTTCTCCTTTCCTCCGTCTCTTCACTAGGTCTATGTGCAGTATGTGTAGTGGCGTTGTCATATAATGTATAATTGGTTTAGATATACTGGCATTACTGGCTAGATTTTCATGATTTCGCCTTTTCTTCATCTCGTGAATTCACTTGTGTAAGAAAAATGATTCACTTGTTCCCCGCCAAGCAGAGCCATTCAGTTCTGTCTCACTCTGATGATGCAAGACGAGCAAATCAAGTACTTTAAAATTTACAGTAGTTTTCAATTCATTTCGAAGGAAACATTGTCACGAGCAGACTGATCAGATTGCCAAGTGAAGCAGCTAGCCCCTCTTCTTACCACTGATTAGTGCTATGAGCCTAAATAATCTGATTGGTTTGGTCTACTTAGATTGAGTCTATACAACAGTTACTTCATTTCAAGTCATGTTTTCATTTTCTGTTTACAAGGCAAGATTTCTTTTGCTAGAGGTTACAATGGCTCGTTCTACCAATCGTTGGTGTTGACTAACTGCCTATTTGGTGTCATCAGGCAGTTAGACTTTTGGGTCCTCCAGCAAAATTTGAAGCTTCAAAGCTGAAAGTTGTCTTGATGGGCGAAGAGATGAATCAATACTCTGCGATCATCCCTCGAACCTATATCTTGTCTCATTGTGACTTCACAGCAGACCTAACCTTAATCATCTCCAATGTCATCAACCTAGATCAGGTGGGTTCATATGATTTTCCTTTCCTTATTTTTGGACTAGAAAAATTGTGTTTGGGACTCTTGTGTAAGAAAATGAAATTGCTCACTTAGTTTGACTATCTAACTGGCGGTGATTGTGGGCTGCCCATCGTGTATATTCAGCTAAGAGGTTGGTATAGCAAGGATGATGTGGTTGTTGAATGGAAGAAACTAGAAGGACAATTGGCTCTGCATGCCCATTGCTATGTGAGCGGTCCCAATCTCTTGTTAGACCTTGCCGCTGAGTTCAGATACCACATATTCTCAAAGGAAATGCCTTTGGTAAGTGTTCTCGTGTGCAATTCCTTGTGTACTTCAGAATTATTTGGACAAATCTTTGGGCTATTGCATACACTAGTCTTCTCCACCATTTCTAAGGTATGTTCAAGTCAGGTACTTGAAGCTGTGTTAGATGGAGATGCGGCACTTTTCACAAAACATCCTGAGCTAAAGGATTCTTTAGTTTGGGTATATTTCCATTCTAGATTACCCAAGTACAACCGATTGGAGTGTTGGGGGCCATTGAAGGATGCTGCTCAGGTAAAATCTAAACTAGCCACCCATGGGCTGCAGGAGCAGTTTTACATCAATGACCAATTAATATTACCCTCATTCTGCTTGAAAACGAGAAATGCCCTTACTTGCATGACCTTTAACGAACAACAATCCCCTCAAGTAGCACCGAAAATCTTAAAAACGCATTTGATCTAATCCAGGCTATTTTTGTTTTTTTGGGATTATTGGAAATTATAGATTGTACTTGAATTGTACACGCAAGTGAAAGTGATAATTTACTGATCGACTTATCAGGGGCGACCACGGGATCAGCGAGGTTTTTCTGTGGCGAGCAAGGCTAGTTCACGTATTTCAAGAAAGTCGGGATGACCAAAGTCCATTTTCCAAACTCTTTTTGCCTTCCTTCTTTGATGTGCTCTCTCCATAAGCAGCATAATCTCAAAGGCGAATTTCCATGGCCAGAGTTGAAAGGACTCTGCTTACATAACATACAGACACCAAAGTTGAAGTTGCAGTAGAACAATGATTGTTTGAGGGACGGTTGATTCTTTTGCAAGTAACTCATTTCTTTCATTGGAAATATTAATTGACAATATTCTTGTGCTGCTCATAACATTTGTTAATTTGGCTAAGGCTGGGTGAAGTCTTAGTCGCTTCGTGATTAAAACACTAAAATTGGAGTCCTATTCGGTCCTCTCTGATCATCGCTCTCTCCCAGTAAGGTCCTGGTCCTGCATGCTCTGTCATAACAATGCTGGAGAGGAGTGATTAGTATACATCGTGAGTGGTTAACATAGATAGTTCAGAATTACTTGGACCTTTTAATATTTTGGCCCCTTAGGGACTGACAATGTGATGAAGGATATAAATGAAAACCAAAATAAAATGAGGGGTACAAAACAAAAAGTAGAGATAAATTTGACGAGGCTGCTCTGTATTCTTTCCAGATATACATTAAACTTGGGGGTAGGTGTTTGAAACTTTGAGGAGCTATTTGAAAATAATCCTTAAAACTCAGGCCTTATTTAGAATTTGTGAACATTTCGAGGAGGGTCATGGTTAAGGCACCGTTTGGGAACACGATGCAAACCACGTTCCATAAAATTTCAAAAAACAAATTTGGTTTAAATTTAATTTTTTTATGTTTCCATATCGTTTTGATGTGTTAGTGTCAAAAATAATTTTTAAAAAATAAAAAATATATTATTTTGATGCATTTCTAAACAAAAAATATTTTGAAAAGTAACAACTATCATACTCTCAAACAGTCTCTAAATCACGAGGATGATATTAACGGGTCACTGCCATATTTGAACGTAGATTGTCTCATCATATGTTTGCTTGCCATGAATGTCGAGGATAATGTTGGCATCCACTCCCAAAAAATTGAATAAACAAGGGTCGTTTGTTTTTATGGATGAAATCGTGTTTTGTGATTTTTGAAATTTTTATTTTGCTTAAATTTTTTTTGTGTTTTTAAATCGTTTTGATGTGTTGATATAAAAAATAATTTTTAACAAATAAAAAAATATTATTTTTATGTATTTTCAAGAGAAAAATACTTTGAAAAATAATTGTTACCGCACTCTCAATCATTACCTACCTGTACCTATTCCATTGGCTAGCTTTCACTATTTATGTTCTTCCACGAAAAATCTTGCAAGAGTTCGAGATTGCAAACTGTTTGATCGTTAAGACCATATAATATTAAAGAGCTTATATTGTATACAAAGTTTAAAACTTAAAATTCTCTCAAGGACCCAGACAATCGATCATATATATATATATATATATATATATATATATATATATATATTAAATTATCTCGAGGTAATCAAAATAACATTAAATAATCAAAAACATCAAGTCAATTTCTTGTTAATTAACTGTTTTGATTGTAAGTACATTCATAGATATTGGAATAACAGAAATGTCTTGTCGCCGGCTAAGACTGTGACACAATGGACATCCTACAAAATAGAATATGTTATCTGCATTACCATCAACACGTATTTCTTGCGTGTATCACGTGAAGGTCTTGAGACTGTCTATATTATAATTAAGACAAGGTTAATTCTTTTCCAAATAATTTAGCTGATCACGACCGGAATTAATTTGAATGAAAGAAAAAGATCTGCGATTTTGGTGTTTTCCCCTTGGCAAAATACCACATCTGTGATCATGTATTGGAATGTTCCAATTTAAGTCACATCCTCTTCACACGACTTTGATGAAACCAATGCTGGAAATAGCTAGATCGAGGGAGAATCTATGAAAATTGTTACAAATTCTACGTCAATTGGAATCATAAATGATGACTATTAATTTATGACTTGGACGCGTTGATGGAGATCCTCCAACTAATTATATCTCATTAGATATTACAATAATCAGAAAAACATCATACATACAAGAAATAAGACATTATACGAAGACTATAAATCTGCTTCCTCGGACTCTCCAGTTGTCCCCTGCACGTTCATCTCCTTTACACTTACCCTTTTGGCACCCATCTAAAGTTTAAACGTAGAGACGTGGATATAGATTAGATACATGGAGAATGAAATGATGATTAAGTGCAATAACATTAATACAGAGCTTAGGAAGAGGAGTACTGGCATAAAGAGAATGGTCCTACTGCCACCTGCCAGAGGATGCATCAAGCGTGGGATTTTTAGCAGTCTCTTCCAAGCTCTGAAAGTTACAGCAAGAGGAATAAGTCGTCATCTTCTTTGCAAATATTCTGGAGAGGGTTCTAGCTACTCATTATGATGGAAGCATGACGCATGATATATGCATTCGCCCTCTGATCAGTTCCTTCCCAAATAAGTTTGGTTTTGGTTTGGTGACGAGCGTGCCTTGAAACTTGTGCTATTCCGTTCGAGAAAAGGATTAGCAAGCTTCCAATCTCCTCCCACCAATTAATTCTCAATTAATCCTTTATATCAGTAATTTGTTTCCAGAACAGTACTATATATAGTCTTTGAATTAATTAAACTCCATCTCCATTCCTATATGTGTATGCGTGAACCCTGGACTTGAGTACTTAGATAGCTATCTACTACAACGAGAGAAGAGTGCTCTCTCTCTCTCTCTCTCACTCACTCACTCACACACACACACACCGACACACATAATTTGCCTCTTATTTTATAGTCCACATGCATATATGCTTAATAGCAATGTTAATTTATTCATAGCTGCATGTTTTTTATGGGCTAGCTAGAATTTTTATGAAATTTCATTGCTCATCCAAACCATGCATATTGCGGATTGATGTGGTCCTAAATATCGAATTTGTTCTTGGGTTTGAGAAGTGCACTACGTACCGTCTGCCTGAGACCATACTAATTAACGACCGACATCTTCCAATTTGAGAATCATGCACACTCAAGCTTCGTTTGTTGCCTTAGACACATCATCCGTACCAAATAACAATCACCTACTGTGACAAGAAAAAAGTGTTTTGGCAGCTATATATCTGAACTGTTTATGAAGTTAAAGTGTGAAAGAGGGAGGAAGGTTCCTACCCTAGCTAGCATGTGTAGCATATTGCCACACAGGGCCTTGAGATAACTAAATAAATAACTCACGCAAACTCTCTCCCTCTCCCTCCCTCCCTCGAAATGGACAGAAGGATAATAATATCTGAGATCATGGGATTAACAAATCTATCCCAAAGAGCAGTAGTTGCCAGAAGGAATGACAAGAAGAGAATCCTTTTGCCGCCAGTCAGAGGAAGCATTAAACGCAAAATTTTTAACCTTCTTTACAAAAAATTGAAGCTTGCAGGCCATAGTGCTTCTCCTTACCTTCTCAAGACCTGCAGCTAGAGTTAGCCATGCATCTTTCATTCCCGTAACGTTTCCGTAACTCTTCATATTTATTGTTTCTTCCTCTGTGAAATTATGGTGTAGAAATGAAGGGTTTTATGAAAAATTTCAGTATGAAGTGGATGATTAATCATGGGGAAGGAGTCAATTTCTCTAATTAATTTCTTTCTGTAAAACGTTTGACGAATCTTTTAGTTTCTTGTTACTCCAAGAAATAAAGCTCCATCTAATTACATAAACCACTGAAACTGATAGGTTTATGCTTATGTCTTAGCATGTGTCAGATTAATACCTGAAGGACGGTTTAGATCTCTGTGGAAACCTCAACTGAGAGATTTATTATTGCTGTTATGAAATATATTTTATTTTGTTTTATTTATTAAGAATAGAATAATATTTTTATTTTAATCTATATATAATCTTTATATTTAGACTAACACAATTTTTTTTAGAATAAATTGATTGTGCAATATTAATGAAATCCTAGTTTATTTATTTATTTTTTATTTATTTTGTTTAATTTAAATTGTTTAAACATAATATTAGAGCATGATTTCATCAAACAAAATTTAATCTCTAACACAACTATCTAGAATCAAAATATATATATTTCTTCGTGCATGAACAAAGGAAGACTTATTCTAGATAGACAGTCGACCGGCGTGATAATAAACCCAAAAACAAAGCATCCTTTATCATCATGGATTAAAAATCTCGTAATTAACACCAAACTACACCTCAAAGTGAGGAAAATAACATAGCAAAGCCTTAAAATTTGTTCTTTACTTGGTAATGATATTTCTCGGTGACGTAATTTAATATAATGCAAGTCTCGATATGGTCATGAACTAGTGAAGAATATTGGTGTGTGTGTGTGTGTGATATATAAAATTATAAAGGAATGTAAACTATATATGAAGAAAAAAATAATTAGTGAAAAATAATTTAGTTTCCTATGTTTAATTATTTGATCATCAGCTAGTCCTTTGATTGCTTAATGCTGTCAATTTAATTAGGGCATTGCACTCACAAAATCTCATGATCAATGCATCTAACATCTACAGATATGCGTGAGCATTAAATCTAAGGTTTCTTGCCAGTCTTCGTTGTGCCTTAATTTTACCCTCTCTCAGGTTTAGTTGGAATATTTATCATAACAGTTCTCTCTCGATCTGAAAGTTGGTCGAGGCGTAAGAGACATATTCATAAACAAATTATGAGTAAATCTAAGAAGTGATAGCAATGATTTTGAATCCAACCTACAGGGTTTGCTTTATTATGCAGTACTGAACTTGATTTGGTGAAGCCTTCGGTTGTAAAAAATAGGAAAACATTATTGCTTCATTTTGAATCCAACATGCAGGTTTACTTTGTTAATTATCGTCATGTTTATGAATGCTTGTCATGGTGAGAGAAAGAGGTGTGTTTTTTAGTGATGTATTTTTATTTTT
>Ga0307507_10007387_pt1 | contig 16042 bp, 13 predicted proteins | sample 7_EM_MG_FD_207223 | JGI IMG/M metagenome (GOLD analysis project Ga0307507, IMG submission 207223) | Populus trichocarpa ectomycorrhiza microbial communities from riparian zone in the Pacific Northwest, United States - 7_EM | ecosystem: Host-associated > Plants > Roots > Unclassified | place... | reverse complement strand
CCTCGGGGCAGGAGATTTGGGTTCTTCACGCAACCATCTAAGTTCTTTCATGCTATTTACTTTCAATACAAAGATCTTTATCTATCACGCTTTCGGGAATCAAGACACGACTGTCTATAGGAACCTAGCGATCGACGTTGCTAGATCGGAGTCAACGGACTTAGCGATCGCAACAGCTATTGGGCAAAGAGAAGTGATCGTTAGAAGACTATCGGTTACCTGCTGCAAGTATCACCCGGAGAGGAGAGGATTGTAACAGAAAGAGTCGTGTAATGCCGGATAAGACCAAGGAATGCCTCCTGCAGACCAAGTTAGAACGGAGCCAACAATATGAGGATTGGCCATCTTCTATTCTAGCGAATAATTTTCTAACATGGGAACACATGGAGATTATTCATAAATCTATTCTAGCAATGGATACATGTTCCTATAGCCATCTAGGCGGACGGGCACTACACCCTCCCCATGAGAGAGGCATGCGTGGCAATAAGTTGCGCAAATGAGAGTAGAAAGATAACGGACGTTCAGGCTCAAGTCGGGCTCCGACTTCAAAGAAGTCGAGCTAGGTGGGCAAGAGATACTTAGTTATCGGGAAAGATAATGTAGCCCGCGAACACCCAGACTCGGAAGATAAATATCAAGGTGTCTTCGTAGCTGCTATCCATGATCAAGCAACGGAGAAGAGACCTTAACACTATGTACCCTTTAAACAATATTTATCGTTTCACCTACCTATTATTATATCTTACGACTTGTGTCTCCTTAAACGTATTCTCCAAAATTACGAACAATTGGGCCTAGTATATTCGCTTGTTCTTAGTATATTACTACCCCCATAACAGGAGCTACGCATCGCGAAGAGACAATTTTGAAACCGGAAAACTTTGAAGTTTCACTTTGCCACAGGAAAGACAGAATTCAAGTCAGCCTTGTGGAAGGAAAAAAGCCAATAACAAACCAGCTCAGAATACAAAGACGGCAACGAAATGTGATAGTCCCAACCAAAGGTTCCAGGATGGCAGCAGGACTTGACATCTACGCCTTAAAAGATGGCACCATACCAGCCCAAAGACAGATGTTAGTGGACACCAGAATCACAATCGGACTACCCAGAAGGACATATGGCAGGCTGACAGCAAGGAGTGGCAAGGCAAGCAAACATGGAATAGCGGTAGGCGGCGGAGTTATAGGTGCGGAATACACCGGCGAAGTAAAAGTACTACTCCGGAACCATGAGGACACCAGTTACGAATTCAAGGCTGGCCACTGTATCGCACAGCTAATCGTGGAAAAAAGTACAAACACAGGAAGGCATGGAAATCGATAATATCGACGACACGGACAGGTGAACCCAGGGTTTCGGCTCAACCGACATAGGTCCCATACGGCTAATTATGTGTGAAGAACTCAAAGTAATAATATGCTTCCTAAATCCAGACCTACAAAACCACTCATACTTTGACGAATAAGATATTCAGACACACGCCAGCCTGCGAAACGAGATAACAATGCTGTCCAGTGCCATGATTGCAGCAATACAAATCCAGACAATGGACAACGCGTTCCTGGACAAGATAAGAACCGCAGGAAAAGAAGACGACACTTGGGCGGCACGGAAAAGGGACTTGAGCCAATTAAAGGAAAAACGACAAACACTACCAAAGGACTTGGAGCTGGAAGATGTACTACTCTACTACAAAAATAGACTGTTCATCCCGTCGAACGAGAAGATCTTAACAGAGATTGCAAAGGGATGTCACGACTCGAAAGTAGCCGGACCCGTCGGACAAGAAAAAAGCGACTCAGGTAGTCACCAGAAACTTTAACTGGGACAAACTCACCAAATGGATCAATGACTATGTCCGGTCATGCGACGAATGTCAACATAACAAATCTCCACGAGACGCGAAGTATGGGTTACTCAAACCTTTAGAAGTACCCTATGCAGCATGGACCTCGCTCTCAGTAGATTTCATTACGCAGTTACCCGAGTCCCAAGGACAAACCCACATCAAGGTAGTAGTGGACCGTTTTAGAAAAATGGCACAGTTGATCGGCTTAGCGAGAAACGCGACTGCAAAGGATGTCGCGGATACCGTCTTAACGAAGTTTAGAACCTTGACGGACTCCCCTCCGAAATCGTCTCGGATATGGACGCAAAGTTTTCGGGCGAATTTTGGGAATCATTGTGCAAATCAGTAGGAATTAAGTGGTGAATGTCAACCGCATATCATCCACAGACTGACGGACCAACCGAAAAAACCAACCAAGTGCTGGAACGTTACCTTCGGAACTTCGTCAACTATGACCAAGACGACTGGTATCAGATGCTACCGTTGGCCGAATAGGCCTACAATAATTCGAAAGCAAGGGCACATAAATTAACCTCTTGTTCCGCCAACTACGGGTTCCATCCACAAACCGAGTGGATGAAAGAGAGAGAGGCTCAAAACCCAGGAGCCACCATGTACTCCCACTGGATGAAAAGAGTGCAGGAAAACGCAAGGACAACCCTCGAGGAGACAAGAGAAGCTATGAAGAAATACTACGACCTGAAAGCAACATCACAACCCGATATCGAAACAGGTGACTTGGTAATGTTGAATGCAAAAAAGATTAAAAGCAAAGGACCGACAAGGAAGTTCACCCCACGATTGTACGGCCCGTTTAAAGTCTTGGAGAAAAAAGGGAATCGGGCGCTCAAACTCGATATCCCAGCTCACTGGAAAATCCACCCGATATTTCACGTCTCGCTACTTGAACCCTATAACGTCTCTGACCGACCCAACCGGGGACACCCCCCACGAGAACCAGAAGACGTCGAAGGTGATCTGGAATGTGAAGTTGAAAGAATGGTCAAAAGTGAGAGAATCACCTACACTAGAACGATCAGAAGGGTAAACAAGGAGTTCAAGGAACTCCGATACTTTGTCTAATGGGCAGGATGCTCAGAGGATGAGAATACCGGGCAACCACCGGAGGGGTTGGGAAACGCCAGGGAAGAGGTGGAAAAATTTCATAGGGAAAACCCCGAAATGCCGGGGCCGAACTTGGATGAGTTGTATGAGAAAGGTTTTCCACAAGTGGACAAGCAAACGCTTCTGGTGTTTACCCCTACCATACAGAGCTTATAAAGGACAAAGAATGTATTATAGTTGGACAAAAAGTATTCGGGACGAAACTTGAGAGGAGAGAGCTCGTGTTAGGCACAGATCTCCCAGCAGGATAAGGGGGTCAAGTTACCCTATCTTCGCGCACGAACCTCTAAAAAAGACTTAGCAACACCCCCCTCCGGCGCCGACGTTGGGACAGTAGGTCACCATACGTCGTCTGGAAAGTTGCGTCCCCTCACCAACGACATCAGTAAAGAAGACTCTACCTGCAACACCGTATAGGTCGCGGCCGTCCCTCCAACCGGTCCCTGTTGGCAGGATATATGAGAGGAGACCTCAGAGCACCTGATGCAAGTGAAAACATCTAAATCGGACGGCATCGCATAGAGTTACACCCACTACAAGCTTGGGTATCGAAAAAGTGGTTAAAAACTCATGGGACGTATCTATCTTAGTTAGGCTTCCTCGGTCTGGAAAGACGCCCAGTAACCAGTAGGGATGAACAATGCCCGGAAAGGGAGTCGGGGAACTCCCAAAGGGATTGTTGGCACGAGACCGATTACCATAGTCCCAACCATTGGTTGGATCCATAGGAAAGAGTCGTGTAATGCCGGATAAGACCAAGGAATGCCTCATGCAGACCAGGTCACAATGGAGCCAACAATATGAGGATTGGCCATCTTCTATCTTAGTGAACAATTGTCTGACATGCGAACACATGGAGATTATTCGTAAATCTATTTTAGCAACAGATACATGTTTGTATAGCCATCTATGCGGACGGGCACTACACCCTCCCCATGAGAGGGGCATACGTGGCAATAAGTTGCGCAAACGAGATGGGAAAGATAACCGACGTTCAGGGTCAAGTCGGCCTTCCACTTCGCAGAAGTCGAGCTAGGTGGACAAGAGATACTTAGTTATAGGAAAGAATTATGTAGCCCGCGAGCACCCAGACGCGGAACATAAATATTGAGGTGTCTTCGTAGCTGCTATCCATCATCAAGCAACGGAGAAGAGACCTTCACAATATATACACGATAACAAATATTTATCGTTCTACCCGCTATACTTCTATCTTGAGTCTCGTCTCCCTAGACGTATTCTCCGAAATTACCAATGGTCGGGGCTAGGATATTCGCTTGCTCTTGGAATATTACTACCCCCATAACATCTCCTGTGGCCTTTCACAAGGCCCTGGAGAACCGTATTTCGTCTTCTGTAGCTTCGCCGTATTTCTACCCCTGCCTTTTACCCTTTTCTGCCGGCTTCTTATTTCCTTTGTCTGCATCAGGAAAATGTCGGAGGGTGGTCCAAGGTAGTCCTGAACACCCCTGGTCCACCAAGGGGGGTTGTGGTCCCCGTGGTCCACCTGGTCCACCCCCATCCATTCTGATCCACACCTTTTGAAATTTTGCTAAAAATGTGGACCAGGGTGGATCAGGGTGGACCATGAGGACCAGGGGGACCATAACCCCCCTTGGTGGACCAGGACTGCTTTTTACATTTTGCTGATGTGGTCTCTCGTTCCGCCTTCCTCGTCTCTCATTGTCACATTCTTCTCCTTCGCTATCTCCCAGATCAGGGCTCCCTCGCACAGCCCCATGCCTTGGGGGGGGTGGTCGTCCACCACCATCGCCCCCAGCTCCGGCGCTCCGTTCTGGGGTTGGGCTTGAACGCTTTCCTTTCACTTGGCCCATTGAGGAGGTAACCGCTTGAGTTAACTCAGCTATCTGGCTTTCCGGTCTGTGTCTGGCTTCTCGGTTTGCCTCCAATTCAGCCATCATAGCATTGCGTATTCTGTCGTGGTTCACTAGTTGTAGTTGATGCTGGGCTTCCGTGTCCAGGAGTTCCAGTCCTAGCTGTTCATCCCTGCCCATTGCTCCCGCTCCTTCTGCTTCTATGGTTTGGAGGAGGTGTGATGCGACCTGCTCGTGTTGGGTTTGAGGGTTATCTTGTCCGTTTATCCTACAACTGAGGTTTTTCAGCGCGTCTTGCAGCCCTTTTGTTGCTGCTTGCACCTGTACCATGCTGGTATCTATTTGTTCCAGCTCGATTCCACAATATGCTGCCCCTGTGATAATTTCTCTTTTTACTTTGCCGAGTTCCCATACCAAATGTTGGATGTGGGGTGGAAGCCATTGGAACGCTAAGTGTTCCTGGTCGATGCTTGGGGCTAGATTCTCCTCGGAGAGGTGTAGACTTCTGTTGATGCCGGCAAGTCGTCTGGACATTTCGGGGTTTTAATATAGGTTCCCCTGTGGTGTGAGACATTTGGGGCAGGGACTGTTTTCCTTGGAGTCCGATGGAAGTGCCCGGGTGGCAGAGCCGGAGATAGTCTAATATCTGTAGATCTAGCGATCCTTGTGTCCTGCGATGTCAGTGTCGGAGCTGGGGACTGGTAGAGTTCATCTGTCTCCATGGGATCCGGTCCTGCTCAGACGGGGTTAGACCTCGACATTTTTGAAGTAAGAAAGTGTTCCTTCTCCTTTTAGTGATAAGATAAGGTTGATTGTTTGGTAAAGGAATGTCGGGGTGAGGTTCAATGAGTTGATCAAATTGCGATTCGTATTCCTGGTCGATATCGCTTCTGTGTCTCCGTAACGTAGAGAATCACAATATCCCGTTATGGGTTCTAATATTCTAAGTGCAAGGGAATATACTAAGCCCGTTCGTTGGTACGTTGGCGAATAGGTCTAGGGAGACGAAGGTCAAGGTAGAATCTTACTGCAGGTGAAATGATAAATATTTGTTAACGTGTATATAGTGTTAAGCTATCTTCTTAGTTGGTTGATAATGGATAGCAGCAGTGAAAACAGCGCGATATTTCTATTCCGGGTCGGAGTGTTCGCGAGCTACCTAACCTCTTCCTATAAGTACTTATCTTTCTTTCACCTAGCTCAAGTTCTTTGAAGTGGGAGCCTGACTTGACCCTGAACATCCGTTATCTCTCTACTCTGGTTTGCGCAACTTATTGCCATGTATGCCTCTCTCATGGGGATGGTGTTGGGCCCATCCACCTAGATGGCTATACGAACATGTATCCGCTGCTAAATAGATTTACGAACAATCTCCATTTGTTCGCATGTCAGACAATTAGTCGCTAGGAAAAAGATGCCCAGTATTTTATATTGTTGGCTCCGTTTTAACATGGTCGGCAGGAGGCATTCGCTTGTTTTGACTGGCATTTGAGGACTCTTTCCTATCGATCAAACGACTGGTTACGAGTAGAGTTATGGGTCTTGTGGAAACAATCCCTTTGGGAGTTCCCCGACTCCCTTTCCGACCATAGTGCATTCCTACTGCTTACTGGGCGTCTTTGGAGACCGAGGTAGCCTAAGTAAGGTAGATACGTCCCGTGAGTTTGTATCTGCTTTTCCATACCCAATCTGACAGGGGTTGTAACTCTGTGCGATGTCGGCAGATCGAGATGCTGACACCTGCATCAGGTCCTCTGAGGTCTCCTGTCATATATCCTGCGAATAGGAACCGGTCGGTCGGACAGCTGCGAAGTATACGGTGTTGCAAGTAGGGTCTTCCTTACTGATGTCTTTGGTGAGGGGACCCAACTTCCCAGACGGTTTATGGTAACCTATTGTCCCAACGTTGAGGCTGGAGGGGGGTGTTGCTTAGTCTTTTGTCGAGATTCGTTCGCATAGGCTGGGTAACTTGACTCTCTTATCCTTCTGGGAGCTCTGTGCCTAATACCTAGCTCCCAAATCAATAAGGGAGTCAAGTTACCCTACCTGCGCGAACAAAAAAAGACTTAGTTACACCCCCCCTCCAGCCCCGACGTTAGGACAATAGGTGGCCATACGTTGCCTGGGAAGCTGTGTCCCCTCACCAAGCACATGAGTCAAGATGACCCTGCTAGCAATACGGTATATGTCTCGGGTGTCCTTCCGACCGGGTCCTCTTCGCAGGATATATGAGCGGAGACCTCAGAGCCCCTAATGCAGGTGGAAGCATCTAGATGGAACGACATCGTACAGAGTTATAACCACTGCAAAAGTGGGTTTCTGAAAAGCGGATACAAACTCACAGGACGTATCTATCTTAGTTAGGCTTCCTCAGTCTGGAAAGACGCCCCATGACCACTAGGAATGCACTATGCTTGGAAAGGGAGTCGGGGAACTCCCCAAGGAGCAGTTGGCAAGAGACCCATAATTATAGTCGTAACCATTGGTTCGATAAATGGAGAAGAGTCGTGTAATGCCGGTTAAGACATGGGAATTCGTGGTGCAGACCAAGTCTAAACTGAGCCAACAGCATGAACACTGGCCATCTTCTATCCTGGCGAATAATTGTCTGACATGCCAACACATGGAGATTATTCATAAATCTATTTAGCAACGGATACACGCGCTTTTAGCCATCTAGGTGGATGGATGCTCACCCGCCCCTGAGAGCGGCATACATGGCAATAAGTTGCGCAAACGAGAGTAGAAAGATAACGGATGTTCAGGGTCCAGTCGGCCTCCCACTTCAAAGAAGTCGAGGTAGGTGAAAGAATTATACTTTGTTATATGAAGGAATTATGTAGCCCGTGAACACCCTGATGGGGAATATAAATATTGAGGTGTCTTCGTAGCTGCTATCGGGAATCAGGTCACGGAGAAGACACCTTAACCATATATACACGTTTAATAAATCTTTATCACTTTACCTACTTCATGAAATCTACCTTGACCTTCGTCTCCCTAGATGCATTCTCCGAATTACCAATTATCGGGCTAGGTACATTCGCTTGTTCTTAGAATACGACTACCCCCATAATACTATATTGTAATTCTCTACCTTATCAAGATCCACAGGCGATATCGATCACGAATACGAATCACAATTTTATCAACTCGTTGAACCTCACCCTGATATACCTTCACCAACAATTAAAACTCTTTATATCACAAAAACAGATAACAATCACTGACCTACCTCAAAAAAGTGTCGAGGTCTTACCCCGAGGCAGCAGGACCAGATCCCAGCAAGCCAGATGAACACTCCCATTTCCAAGCTCTCACAGTGACATCACGAGACACAAGGATCGCTAGATCCACTGATACAAGACTATCCCACCCTGTGCCACCCGGACTCTTGGATCGTGCCGGAATGACACATTCCCAGTCCCAACAGTCTCAGACTCTCGGGGAACCCTATTAAACCCCGAAATGTCCAGACAAGTTGACCAAATCAACCAAAATCTATACCTAGATGATGATGATCTTGCTCCAAGCATCCACCAGTAACACCTACCCTTCCAATCCCTTCCACCCCAGATTCAGCACTTGGTACGGGAACTGCGCAAAGTAAAAAGGAAAATAATCACAGGCGCACAATATATTGGAACGGAGCTGGAACAAATAGATACCAGCATGGTACTGGTGGAAATGGCAACAAAGGGGCTGCAAGACGAGCTCAAAAGGGTCAGTGGCAGGATGGCCGAACAAGATGACTGTCGAACCCATTACGAGAAGGTCACATCACACCGCCACCAAACCATATAAGCAGAAGGAGCAGCGGCAATAGGCAGAGACGAACAGTTAGGACAGGAACTCTGAGACACAAAAGCCCACTATCAAAGAGAACTACAGAACCACAAAAGGATACTCAACGCTATGATGGCTGAAATGGAGGCAAATAGAGAAGCATGAGAAAGAGGGGAAAACCATATAGCTGAGTTGACCAAAGCGGTTACTTCCTTGATGGGCCAAGTGAAAGGCAAGCGGTCAAACCCAACACTCTAACTGAGTGCTGGAGCAAGGAGGAGGAGGAGGAGGACGACCACCCCCAACAATGCACAGGGCTGCAGGAGGCACCATGGATCCTCGAGATAGTAAAGGAGAAGGAAGTCACGATGAGAGACAAGAAGGGCGGGACGAGAGACCTGACAAACGAAATAAGAAGTTTGTACAAAGGAAAAGGCCGATGAGCAAAAATTGCGGAGAAGGGACGGAGGACGAAATACGGTTCTCCTGGCCTTTGGGAAATGCCATTGGAGAAACCACCAAACGTTCAGCTCAACCCCTATCAGAATACCAACATGCCAAAAACCAAGATATCCGGTTTTGGGTAACTACTGGTAAGGACTTTCTTGATCGCAACCCATACAAGTGGCAAGACGAGGCGGACTGTATTAAATATGCCTTGTCCAAGCTCAAAGGATCACAAGTAGCATCTTTCGCTATGACCTACCGGAATCAAATGACCTGAAAATTAGGAAATACACGACAGGATGGTTACCAATTATGGGATGTCTTTGCCGAAGAAGTTATACGTCGCTTCGGTCCCCCTCACGAAGAGGCAAACGGCCTACGAGAAATGTTGAAAGTCCGAGATAAGAATGACATCAACCAATTTCTACGGGAATTGGAATATTGGAATGTTAAAGGAAACGTTACTGGAATCACGTTCCGAAAATTGATCAGGGACCCACTGCCAGAGCAGGCTTTACGATGAATGTCAATGCATCCAGAATATGCCGACCAGAGACATTGGATAGAAGCTCTCTGACAAGCAGTCCACGATGAGGTAGATTTCCAGCAAGGCAAAAAGCTTAAGGCCAATAAGTTCTGGGGGTCAAATTCTAGTGGGAAGAGGAAAGGCGACGAGCCAACAATGGCCAAAACAACGAAAAAACCGAAGTAGACAGCTAAAGAGGAAAGGGTATACCAGGCAAAGAAAAAGGAGGAAAAGGTAGAAAAAGGGAAGGGGGTGCCCCAGCAGAAAATTAGGAACACGGTTTGGGCTGACGCCCACACTGATATCGACCAGAAAGTAGTAGACGAAGGAAAAGCGAAAGGGCAATGCCCTAGATGTACCCTAACAAACCACGGATGGAAGCACTGTCAGAAAGAAATTCGAGTCAGCACCATCCAAAGGAAATCGTTCAAGTTACAGTGAGGAAGATTGAATCACCTAAAGCCTAGAAAGCCAAGGGCAGCGGCCTTGGCTAAGGATAGCGATGGAGAATCCTCGCAACAAGCGGTGCAAAGGCCATCAGCATGGACCATTATGGAACATGGGGAGGTATAACGCGTACTGGGGCCACTGGCGAAGCCATGTAGGTAGTCTGGCCATGGAACTGGAAATCAAAACAATGTGCAGTGAACTCTTCAGCTCATGCCCTCTGAGTGCATTGATCCCACATGGGTGATAAATTCCGACTGGGAAACTGGTAGTACCTGCGTGTTGTATGGCGAGGATGTCAAGCAGCCTCCATCCCAGACAAAATCGATAGAGCAGCCTACGAAGCTACATTGAGCAATGCTACCCGATAACAGCTCCACTTGCTCAGGGGACCCCTAGAACTAAGGACGGTTAGTAGAAAACCTAAGAGGACACAAAGAGAGCAAGAAAAGGGTCAAGTACGGAAGTCGAGCCAAGGCGATCAGTGAGAAACTGGCATTAATGAGAGTGACACCAGCGTACTCTTCCCCACAGGGAGGTCCTAAAGTACACGCTTGAAAAGGATTAAAAGGAGAGCCTCTCACGCGAAAAAGTAACCTAACAGTGCTATGGGTCGCACTAGATGATAAGAGGACACCCAATTTGGTTGTCATGGCGGAAGAAGCACACAACCTAGAATTTCGCTCATACTAGTTGGGCACATTCATTGCACACTCAGAACCGCTACCCACCTCATGAAGAAACTTTAGCTCAGGCTGATGGAAATAGGCGATAGGTATGGTAGACTTCTTGTAACTGCTAATAAGTGTGGATAAGTAGGTCAGAAAGGAAGGTGCACCCGAGCCACAAAACACAAATCATGAGACGAACTACCCCTGGTATATGGGAATCCCTCGGCAGGGAATAAAGACCGCTAGTAGTGGCCTCCCCAATATACGAATAAACCGAATTTCTTCTTTCATGGAAAAATCCTACCCTCAAAGTCTGAACTATGATCAAAAGATTTTAAGTTTTCTTAAATATTTGGTGAGAGGATAGACAGTTTGTCTGGGGAGGCTTCAATAGTCGACTCTGTGCAGACGCGGTAACAAACGGAAAAAAGTTACCAAAATGAAAAGAGTTTATGAGAGACGAGGCCCGCGGCACAAGCGAACAAAAAACCAACCAAGTCCATAGGACAACGAATGCCCTGAAAGGAATGCCATGCTAGTCATATTGGATAAAAGGCATAAAATTAAAGTTTTACTATACCATGGCTCAAACATCTTTCTTCTAAATCCAAACACTGCACGCACCGTCCAAGTACCTTACCAAATAGGACAGAACCCGCTTAAAATAAACGCATTCAATGGGGAAGTATCCTCCACGGGAGGAAAATACGATTCACATCCAATTCAACGAGAAATCGGTACCAATGGCCACACGACAAGGGTCCGCTGTGAGATTGCAGGCGCAGTGAAATATGATACGATCATGCCGTTTGCCTGGTGGCACCACGAACATGCAATAAAGAACATCGAAACCCCTCAGCAATGGTGTTTTGAACACGGCAAATGGCTAGAACATGTACCAGATGAAGGCATCGCTGACCTGTTTGAATGGCACGAGACGGTGGCTTTTGATGAAGAGGCCAGAATGATAGGAAGAATCGGCTCCACCAGAAAGGAGGAAGTACAAGTACAAGGATTACCAAAGCTGTATTGGCAGTACAAGGAACTCTTTGAGAATGAAATAGCAGAAATGCTAGCCCCTAGAGGGAACTTCGACCACGCGATCGACCTCAAAGATGGAGCCACTCGACCCTAGGCACCTATATACCCAATGTCGGCATACCAACTAGAAGAATTGAACAAATATTTTCACCAAATGTTAGCCAAAGGGAAAAAAGTTGTCAGCAAATGCCCAGCACGGGCACCAATCCTGTTTGTCCCAAAACCTGACGGAGGACTACAATTATGCGTGGACTACCGCCAACTAAATAAGTTAACCTAAATCACAAATACCCTTTACCGCTCATGACCGAACTAGGGGAAAGAGTAGCCAGTGCCACCATCTTCACCAAACTAGATCAAAAAGACGCTTAGCATTTGATTCGATTCAAGAAAGAAGATGAATGGAAAACCACCTTCGGCACCCAATATGGACATTACGAGGACCAAGTAATGCCATTTGTTTTGGTCAATGCACCGGCTAGGTTCCAAGCCATGATGAACACTATCCTGTGAGAATTTCTAGATCACGGAGTTGGAGTATATTTAGATGACATCCGACTTTACTCATAGAGTATGGGAGAACACGAGGCGCCAGTTAAACAAGTACTAGGCAGGCAAGAACGTCAAGACCTCGCAGTGTCCTTGAAAAAAGTCTGTGTTCCATGTCGACAGAGGTGAATTCCTAGGATACATCGTGTTAAAAAGCCGAGTCACTCTGAATGGAAAAAAGATTGATAGTATCCTCAATTAGAGAGCCCCACAGTTAGTATAAGAAGTACAAATCTTGATTGGTTTTGGAGATTTCTATCGACGATTCATAGAAAACTTCTCAAAAGTCTGCAAACCAATTACCCGCGCGTTAAAAACCAAGGGAAGGAAACATTTGTGGTTTTTGGGAGAAGAACAGGACGAAACTTTTGAGGAGCTTAAGCAGAAATTTGCCTCGGCCAGTATTCTGGCACAGTTTTATCTGAACCCAAAGAGTGTTATGGGGGTAGTAATATTCTAAGAACAAGCTAATATACTAGGCCCGATCGTTCGGAAATTTCAGAGAATACGTTGAAGGAGACACAAGTCGTAAGATAAAATAATAGGTTGGTGAAACGATAAATATTTGTTTAACGTATATATATTGTTAAGATCTCTTCTCCGGTGCTTGATGATGGATAGCAGCTACGAAGACCCCTCGATATTTATATTCCGCGTGTGGGTGTTCACGGGCTACATAATCTTTCCCTATAACTAAGTATCTCTCACCCACCTAGCTCGACTTCTTTGAAGTGGGAGCCTGACTTGACCCTCAACGTCCGTTATCTTTCTACTCTTGTTTGCGCAACTTATTGCTACGTATGCCTCTCTCATGGGGAGGGTGTAGTGCCCGTCCGCCTAGATGGCTATACGAACATGTATCCGTTGCTAAAACAGATATACAAATAATCTCCATGTGTTCGCATGTCAGATGATTATTCCCTAGGTTATTCGCTAGGATAGAAGATGGCCAATCCACATATTGTCAGCTCCATTTTGACCTGGACTGCAGGGGGCATCCCTTAGTCTTATCCGGCATTACACGACTCTTTCCTATTGATCGAACCAATGGTTGCGACTATAGTTATCGGTCACGTGCCAAGAATCCTTTTGGGAGTTCCCCGACTCCCTTTCCGAGCATCGTACATTCCTATTGGTTACTGGGCGTCTTTCCAGACCAAGGAAGCCTAACTAAGGTAGAGACGTCCCGTGAGTTTGTAGCCACTTTTCGATACCCAATCTTGTAGTGGCTGTAACTCTATGCGATGCCGTCCAATTTGGATGCTTTCACTTGCATCAGGTGCTCTGAGGTCTCCTCTCATATATCCTGCGAACAGGGACCGGTCGGACGGACGGCCGCGACGTATACGGTGTTGCGAGTAGGGTCTTCTTTACTGATGTCTTTGGTGAGCGGATGCAACTTTCCAGACGACGTATGGTGACCTACTGTCCCAACGTCGGGGCCGGAGGGGGGTGTTGCTAAGTCTTTTTTAGGGGTTGGTGCGCGAAGGTAGGGTAACTTGACCCCCTTATTCTTCTGGAAGCTCTGTGCCTCACACGAGCTCCCTCCTCTTAAGTTTCGTCCCGAATACTTTTTGTCTAATTAGAATACATTCTTTGTCCTTTATAAGCTCTGTATGGTAGGGGTAAAACCAGAAGCGTTTGGTTGTCCACTTGTGGAAAACCTTTCTCATAGTACTCATCCAAGTTTGGCCCTGGCATCTCGGGGTTTTCCCAATGAAATTTTTCAAACACTTCCCTGGCGTTTCCCAACCCCTCCGGTGGTTCCCAGGTATTCTCATCCTCTGAGCATCCAGCCCATTTTACAAAGTATCGGAGTGCCTTGAACTCCTTGTTTACCCTCCGGACCTTTCTCGTGTAGGTGATTATCTCACTTTTGACGATTTTTTCAACTTCCCATTCCAGATCACCTTCAACGTCCTCTGGTTCTTGTGGGGGTTGTTCTCGGTTGGGTCGGTCAGAGACTTTATCTGGTTCGAGTAGCGAAACGTGAAATACTGGGTGGATGTTCCAGCGAGCCGGGATATCAAGTTTGAAGGCCCGATTCCCTTTTTTCTCTAAGACTTTAAAAGAGCCGTACAATTGTCGGGTGAACTTCCTTGTCGGTCGTTTGCTTTTAATGTTTTTGGCGTTCAACATTACCAAGTCACCTGTTTCAATATCAAGTTCTGGCGTTGCTTTCCGGTCGTAGTATTTCTTTATGGCTTCTCTTCTCTCTTCGAGGGTTGTCCTTGCGTTTTCCTGCACTGTTTTCATCCAGTGCGTATACATGCTGGCTCCTGGGTTTTGAGCCTCTCTCTCCTTCATATACTCGGTGTCTGGATGGAACCCGTAGTTGGCTAAAAAAGGGGTTAATTTATGTGCGCTTGCTTTCGATTTATTGAAGGCTTATTCGGCCAACGGCAGCATCTGATACCAGTCATTTTGGTCATAGTTGACGAAGTTCCGAAGGTAAACTTCCAGCACTTGGTTGGTTCTTTCGGTTTGTCCATCTGTCTCTTGGTGATATACCGTTCACATTTGCCGCTTAATTCCCAATGCTTTGCACAATGATTCCCAAAATTCCCCCGAAAACTTTGGGTCCATATGCGAGACGATCTCGGAGGGGAGTCCGTTAAGTTTCCAAACTTCATGAAGGAACGTGTCCGCCACATCCTTCGCAGTTGCGTTGGTCCTTAAGCCGATAAAGTGTGCCATTTTTGTAAAACTATACACCCCCACCATGATCGGCGTTTGTCCTTGGGACTCGGGTAACTGGGTAATGAAATCCACCGAGATGGAGGTCCATGCTGCATATGGTACTTCTAATGGTTGGAGTAACCCATACTTCGCCTGTCGTGGAGATTTGGTATGTTGGCATTCGTCGCACGACCGGACATAGTCGTTTATCCATTCGCAGAGTTTTTCCCAATGGAAGTTCTTTGTGACTAACTCAATCGTTTTTCCTTGTCCGAAGTGTCCTGCTGCCTTTGAGTCGTGGCATCCTTTCGCGATTTTCGGTCAAGAGTTCTTCCTTAGAAGGAACGAATAGTCTCCCCTTATAATAGTGTAGTCCATCTTCCAGTTCCCAATGCTTTGGTAGTGCTTCCCGTTTTTCCTTTAACCGGTGTAACTCCCCCTTCCGCGCCATCCAATTGTCATCCTCTTGTCCTGCCACTCTTATTTTGTCCAGGAATGAGTCGTCCATAGTTTGCATTTGTATTGCTGCAATCATGGCACTGGACAGCATCGTTATTTCGTCTCGTAGGCTGCTGTGTGTGTGAATGTCTTCTTCGTCAAAATATGAGTTGTCCTGTGGGTCTGGGTTTAGGAAACACATTTTGACTTTGAGTTCTTCGGAAGCAATTAGCCGTTTGGGGCCGAGGTCACTAGAGCCAAATCAATGAGTTCCCCTTTCCGTCTCATCCAGATTATCGATCTCCATGGCATCGTGCGTTTGTCTTTTTGCCAAGATTAGCTGTGCGATTCGATCGCCTGCCTTCAATTCGTAACTGGTGTCACCATGGTTCTGGAGTATTACTTTTATTTCTCCAATATAATCCACATCTATACCTCCGCCGCCTACTGCTATTCCATGGTTGCCTGCCATGCCACTCCTTGCTGCCAGCCTGCCGTACGTTCCTCGGTGTTATGGGGGTAGTAATATTCTAAGAACTAGCGAATATTCTAAGCCCGATCGTTGGTAGTTCGGAGAATACGTCTAGGGAGACGAAAACTCAAAATGGAAGAATAGTGGTTGTGACGATAAATGTGTTTAACGTG
>Ga0307507_10007386_pt1 | contig 16042 bp, 15 predicted proteins | sample 7_EM_MG_FD_207223 | JGI IMG/M metagenome (GOLD analysis project Ga0307507, IMG submission 207223) | Populus trichocarpa ectomycorrhiza microbial communities from riparian zone in the Pacific Northwest, United States - 7_EM | ecosystem: Host-associated > Plants > Roots > Unclassified | place... | reverse complement strand
ACAGCCAGAGCACCACCAGTGAAGAAGCCAGCAATGATAGCATTGTACGGATCATCCTTCTGCCGAACGCCCTTGACGGCGCAGTCAAAGGAAGAGAATAGACCCCCCCACACACCAAAGTTACCACCGAGGACGGGTGCGCGGGCTTTTATCGACGTGAGTGCTCCCATGGAGCGTTCGCCGCTAGGTGAATTCTTGAAGCCTTTCACTCCATGCCAGATTGCGCCACCGACGGCCTGGAGGGTTTTTTTTGTTAGCCCGGAAGTGTTGAGAAGGGGAATGAGGGAATGGGGGATCCTACGCCCATGGCGAAAGCGCCGCCGAAATCACTAAGGACAACCCACGGACAGGGATCGCGGGAGTGGTCTACTACGCCCGATTGCCTCATCTTTTTTTTTCTTCTTTTCTTTTTCTCTTTTTTCGGGGGGATTTTACTCTTTTTTGGCCTTGTTAATAAGGGAAGGGACGGGAAGGAGGGAGAGAAAAAAGAAAAAGAAAAAAGGATCGCCTGCGGGTCCTCGTGTGTGCTTATCTTAGATGTAGTGGTTGGGATGAGATGGGGTGAAGTGAGGTTTAAAGATGCGAAGATGGAAGGTTGGATGAGGTGGGCTTTTTTTTTCCCCAGATGCCGGGAGTAACTGAGTTTTGATGACCAGGATTGTGGTGGGGGAGACTGATGCGTCTTGGCGTTGCCTTATCGTCACGTGGTTAGCGTTATCTTATCGTGTGTAGTTTGAGCTAGGGTACTCGAGCATGGCGGCCCAGATGCAGCACCAGCGTCGTATGTGAGTAAGAACCTGAGAGGCTGGCGGATCTGTAATACCTACCGGTAGATTGATTATCAGACGGTAACGAAACAGTTGGCAGTATCACATGTAATTCTGGACCACAACAACTCAAAGAGATACGACACAAAATTGTAGGATATCAAAATTATCATTCACTAGAGAATAAGAGCATTAACTGCCATATAAACCTACCTGACAGAATGTCTATTTACCCTACCCCCACTAGCTTCTTCCCCAGCACCGCCCCTCCCGACAACACCCTTCCCCGCCACAGAAACCAAGCTCATCGGCCGTGCTGCCGACGATCCTGGGGCATCCTCAACAGCCTTGGTGGGCATCTTCTCCGAGATCCTCCCTAGCCCCAATACACTCCAGTATGTGTGCTCTCTCTTCTCCTTCGCCTCCTTCCCTAGGCCGCCATCATCCCTCTCAAGATCAGTCTCGTAAACCACACGCACCGACACAGGAATTTGAACGAGCCTATCATCTTCGGTAGCAAGCTCATTCCCGTCCTTGTCCAGTTCCCCGGGGAGCGGGAGTAGCGGTGGCACAACTTCTATAACCACGGTTGTCCAGTTCCTTCCCAGGTCCCAGACGGTGCCGATCAGCATTCCAGTTTTCCGCCCCTTCTTAATGGTGGCCGCTGGCTGGTTTGCAGTTGTCTGTAAGGCTTCGTCCCAGACGTCGGTGTTTGCGCCTACTTCGAAGGTTGGGCAGAGGATTGTTACAGTCGAGGGGTAGCTTCCTGGTGTTTTAGCCGGAGTGGCGAGGGTGACGTTTATGGGATCGAATAAAGGGTTTGTGATTGTTAAGAGGAATTGATGGGTTGAGAGGGGAGTAAGTGCAATATAGTTGAATGCTGTTGGGTCTAAGCGGGAGATGGAGAGCGCCGGTATGTAGTTCCTGTTATAATTAGCATCCGATTTGAAGGAGGCAGAGGAAGAGTTGGGGGAACAAACATCGCCACAAGCTTTATTCTAAACCTGATGTTAGTAGGCTTTGATTCTGGCTTTACAAGGATATGCCTGCAGGCTCTGCATCTTTTGGACCTCTTGGTCCTCAGTAATGCTGCGAGAGGCCTAAGATCCCGGATGAATCTCGGCTGGTGGTTCTGTGCAATTCTCTGCTCTTTATTCGTCGTTCCAAGAAACCCTACCTCCTTAATCCTCTCAATAAGTTCTTCCTCGTCATCCCCAACTTCTTTAACCGTGTCCCACTCCGTCCATTCAAGTTTCCCCTTCCCACCTACATTGCTAAACCCCCCGATTCCCCGGCCAAAGCTCCGACTCCGACTACCAGACCCAAGCCCAGAATACAACCCCATAAGTCGTGATAGCGCCCCGGGAGAGCTACCGTATTCATCTGCTCCCGCCCCAGCTCTCTGTTGCGCGTAATGAGCTTTAAGTCTGAGGAACCGCTCCTCGGGGCTCAATTCCTTCTTATCCTCCTCATCGTCCGGAGTAATAATAGTCGGAGCACCCAGGGAAGGGAAATAACCCTCGGAAGAAGCCGACACTGGAGAAAGTGGAGAGGTGAAAGATACCGTGGTGGCTCTGGCAAGAGCAGGAGGCTTCAGCTTCTCGGCCAATTGTGTAGTGATAGATGTTGGTTTCTCGAATTCGATTCCTATCTCCGCAGATGACCAGAGGCAGTGATTGCACAGGAGTATATACGGGCCTGCCTGCCCTTCACCAGTCGGCGCTACAACCAGGGAGGCGAAGCATATAGGACATGAGAAGCAATTCCGCGTACACCTTCCACCATATAACCACCCCAAATTAGTCTCACCCCATCGTAAACTCTCTGATTAGGGGAGGAATACCGGTTTCCATCCGTCTTAACAGTAGAAGATGCCACCTCAAACAAACAATTCGGACAAAAGAAGCAAACAATCTCGTCGTGGACGCAACGAGGGCATCGAATCTGCTTGCAATCCTCGCAGTATAGTAAATTATCCAGGGGAAAGAGCGAGAAATTAGAACGCGGTGCTCGGGGATCGAAGGTCTCCTCCTCTTCCTCCTCCTCCTCAGACTCGTCCAGATCCTCCTCTGGTGCTGCCGGTGCGCCGGGCTTGGTGGGGGATTTGGGAGTTATGGCTATAGATTCGTCGCACGGGCATGAGATGTGCACAGTGGGGAAGCTGTATGTAGTCAAGCGCGGTGCCATGATGGTGGCTATCCGTGTAGCCGTACCCGGAGCTCGTGGCGAGTTTGAAATGAATTGAGTTCGAACGCTATCGGAGCTCCGTCGCCAGCTTCGTTGAAGATTGGCTTGCCAAGACAGCTTTTAGGCATGGGTGCAGGGGATCTGGGAGCTAGGGTCTGAGGCTCTGCTTGGCCAGGGAGACATAAATCCTTTGCAAGCGAGGCTTTCTTTAGGCCCTGTTACCGAATGAGATGAGGTACGGTACCGGTGTGATACATACCGTAGACCGTGTCATACAGCTTTATAAACCCCAATTAGACATCTAACATTTAAATTGCAGGCACAAATATACTTTTTTAAACAGCTAAGATATCCCTATCTTATCATACTACCGATAAGTTAACCAATCAACCAGGTTTATAAACTCACTTCATGGAGTATCACTTGGAGACTGCAATGGCTGATGGTATGAGGACAAATGCAGGAAGAACTATACGATTATGGTCGGTTAACGTTTTAGGGAAACAAATTCTTAGCGAGTTATCACGCCGGCGTCACGGAGTTTGCGCCGTACTCCGTTGCCCTAACTAACACACCAGCTTCCATAAGGAGCCTTCGCATTTGGAGACAAAACTGCTGAAGTCCAACTTTGGTATCATATCCGGCACTCTAGATTAGTTCGCTTAGAGCTCCACCAACGGGAGCCACCCCCCCCCCCACCAACCCCTCGCCACGTTTTCTTTTTTTTCAGAAAGGGGGGAGGGAAAACAGGCAGGTAATCATGTAGCAGCCTCGCTTGCAAACACCTTGCCACCTGCCCAGGGACCGGTGTGATACGATAGTTTGAGTACGGTACAGACTTAATAGTGTTCGAGTGACATTGTGTGATGATAACTCCGTTATCCAATCCGCTTGCACGGTCACGGACCCTGGGGTTCGGTGAGAAAATTTTCGAGATCCCCTTGCCGAGAAGGCTCAAAAATGTGAGACTTTCTAATTTGGCACTCCTGCAGCATTACGCGATTGATTCAACGTGTTCTTGAGATCCGCCTTATCTTAACTTTAGGGGGACCTACCTGTTGCTCTAAATTGGGGCTTATTTCCCTCATAACAAGTCTATTTTATCTTGCAATGGCCTACACGCCCAGCGGCCATAATACAATGACCTCAAGCACTTACTACGCCCCGTCTGACAATTCTGAAATTCTCCACCTCCTAAGCTTTCGTCGAACGAAACTTAACGATGCCGTCCTCTCCCCCGCGAAGCTTCGGCAGAATTGCCCTCTGGACCACGACCGAACAACTGCAGCACCCCCGACCTCCTCCTCCACCCACCCCTTCCCACCAGGCCTAGGCGACCTATCCGCACACCTCCCTCTAGAAATAATCAACGAGATCCTCCTTTTCCTCGACATCTGCTCCCTTCTAACCTTCCGCCGGGTCAACACAACCGCCCTCGCAACTATAAACGCTCTCCCTGAATACCGGGCGGTAATTACCCACGCGCCAGACGTCATCCGTGCCTACCTCGCCACAAACCTCTCTTCGCACGCAAACATCCACGAGCTCTTCCAAGCACTTACGAGGAAGCTGTGTAGCTACTGCAATTCCTTTGGAGCCTTCATATTCCTTCTAGAATGCAGGCGTGTGTGTTGGCACTGCCACACCCAGGATCCAGAACTGCTCCCGATATGCCGCGGCCTCGCGGCCGTTTCATTCGGGGTTTCGCCGGAGGCATTGACGAGGTTGCCAGCGCTGCGGCCGGTTTCGGGGACCTACACCTTGCGAGGGATTCACTGCAGCTTGGCACGGGATCCCACACCGTTGGTGTCGCGGGCCGCGGCAAGGAGATTGGCAGTTAAGGTTCATGGGAGTGAAGATGCTGTCGGAGCATTCGTTGGGGCTCAACGGGGATCGCAACTTTCTAGTTATCGCATACAGAAGGCTGTGTACAATAATATACACACATCACCATACTCGTACCCGCCCTCCGAACGAGCCCCTAGCGAACCGGCATACTACGCCGACAAGGACAACAAGGACGATGATGTCCGCCGGTACCAGGGCGTTGCTCCCCTCCCTGTGTTGAACCCCCGCACGGGAATGCTGGAATATGGCGTTTGCTGCATCGGTTGCGACGTGGCGTACTCGAAAGCCCCGACCGTGGCGCACTACATCCCCTTTGGAAGGGTCGGCTGGCTGCGGCGGAAGCATGAGATGTTTGGCGAGGCGGGGGGCTTCCTGGAACACTTTTTCGCGTGCGAGCAGGCGAGAAGTATTTGGGAGGCGTGGAAAGAAAAGGGGGTTGTCGTGCCTGCTCCTGAGGGGTACGGTGGTGGCCATGGCGGTGGGATTGAGGTTTACGGGGAGGTCTTGGGGTTGCTGCAAGCGCAGCTTACCGGAGCTATCGCCGGTGGAATTGTAGGGGGTGAGTGAGGTGTGGGGTGAGGCTAGTTTTAATGGTAGCGTAATCATGGATACTTAATCGTAGCGAGATTCTTCACAAGAACCGGACAAGCAAATAAACTGCATATATACAAGTAGTAAAAAAATCTACCTAGCTATGATAGCTAACCCCTATTCCCCTTCTACAGTTCTTGGACAAAAGTCATCGTTGGTGAGCCCAATTATCGCTGAAAACACACCGAAAGGATGGAATCTTAATTAGTTAAAACGAAAGCTATATCAATAGATAGCTAAAGCTCTGGAAAATCTGAAATTCGCATTTCTAACAAATTCCATTGCTCTATGGGCAGTGCTTGTCGATTGGCGTGGTTCGCCCTAAAACTGGAGCTAACTTAACTACCGAGAATTTGTATGGGCACTGTAGTCTGCCGTACTCACTGCAAATCTCAGGACTGTACTGTACCAGCACAACCTCTACCCGAGTGACACTGCATGACCAGACCACCAAATATCACCCTGAAACGTGGCAAGGTGAGCGTGTTCGGCCATAAAGCAGTGAAAATTTCACGGCCCGTCCCCTCTATGGTAAAGCATGGCATCGCTTAGTTAGTATTATGGTAGGTGACTGCGTGAGAACTCCGGGTTCTGAGCTCCCTTGAGTACTAGGTCTCATGGCTTTGGTGTTGGGATGGGAGTTTTCATTGCATCTCACATAATTTACGTTTCCTTGCCATAATAGGATCTTGTATAATTTTGAATTTGATAATAGCTAAAATAACCCCCCGCATCCCCTCCGAACATGCCCCTTGCCCCGCAAACAGGGGCCCCGACCTCCGATCCAGCTGTCGCCGCCGCCGACGGACCCCTAGTCCAGCAAACCCACACTAGGACCCCGAGAAAGGCCCCGTTGCGGGCGCGCAAACTAGCACCCGAACCCCCGAACCAGCCGTCGCTGCGCACGCACCCGTAGTTACGCAAACCCGGGCCCCCACCCCCGAGCCAGCCACAGGAGGAGGCACTGACCCCCCATTCAACCAATCCCTGCTGATCCATCTCCTCCGCCTACAGGGAGAGGATAGGTAAGAGAGGGGTAGGTAAGAGAAGTGGAGGAGGCAAGAGAGGGGGTAGGTGGGGGTATTTATAATGATCGTAAAGGACCATTATGGTGGCGGCGCCAAATCCGGCCACAGGCGTTGCCAAAGCGGCAGAAAACTTTGGGATGAAAGCTAAAGAATACGAGATGACCAAGTCAGTAATCAGGATTGTTTGGAGCCACTAAATATATTGAACAAACCTGCAATGGACGAGAAGATGGGACGATACTTGGATGAGATGGATAATGGTAAGGCGTAAATTTTCTGAAAGGGAAGTCGATGATGATTCTAAGAACAGGAGGGATATGTCTTTCCTACACCTGGACCCCCTGAACAAAATAACACTCGCTCGCGGTGTCCATCCTCTCCGTTACTCCATTCCCGAAACTCGCTGGTTCCTAGAGATGGATGATGGTAAGGCGTAAGTTTTCTGAAGGGGAGGTCGATGATGATTCTACGAACAGGAGGGCGAAATACCCCCCTAACTGCCTTGCGAGCAGGGCTCCGAAGAGTCCGGGGGCCCCACAGGGCTCCGCCATGGGGCTCCCAAGAGCCTCGGACGGGACTAGACTCCCTCTAGCGGTCTGCCCAGAGCAGCGAAATCCTAGGATGGTGGTCTTTGGCTCGGATGGCGGGCCCTATAAGATGAGATAGTGCTTTTCGCGGGTAGGACTACAGGCCATGTCAAAGGACGGCCGGGGGGATGGGGGACGGTGGGGGACTGTTAAAAATAGATGTTGTTTGCAATGAAGGTAATGATAAGAATTTGACGGAGTAAAGAGAAATGGCTTAAGTGACCGGGAGTAATTTTTATTGAAGCGGTTAAGGAGTTGTAAGATAGCTTGAGAGAAGAAGAGAAGGAAAGGAAAGGAAATCAAAGACAAGAAAGAAGGAGATTTTATAGGAGAAAATTTTCAACGCTTGCGTGTCCCACAAGTGCTACGCGTACCGCTGTCTGCAAGTGCGGAAATTTCTAACATGCACCGCTGGGCACAGGATAAGAGATGTTCCGTGATTTCCCTTCCAGTGTGCCCATCTCTACCCCGAAATCTGGACAAACAAAGGGAATGAATGCCTCGGGTAGGAATCCCGGTGTTTAATTTATGGATATGAATTCAGCTCGGGAATGGCTCCTCAGATTTTATGTGCTAACTCTATTAATAACAAGTTTAGGCGGATTGTACTCGTACAATCTCAGGGAGTATTGCAGCACTAGTAACCATATTCCCAACTCTCTAAGATGGTGAAGCATCCACCGATATGGGGTGCCCATGTGTTAAATAAGTTTACGAGCGATGGACAATCAATCAAAGTGGTGTGCCATCATAAGAACTACGTTTTAGTCGTATAATATAAAGGACGGTCTGGGCGGGGCATGAGGGATTGAGGATAATTGTCGGAGCTTGTCATGTACGGGATGCCCACAGCGTATCCGTCTATACGGCTGTCGGGCATACCATGACCGGTAGTCGGTCCCTTCCTACCTCCAAGACGGGCGGGCTGGACTGTTGGGGATACTCCTTGTGAGGATTTTGACATGCTACGACATTCCACGACAAATCGCCCTGCCGTGATAAATTACGGCGTCTTTCCGTGTTTTCACCCATCCCACTATAAAGCTGATTACATCTCCGGCGGCACTCCATCCCCATCCTGTGTTCCCCATGCTAGGATGTGTCTGCTGGCCTCCATCTGTCGCAATTGGCTTTCACCCTTTGTAACCTGGCTGGCAATTCTCCAATAGCATGTACCGTACAACTCCTGTCGCCATAACACCCATTAAGTACGTAATCTCTACCATCTGAGAGGGCCGTTTTAGAATGCTAGAATCACAACCATCCCAACCAGCGAATGAAATTTTCTCTATGGTAACACAAAAACTAATGCAAAGTGGGTGTTATCAGGATATTATTGGCTTGCGAGTAAAAGACTAGATCTAATGCATCAACTAGAACTCTGTGCGAACTAATATGGTAAGAACTCGAATAATTGGTACCCACGCTAGCACGTTGGAGTTAGTAAGGTGCAGTGGGTAATTTGGGTGCTTTCGTGAAAATCATCCCCCAAGTTTGATGTCCTAAGTTACTACTCAACCACAACATGACTTTTTTTTCAAGAGCGAAAACATATATTCTTTGAGGTGTTCTATCAGCGGTCGCTCTTAAACCAACGAAGCCCCGATGGTTAAGAAGGGGTAAGGGCTTAAAGGTTGGGGCAATTTGTATGAGAGGCCAGGCCAATGTTATGGAAAAAAGTGGATCACGGAGTGCCAAGAGTACTAGGCAAATCATGAGACATCACTCTGATTATCTGTGTTGAAAATAATGGAAGCGGAGGTAATGATCGGTGAGGAGGGTTTCATGCAGTAGAGTAGAGCAGCCTGGGTGAACACACAGAGTTCGTATTAAGTGGCGGAGGGGTTCATAATTTCTTCCGTTGAGTACGTAGACAGGAGAACTAAAGAGGAAAGTAAAAAGCTTAGGAAAGAACAGGAAGGAAGGCCAAGGTAAGGAGAAGACAAGAAGGAAGGAAAAAAATAAGGAGAAACTTTCAAGGCTTGTGTGTCCTTCTAAAGGTGCATAGGACCGCTTACTAGTACCACGGCTGCTAAAGATTGTGGGCATTTCCTACACTATGCAAACTTCAGGCCATATCTAATTTCAGCTATATGATGGTAGCTACTCGCACCATCACTGAAGGGTACTGATATGGAACCCTAGTCATCTGCTCCAAACACTGACGGGGACGGCACAAGATTTTTCATGGCTTCAGCAGTCCAGGATGTATCGTTTATCAAGCAGGCAAAGCCAGGAGTCAGACGCAGCTCCTAGAAAGACCATTTCTGCTTATTAATAACGTTCGATTGTTGCATCATGGCTTACAATGGCTCTGGTACACTCTATTATTTGACGAATTGCACCAAATCACACATGAACTGCCATAAGACTTCGCCAATTGATCCGCAACTTGAAAAGAAAAAAATTGGATGTAGACATCTGCGGCAAAAATTCGAGAAGCAAGTAGCTGCAGTGTGAATGCGGTAAAAGTGCAGGAAACAAATATATGAAGGTTCAAACACCCTCTAATAAGAGACTGCATTAACAGATAACAGAAAAGTCAGGTCAATTGCCACAACTGCCACTACCACTCATCGAAGGAGCGCTCACAGCAATTAGAGCCCCCCATCAATTAGCCCACCATTGCAGTTTGGTGTTCTTTGTATAGACTGGCCCAGGAGTTTGGGTCTAAACATTTGCATGCGGATGGGATTCCTCGGGGGCCTCGAAACGATTTGACCCAGTGGCTGGGTCCCCACAGGAGGCACACACCAAATAAACGATGATCTGGGCAGGAACTCGACGATCCATTAGGGCTATGATGGCCTTACCCAGTAAGACACCAATCACAGCACCAACCGCCGAACCACGTAAGATGCTAGGGAGCAACGCGGGGCTTGAAAGAAAGGCTGAAAGATATAAGATCACACAGTCAGTAAACGGGATCTCACAACACTTTAGGATTTCTCAAACAAACCAGAAATCGGTCCTAGCATGATGTGTACCAGGTACGATGAAGTAAAAAATTGGTTGTTGGTTTCGGGTGTTTCCACAAGCCTTCGCATGTCAGCTAACAGAAAAAAGAGAAAGTTTAAAAACACGAGCCAGTGTTGATGGCGTACTGCTGATAGCGGAATTTGCGAGCGGAACAGGGGGAAAGCACTTTGATGGCAAAGGGAGTTGAGATGTTTGACGAATTGCTCTCGACGGACTGGTTGTAGACTAAACACAGGTAACTTAGAGGGCACACTGGACACAGAAAGCGCACACAATAGGAAAACCCTACAAAACAGCAGTCACGACCCTTCTCCCAGTCGTTCCCCAAACTGACCATCGTCCCCAAACTGACCATCGTCCCTGACAACGGTGATGAGGCACCACTGTTTTGGACTCCCAAGACACCGGTTGGCTGTGTGGTCGCTAGCCCTATTGTATCTTTCCTCACATGGTAGACAATCACTCTGACAACTATCAGTCTTTTTTCCTTCCCTTTATCTTTACAAATTTTCGTTTGGTGTACAAATTTCTGCCTGTTTGGTGGCCCAAAATTCAAAGTCTAGCCTTTCGAGTTTTTGGACCCCATTAATTTATAGGCATTAGTGGGCATAGAAACCTGGAGCACTGCACTTTTGCTAGTTACGGTTTTGTGGGGTGTCCCCCTCCAATAAGGTAACTACGTCCCACTGCCTTATGGATTTGCAACCGAGTGATACATCGTGTCCTCCCCTCTTCTCATCACGGTCAGTTTTGCGAAACATAAAAACGTGCTCGGCCATAGAGCAATGAGAGTTTCGCATCCCGCCTGAATGCTGCCTTGCGGTAGTCCATGACGATGACAAACTGGTCTATCCTGACATTTCCTCGCTCCCAATTGCCAAAATCACCTCTGGGTCAAGCTAGCTAAGCATTTCCAACCAAACCACAAAAAATGACTACAACAGCCTACTCTAAATGCGGGGGATATGAGATAATCGGGGGACCCCTGGCTCTTTCACTTTAGCGCATATATAACCCCTTACCCGCCCTTTTTTCTTGAACTTCTTTTTCACCCCTCCTCTTTCCACCGTCACTTAAAAACTATTATCTTTTAAATGTCCCCGCTACCACTCACAGCCCCCGATGGGACGGGTGCGCTCAACAGCGTGCTCTCAACCCTCTCTTCCCTCTTTAAGTTTAAACCCTCCGCACCTGTTCTTTTCTCATCCTCTCGGAATGAGGAAGAGACCCTCGAGCTAACCAATCTCAACATCTCGCCTTCTGGTCCTCCTCCTGTCGCACACCCGCCTAGCAAATTCACTTCGCGACCCCCAGGACCCCAAAAAGAGGCTTGGTGGGAAACTCCTGATTTGTTGAACACCGATGGGTACGAAGAATTGATTTCGAACCCGTGGAAGGATAACCGCAGACGCTCTGGTACCTTCCCCCCTTCAATAGTAAAGAACCCCTATGACGCTAATCTACAAAACAGTCCCAGACCAGGAACCCGTCGTTGTGACGATGAATAGGACCAGCATAGACGCTCCGGTGCCACAGCCGGCGAAAGGGGAACACGGCCTGACATACTCCCAGGGGATCGGGCTTATTATATTCATCTGGCTCGCCACAATAACCACGGGGGGTGTCCTCCTGTGGGCCGTAGCTGTAATCCAGACGAGGCTACTCGCCCGCCTAAAAAAGTCCGGGGAGGGGGCTGAACAGAAGGTGGGCACCGGTACGAATAATTGTGTAATGTATATCTTTACCGCCCTTGCCCTAGGGATTGTGTTTACATTCGGGTCCTTTGCTCTTTGGGAACTTTTGTCGGTGGGAATTTGGAAGAGTTGAGGCTTCAATCTCCATAGATCCCGTTAAGAGAGTGGGTGGTTTGGTTTCTTGATATTTTCTTCTTTCTCGCTTCTATGGACGTTGTGTATATCTTCTAGTATAATACGTTAAGCTTTATGGATAACCCTATCGAAAATCTTATTTATCATCCAACCCCAAGCGCCACAGCACAGTTCTCCGTGACTTCGATACAGGCGGGAAAGCTCTTCCCACAACCTTGCACCAAGTCCCGCGAAGGTAGGGTCGGTGCTTTCGGATATCCATTGTGATAGTTAAGGACTCGAGTATATTGCTAGCACGTAGTAGCGTAGCGCCGTGTCACAGTAGGTCGCTGCGACCACATCTACCACGATTTACCCCATATTCCTAACGGCAGAGGAGTAAATTCGTTAAAACCAGTTACCGTTCTACAGCTAGCATAAGTAATAGTCCAAAAAGTCGTTGAATATGCCGACGAGCAGCCTTCTATCAGGGTCCGGAACAATTCAGGATCTAAGCCTTACCCCTGGGCTAACTAACCAAAATAACAGAGTAAATCTTTGGTGAGCAACTATGAAAGAAACTACGTACAATACGGAAGACACCCTTTTTATAGTGCACCCCAAAACATGAGATAAAATTATAATTAGTGCAAAAAAAAAGGAAATTTTAGTCTAGCTTCAGTCTGGCAATGCACTGCTACGCTTAATCGCTATTGTCTCCACGTCGGTGGTTTAGTCACACCACTCTTTCCTCAGTTGTTTTAGAACCCCGTCACAGACGGTCACTCGGCTAAACCCAGAGCTTGAACGACAAGCGCACTGTACATAGCTTAAGATAAAATACAATTCGATGCAGTGCGGTACCTTGCCGTAAACCCACCATACGACGGTAGTCGAGCCAGTATCATATAAAAATTACTTTAGGTCACAACAGAGACGCAAGCTGGCTGGGGGGGTGGGAGGATAGGGTTAACACATTGCCTACTATAGGAGGGTTTTCCGGGTGAAGGCGTTCTTTTCGAGCAACGGCAATTGATGGAAGACAAGATTCTCGGATGCCTGATAGATAGGTAGCAACTAGTGCACCGGCAGTGATGTTCCGTTCAACACCATTTCTGGCGTAGCCCAGTCTACACAGTGTAAGATTCACTGTGTAGAAGAAGCCACCGCCTACTCTTTGGGAAGTAATAGCTCTTTGCGCCGATTAAACCAAGTGATCGTTCCCTTAGCCACACAACGCGTGAATGACAAAATCGCTCATGAAGCCCTTACCTACAATTCTCAAATCTTACCAGAGATTCAACTCTTGCCAAAACAAGCCCTTGCGCAACTGGGTTGCCATGATCAGCCTTTCCCTTCAGATTTTTTAGTGAGGTGTTCCTTGCGGAGGAAATTTTCCAAAAAAAGAAAAAAAAAAAAGTCTAGTAACAATATCAAAAGCTGCTATTCTTATAATACTATGAACCCGTTTTTTATTAGAACTTATTAGAACGCAACTCTCTATCCCTTCTAGTGCTCTATGTCTCGCCAGATAGACGTTAGGGCATAGCCACCCTCTACCCTACCTCACCAGCAACAAAAGTAGTTCGCCGAGCATTTTTCAATGCTCGACTACATCTACTCGTTCTCACCGGGGGGTTCGAACTCGTGCTGGTTGTCGTTTCGGGTCGATGCGGACCAGTTCCTTAGCCGTTAGACCATCGGAACTGGTCGAAAATAATCTCTTCCCTTCGGATTTTAAGCATTGCTTGACCTGAAGTGAGTGGTCCTGGTGATGCAGGCTAACATGTAAAAGCAGGTGTGAGTGTGGTCACCAATACAGGAAAATAGTTTCTATCGATGAAAATTATCAAGATAATAGAAAAAGGAAACTGAAAGAAGGAACCTCAGATTCTCCTAATCACTAGATAACCGAGGACGGTTTTCTCGGCGATCTCCAAGGACTGATTCTCGCCCATCAAATACCCCCCTCTCCCACTCCAACCACTAACTTCAGGACCAAAACCAGCACGCGGACATGACTGATATCTTCCCTAACGAGTGCGAGCACACTTGGGTGTTCCCCAGCGCCCTCCAAGAAAGAAAAAGAACCCCAATTTGACTTTCTAAATACACAATTAACCCCCTACATTGCCGATAAGAATATCGTGGACCCAACTTACCTCCTCTTCCTCCTCTGCACGCCCCTCCTGTACACAATCATCCCCATGCGACACCAGAGCCCCCACCCTTAGGTCTTTTGTCTAACAATCCTCTAATACAATCTCTACATCTCGGTCACCTAGAACCGGCTTGTCATATGGAAACTCGATTAACAGCACTTTCCACAATCTAGACTCTTACAGCAAAAGGCACCGCATCAACTTTTACCGCGCAAGGCACTGCGTTCCAGTACCATACCTTACAGCCGAAACACAAGACCCAGTATCAGCGATTTATAATACACCTTCTCCAAATACCTCCCTCACGCTTGTTTAAAAGGAAATCCCCAACCTCAATACAGCCCAGGAACTGCTAAAATTTAGACACTCGACCGCTGGAGTATATACCCCCGCCCTCCCAAAAAAAAACCTCAGACACTCCAGTCCAAGGAAGGAGCAGGGACTTAAGAAGTAAGACGAGATACCGTAAATACCAGTCCAGCCCAACCCAACCCAACCCAACCAACTCCCCTAGCTAAACTAACCTACTCCCCAAAGAAAAAGGCGTCTACTCATACGGCCGAATTAAGCCCAAACACTTCTCACGGGATTCGCCGTCTTAAGTGTCCATCCAGCTTCAACTCGAGACTTAGGCTAGTTGACCAACTTAAAATCTCTCTTCAGCAACCAAATTTAGTCCCCAGAAAATCTTCCTACGATAATATTATCAAATACGGTATATAAGGTGCCGTATTGTTCGAACACCATGACCTCCGAATCTGTGAGCAGATTTTGCAGCTTTTTAGCCCAGTCAATAGCATAGACTAGCTTTAGATCTTTACCAAGGGTAGTATAGTATATAGTCGTGGAGCCCTTTGCCGTGACCTAACCAGTAGAAAAAACACCCGCACGATTACGATACCGTACTTTAACTATCCCTAATCTCAGAATATTCTAGGGAACTAGGTAAAAAAACGACAAATACAGACGAAGGGATCGGTTGACCCTTTAAAAGAAAAGAAGAAAAAAAGGGGGGGGGGACTCATCACCGAGGAGAACTCTTCCGAGTATAATAATTATGATACTTAGCGTAGAAGACATTACGGTGGTGGTTGAGGTGGAATTTTTCTCGTAATTCTTTATCAGAACCTTGATAGATGGGAGGTTCTACTTTAGATATTGCACTCGATGGGTTTGGTTGTGATATGTTGCGGGGGTCGCGGGGTGTGATGCTAGAACTGTGAATAGCAGTTAAGTTAGGTTAGAGTAGGTCTTATAAAGAATTCCCAAGTATGATATTATACCCACTTACTCAGACTATTACTGTATGCCATGTCGGAAAGTATTAAGTTAGCCTTTCTCAGGATCTCTCCACCCCCGAATCCGGAAATTATTTTAATACCCTACCAGATAGCGAATCACAAAAAGTTTTTTCCTTTTTCCATATCATAATATGGTACAAGGTATAAAGTTACTTTATTCAAGTTATCATAATTGCTACAGGTATCATACTCCAAATATTGTTACCATAATAATAGTAATGAAAAGAAGGGGAAAAAAGCCCCCCCCCCACAATACCATAAACCCCCCATTTCCCGCCACGCCCACCACGTCCACAGCCGCAATAACCCTATCCACCAATTCTCGCACCGCAGCCAGATCGATATCGAACTCTTTCTGTAGGAGTCGCCGCCTCAAGTGCTGAACTTCAAACTCCGCCGCGCGAGATAAGAGTTCAAGTCTACTCTGTACGGTATACAAACCCTGAACTCGAATGCCGTACCATACCAGCTTACTACCAACACTGTGCTAACCGTCACCTACCAACAACCGGTATACAAATAAAGCAAGAGGAATCCAACAATCTGACCAGTATGGCCATGGTAGAGTATCTATGTTATATGTGATAATAGAACACAAATTTACTAGCAATTGGTGTATGATACGTACAATGCACCCACCAAGTCACGGACCCACCCTCCCTCCCTCCACACGCACACAGGCGGGTAAGCAGGCAGGCAGGCGAGCAGGCGGACGGGCAGAGGGGGGCTATGAGGTAAGAAACCTGCCCAGCTTCACTATATTTCCCCTAAGGCACCGGTATAG
>Ga0307507_10007385_pt1 | contig 16042 bp, 8 predicted proteins | sample 7_EM_MG_FD_207223 | JGI IMG/M metagenome (GOLD analysis project Ga0307507, IMG submission 207223) | Populus trichocarpa ectomycorrhiza microbial communities from riparian zone in the Pacific Northwest, United States - 7_EM | ecosystem: Host-associated > Plants > Roots > Unclassified | place... | reverse complement strand
CGGTACCTGATCGCTCCCATGGCCCGGGTCGAGCGCGGCCTGAACATCGTCGACCGTGACGGGCGCTCCCTGCTGCATGTGGCCTGCCTGGTCAACCGGCCCATCCCGGTGATGGAAGACCCTCCGGTGCTGCTGTCCCTGGTCAACTCCCTCGCCTACCGTCGGCGGCGGCCCGGCCCGAATCCTGCGGCAGAGCTGGAGCGGCTGCGGATCGCGGCGGGCCAGATCTTCGACGACATCCGCAGCGGTCAGGGCTACTTCAAGTCGCTGGGCGAAGACGTCAAACTCGCCGTCGTCGCGGAGATCCTGACCCGGCTGATCCAGCTGGGCGGGCGCACCCGCCGCGGCGGCGACCCGGGGCGGCTGCGGCTGCTGGACGCCGCCTTCACTCACACCGCCGCCGACTCCACCTTGCCCGCCCTGCTGAAGCAACTGCGCGGGAAATGGCAGGACGAGGGCCACATGCCGCTGATCGACGCCGTCTACCGCACCACCATGACCGACGCCCTGCTGGGCCTGGCGGAGCACTCCCCCACCGGATCCGAGAACGAGATCGAGGAAGAGGAGCTGGGCGAATGGTGAGTGAGGACCGCGGGCGCCTGTTCACCCTGTCCTTCCCGCTGGATGACCGGCTGCTGGGCACGGTGCATGTCTATCCGCAGGACGAGGCGTTCGCTCCGGCCTGGCGGCGGCTGCCCAGGCCGCGGGGCAAGGACGCCGTGCAGCCGATCGCGTCCCTGCAGACGGCGGCGCGCGCCGTGACCGGTGAGCGGCTGGTGTTCACCAACCCCGACCGGCCCGCCAGGACCGGCCGCTGGGCCGGGCAGAGCGTGATCGTCACGCCCGGGCCGCTGGACGGGGCCGTGGTGCGCACCCTGATGCGGGAGTGGGAGACGCGGCTGGACGGGCATGAGGGCCGCGATACCCTCGCCGCCCTGCTGCAGCTGCCCGACGACGGGCCCCAGCCGCTCAGTTCGCTGCTGCACCGCGACACCACGGGGCGGATCACCGGTCCCCGCTGGGCGTTTCGGGTGGCCGGATGGCGGCTGGCGAGCATGCTGGCCGCCCAGCCGCTCCCGCTCGACGAGACCCTGCCCGCGCTGCGGTTCCACCTCGACAGCGAGGGCGACCTGCTGGCGTGGCAGGCCCCGCTGGTCCACGAGCGGACGTGGATCGACGAGGAGAGCGGCAAACGCCGGCGCATTGCCGGCTACGCCATGGAACGCATCCACATCGAGGTCGGACCCGCCCCGGGCGGAATGACTCTCATCGCGCATCTGTCGGCGCGGATCTCGCGTGTCGCCACCCACTACAAGGGCATCCGCAACGTCCTGCTGCGCCATCCCGTCAACCCGGACATCATCCTCAAGGCCCCGATCACCACCCGGTGGGAGAAGGGCCCGGACGGGTTCATGCAGCCCAAGGAGGTCCGCTACCGCGGGGCGACGGCACAGATCGTCGAGGCCTGCGGCGTCGGCCGCCTGCCCCAGCCGCCCCTGACGGGGCTGGACGAACTGACAGAGGTGCGCGGAGTGCACCGCACGGGCAAGCACCCGATCGACAAGGGCGCCGGGGCGATGTTCCACGCCCGGCTCGAGGAACACGCCGCACGCGTCCTCGGCCAGGAACCCGTCGTCTACACCGGGACCCCCATCAAGATCAGCAAGCCGGGCGGGAGCCTGCCGCCCTACGTGCCGACCGGCAAGATGGCCGACGCTATGGCAAGCGCCCGCCTCGATGCGGTGCGCACCGTCGTGCTGTACGAGTCGGCCGAGTGGCGCACGCGGGTGATGGGACAGCTGGCCCGCGACTACGCGCGGCCCGAACTGGCCGATCTGCCCGCCGAGCAGGCGGTGGTCCTGGCACCCGGCTACGAGCTCGTGGCGGTGCGGCTGCCCGAACTGGTCCGCCACGGCAGCCACGACCGCAGCCTGATCCTGAACACGCTGCCCTGGTTCAAGCCGGGTGCCGGGCGGGCGCTGGTCACCGCCCTGTGCGAGACGCGCTATCCCACCGAGCAGGAGAAGGCTGCGGGGGTGACGGACGCCAAGCACGCGCTCAAAGGGCTCTTCGCCGAGCGCGGCATCCCCTCGCAGTTCATCACCATGGACTCCGATCCCGGCGATCCCTACCGGCTGAACACACCAGAAAAGGTCGCACGGGCCAAGGCCCGCAACGCCGGCCTGCCGGAGCCGGACGTCGCCTACAAGGACGACCACGCGGTGCAGATCGGACTCGGCAGCCTGCACTCCGACTCCGGCATCGTCGACAACCGCCTGGCCGCCACCGCCTTCCACCGCAATGCGCGGGACAGCGCACTGGACCGGGAGGCCGTGGCCGTGGGGCTGTGGACCCGCTACCACCGCTTCGCCGAACGTCCCGGCCACCCCCGCAAACCGGCCGTGCTAGCCATCACGCTGGTCGCCATGCGGATGCCGCTGGGCGAGGACGCCTACTGGCCCACCGCCATGTACAGCGACCGCGGCTGGCTCCCCCTGGCCCAGGCCCGGGCCCTGCACCATGCCGGTCCCATCGGCAAAAGAGGGCATCATCTACGGGATGACCACGGGGGCCCGGACAACGTGCGCACCTATGTGGACGGGGCCTTGGCCGCGCTCAGGAACCAGTTCCCGATCATCGTGTTCGCCGAGGAGCGTGAGCGGATCTGGCCCGGGCTGTGCAACGACCGGCTCGGGGACGGCCGTGTGCCTGGGCAGAGTCTGATCTCCCAGGGGTGGGACGTGGCGGTTGTGCGGGTCGGCAACGGGCAGGGCACGCCCCAGCCGTCCCGGCGTACCGGTGGCGGAGGCAAGCTGCCGGCCAACCCGTTGCAGCCGGTCATGCCGGAGAAGATCCTCTACCGTCACGATCACGGGGACGTGGTGTCCTGGCTGTTTTCCGGGCAGTCCCGCCAGCACGCTGGCGGCCAGCGCACCGGTACCCAGTACACGCGCCGCACCCTGCCCGGCGGGCAACTGGCCCAGATGGGCGCCCCGTTCCATGCCATGACCCGCACCGAATACGTCATCGCCCACCCCGGTGGCTGGCGTGAGGAACAGCTGGCAGGCCTGGCCGCACGGACCTCGGAGCAGGCCGCCATGTGGGACGGGCGCACCAACCTGCCCGCGCCCCTGCATCTCGCCAAGAGCGCTGATGAGAAACATCCCGGCTTCGTCGACCAGGAAGGGCTGAGCGAGTAGGTGCGGTGACGGCGGGCACGGCGGCTTCCAGGCTTGTACTGGCGCGTGGGCAGTTGGTTGCTGCCGTGCCCCGCCCGGGCTCAAGGTGAGCGGGCCGATGCATCCGCGCCACTGAGCGCTCAGGTTATTCAGGCCGTGCCTTCATCGGGATGGACTGCGCGTCCAGCCGGGCCAGAGCAGGATCGATCACTCTGCCAGATCCAAGTGCTGCTGCGAGGCTCTCCTCTGCCTCGGTGCGTGCTGCTACACCCACGTAGATCAAGGTGATCAGTAGAGGGAAGACGAGAAGGAACCAAGGACTCCAACGGATCGCTGTCACGATGCACACCGCGGCCAGGGGACCGAACATCGCGATGCGGAAGTCCCCTTCGGCCTGGAGCCGATCATGCTCCAGTGCCGCGGGGTCTGATACGCCTCGAAGTCGCCAGAGGATCCCGAACTGGTCTGCTCGCAGCTGCGCGGCCACGTTTTCGACCTCTACGGTGCGGCGAATGGCCCAGTGACGGTCCCAAAGGCTCGCGAGCAGCAGGCCCTCCCAGTCAGCATTTGTCTCGGCTGGGGAGTCGAGTGGGGGGTCGGCTATCAACTGCTCGATCACCTTGCCGCGGAAGGTCTCGTCTTCGGAGAGCCTCTCGGCGAGGCGGGTGACAACCAAGTAGACGATCGCGTCCGTTGCCCTCTTCTCGCGGTTGTGGCCAGGGGTTATGGCTCCAGCTGGTGTACGCCGTATGGCGTCTCCGACCGCATAGGTGAGGCTCAGACCGAGCTTGGTGGCAATCACTCCGACGATGTAGGCGCCGACGCTTACTGCGATGCCCGTGGCCACGAGTCCGGTCGCATGTGCCAGTCGGTAAACATCGGCGACCAGCCCGGACGCTTGGTCGGGTTCGGGTATGCGATGGCCAATGGCAAGCCACAAGGCAAGTAACCAGGTGTATCCCACTGCGAGAGGGGTGCGAATTTCCCGCACTCCCGGTAACAAGGTCACCAGCATGGAGCAAGTGTGATCGGAGTGTACGCACCCGGAAAGTGCCTGTTCTTGATCCGTGTCGGAGGGGGTCCTGGCCCGTAGCCTCAGCTGGTCACTTGGAGTACGTCTGTTTCCAGCGTGCTCGGTGGCGGGCTTCCCCCTGTCCACGTCCGTTGACTTCGGCCAGAGACAGCAGCGGTGTCCCGTTGTTCCACAGACCAAAGAAGTCACGGTGCAGGGTCAGGATGTGGTGACTGACCGCGAACGTCTCGGCCTGGGGGCTGAAGCGTGTGGTGGCGACGAAGATGGCCACGTCCGCAGCGAAATGCACCTTCGCTCCCAGCAGATCGCGCACTTCGCGGCTGGCGATCGTCCGGTGGGGTGCGTACCGCTTGCACTGGATCACCATGGTCCGGCCGTCGGGCAGTTGGCCAAGTACGTCGGCTCCGTTGTCGCCGGTCCCGCCCACTCGGCGTACCTGCGTGCAGCCGTCACGGCGGCATAACTCGGCGACCACTTCCTCGAACTCCATACCGGACATCGCGTCGATGGCAGCCAGCGTCCGCTGCCCGGCTGCGATCTCCTCCTGTCGCCTCCAGGCGGTGTCCTTGCTTCGCAGCAGCCGGTTGGTACGCCACAGCCGCCACACCATCCAGCTGATTCCTGCGGCGGCAAGCAAGGCACCGAGGTACAGCAACAACACCGGCCGCAGCAGAGCCAGCAGAACCAGCGCGGCAAGCGCTCCTGCTGCTGCCTTTTTCCGGGCGGCGCGTCGTCTGCGCATCGCCTTGCCCTTGCGTTTGGCCGCCATTTCTGCCCCCTCTTGCACCGGCCGGGATGGATTCCTCCCTGCTGTGCAGTGTGGGCATGTTGAGCGGTCTCGCCAGGGCGCAGTCAGGCCATTGGCTTGAACTTCTCGGCCCCTACCGGCCAGTGGCTGGCTGTTCTCCTCGAGGAGGTGCGTTCGCCTGCTTACAGGCCGAGTTCGCCCAGAGCTGCTTGCCTCTGCGGGCTGAGGCCGGAGCGGCGGCGCAGGTTGCTCAGCCACTGCCCCAGGCGTACGGGGTCGCCTTCGATCTCCTCGATGTGCCGTTGAGGGACGTTGAGATGGCCTTCGCGTGCGTGGAAGGCGCGCGCGGCGGCCAGCCCTCGCTGAAAGGCACGCTCCCGTGCCGTCAGGTGAGTTTCTGGCGCTAAGGGGGTGGATGTGTCGGGTAGTTCGGCCATCCCCAGCTCCTTGAGCAGTGACTTCTGCTCAGGGTGCAGGCGGCCGGAGCGGGCGCGTTGTGACTCAAGCCAGCTCTCTGCCTCGTCGGCGGTCTTGTTGGCTGCGCGGCTCTGGCGGGCGGCGTGGTAGGCGCGTTGCCAGGTGATCGGCCAGGGCGGGTTCCACCACCGGTCCAGGGCGGTGAGGGCGGTGGCGCGCTGGTCGGTGAGGGTCTCGGCGCGGGTGCGCTGGGTGGCCAGCCAGCGGCCGAGGGGGAAGCCGTCGTGGATCTCGTCGACGGGTGCGGCGAGGTGGCCGTGGCGGGCGGCGTATGCGGCGGCGTGGGCCAGCGCGCGGTCGAAGGCCTGCTGGCGGGGGTCCCAGATGATGCCGAGGCGTTCGAGGGCCTGGACGCGTACGGCGTCGAGCATGCCCTTGGTGTGCAGGTGGCGTTGCCAGGTCAGCCAGCGTCCCAGGGGGTAGCCGGTGGGGTCCTCGTAGGTCTGGGGAACGTCGAGGTGGTGGTGGGTGTGGCGGTAGCGGCGGGCTGCGGTGAGGCCGCGGCGCCATTCGGCGCTCTTGGGGGCCAGGACGCGCAGGGACAGGGCGAGGGCGATCTCGTCGGCCTGGGTGGGGCGGTCGAAGCGCAGCCAGGCTTCGGGGTCCTCGGGGGGCATGGTGGGGCGGTGGGTGCGCGGGTCGGACAGGCGGGCGTCGAGGCGGTCGTCGTGGGAGCGCAGGGCCTGGATGGTGCGCCACAGCGGGGTGTAGGCATCCGCGCCGAGGAGGTCATCGGGGTCTTCTTCGGGGGTGAGGTAGACGGGGACTACGAGGGTGGCTTTCTTGCCGGCTCCGGGGTGCTGGCGCAGGGCGCGGCCGACGGCCTGGACGGTGTCGACGGGGCTGTTCTTGGGGTCGACAAAGACCACCGCGTCGATGTCGGGCACGTCGATACCCTCCCCCAGCACGCGGGCGTTGGACAAGACGGCCGGGGTGTCGGGGCTGGTGTGGGAGGTGAATTCGAGCAGGAGGCGGCGGCGGATCTGCGGGGTGTGGCTGCCGCTGACCCAGTCCGCCCACAGCCCTTGGGGGCGCAGGGGTGCGGGAAGGGCGGCAGCCGTCTCCCCCAGGGTGGTGGCGAAGGCGCGGGCGTCGGCGACCCGGTGATGGAAAGTCAGGATACGGCGCAGCTTGTGGTCGTGGATGGCGCGCAGGGCGGCGACCTGACGGCCGGCCAGGTGCAGTCCGTCGACACCCGCCCCGGCTCCGGTGGCCAGCCAGTCGCGCAGGTACGCGTCGGTGACGACGGGGACGAGGATCTGGTAGTCGGCGAGCAGCCCGAGATCGATGGCGTCGGAGAGGTTGAGGTGGTAGGCGACGGGACCGAAGAGGTCTTCGTCGTCCATGGAAGCCACCGTCTCTGTTCCGTCGCCGTCCGGGGCGTCGTCGGGGTCCCAGATGCGAGGGGTGGCGGTCAGGTAGAGGCGGCGGGCGGCCGGTACCTGATCGTCGTGGTGGACGGCGGCCCAGGCCTTGCCCAGGCGGCCGGCCGTACGGTGCGCTTCGTCGACGACCACCAGGTCCCAGGAAGCCAGGTGGTGGTCGCGGTGGGCGGCGATGACGGCGGGCAGGGAGGCGTAGGTGACGTAGACGGTGGCCGGGCCGGGACTGGCCTGTCCGACCAGGGAGGCTAGTTCGGCGGGGTCGGTGGTGAGGGGAACGTCGGCGCCGAGCGGTTCGTGGTCGAGGGCCTGGCGTTGGGAGCACACAGCGATGGCGGTGCCCTTGCGTCCGGCCAGGCTCCAGGATCGGATCGTCTGGGACAGCAGATCCAGGGTGGGCAGCAGCACCAGAACCCGTCCCCGCGGGGCGATGCGGGCGGTGGTGCGGGCAGCGATCAGGGTCTTGCCGGTGCCGCACGCGGCGATCACACTCGCGCGGGGGTGCGTGCGCAGTGTGCGGGTGGCGGCCGCGACGGCGTCCTTCTGGTGGGGGCGCAGTTCGAGGGGTGTTGTGGCCATGAGGGTGGACGCCGCTCCGGGACGTGAACTGGTGAGGCGGTCATTGTGGCATCGCGGGAAGGGGCTACTCGGCGGTGCGGGACAACCAAGTGCGGGGTGGAGTTGGTGGGTATTGCGGACGCCGAGCCGGCTGGGAATGCGGGTTCATCCTGCTGCTGCCACGCGTAGGGCCCGGCTGAGCAGGACAGGGTTGCCCATGCGTCGGCGTAGTTCTCTCTCCAGTCCGGCGACCGGCACCAGGTTCTGCGGGGCCCGGGTGTCTTTGTACTCGATGCTGGCGTACCGCGGCAGGAGGGCCTGGGAGAGGTTGGCCAGTTCGATTGCCTCGGACAGGGGGATGTCGGCGGCGCATTCCAGCCGCACGATCCCGGCCCATGGGGCGCCGGGTGTGCACGGGAGGCGCAGGTACCAGGCGTGACGGTCCCAGGAGGTGCCCATCAGGAACACCGGGGTGCGTTCGCTGGAGGCCAGCGTGGCGATCATGGCGTGCAGGTCGGGTGGCAGGTAGGCGGTGCGGTGGGACTTGATGAATCCCAGTGCGCGCGGGAGGTGGGTGCGGCCGCGCAGGGGGCCGTCCACGACTAGGAGGTCCGAGTCTTCGGGGACACCGTGGCCGGTCAGGGCGGTGCGGGCGTGGGTGGCGACGAGGACTTCGAGGTCGGTGAGTTGGCGTTGCAGTGCCGTGGAGAGGAGCACTGCGAGGTTCTGGTCCTGGTCGTCGGGGGTGATGTGGGCTTTGTAGGTTCCGGCTGTGGTGGGCACGTCGGCGGCGTTGGTGGCGGTGGTGAACAGGCCGCGCTGGTAGTCGACGGTCAGCAGATGGGCGCCGCGGTGGGGGCAGCAGCAGACGGTGCCTGCTGCGTACGAGGCGCACAGGGCCATCAGGGCGTGCCTGGCTGTGCTGCTGGGGCGTGTGGCTGGTTCGGCGGATGGGGGTTGTTCGATCCAGATACGGGCCTCGACGCGGCGCACGCCGTCGACGAACAGGACGGCGCCTGGGGCGGATACCTGGGAGGGCGAGATGGGCTTCCAGTCGGCCGGGGCGAGTTCGACGTGGGGGGTGACTTTGGCTGTGGAGTCGCCGATGCCGTTCTCGGCATTCTCGACGCTGGAGCCGTAGGTGGGGTCCCAGCCGTCGACGTGGAACCGCATGCGGGAAGCCTGTGCTGTGCTGGTCATGTGCCCTGCCGGGTGACGGTGGAGGTGTGGCTGTCGCGCTGGACGTGGAACTGGACGGGGATCTGTTCGGCGAGTGCGGTGACGTGGGTGATCACTCCGACCATCCGCTCTCCCTGGGAGAGGTTTTGCAGGGTGTCGGCGACGGTCTGAAGCGAATCGGTGTCGAGGGTGCCGAAGCCTTCGTCGAGGAAGATGGACTCCAGTTTCGTGGCACTGCCCAGGCCTGCCAGTTGGTCGGAGAGGGCCAGTGCGAGGGCCAGGCTGGCCTGGAATGTTTCGCCGCCGGACAGGGTGCGCACCGAGCGTGAGGAGTCGGCGTCGAAGTGATCGATGACGTAGAACTCGCCCTTTTGGTGGCTGAGGTCGAAGCGGTCGTCCGACAGTTGGCGCAGTGATTGGGAGGCGCCGACGACCAGTGTGTCGAGGGCTGAGTTGGCGAGCCACTGGGGGAACTTGTTGGACCGCATCAGCCGGGCCAGTTCGGCGGCCACCTGTTGCCGGGTGCGGGCGGTGTCGATCTTGTCTCGTATCGAGGCGGCGTCGGCGAGGCTGCGTTGGATCATTTCGACCTGGCCGCGGGCGCGTTCGGCGGCGACGGCCACCACCCGCGGGGCCTGCGCGGCGCGATCTGGGCCGTCTCCGAGGTCGTGGGGATCCAGGTCGTCATCGCGCAGGAGAGCCTCCAGTCGGCCCAGAAGTTGTTCGGCTTCGTCGTTGGCGCTTTGGGCGTCGGTGTGGGCGCGCGCGGTGTCGTGCTGTCGGTCGCTGACCCCGCGGTCGGCCCAGGCGGCGAGGGTGGCCCAGGCGGTGGCGAGGCCATCGGGGTCGAGGCTCGGTGGATTGAGTGCCGCGACTGCATCCCGGGTGGCCGTCAATGCGGATCGGGCAGTTGCGGTGCGCTGTTGCCACTGTTTCTGCTCGCTCGTGGCTTGCTTGGCTGTTTCGCGTGTGCGGCCGGCGTCAGCGGTGGCTGTCTGAACGGCTTCTTCGAGGCGGGTGCATTTCTCGAAGAGGGTCGGTAGTCCGTCTTCCGGCGGCGCCTGGCCCAGGAGTGTGTCCAATTCGCTCAGGCGGTCGGTCAGGGTGGTCTGCTCGCGGTCGGCCGTTGCGGCGTCCCGGACGACTGCGGTGTGGGCGCTCCGGGCGTCGTTGTGCGCACTCTCGGCTGCAGCCAGTGCGGTGGCCGCGCCCGAGTAGGTCGTTTCGGCGTCGGCGGTTGCGGTTGCGGCGGCCGCAAGGTCGCGTTCTGCAGTGGCGGTCTGGGTACGGGCCCAGGCCTCCAGGTCAGCCCAGGCCTCGGTCAGGTCATCGGTGTCGAGGACCGGCGGGTCAAAAGCGGCCAGCGTGCCCAGCGTCGAATGCAGGGTGTTGCGGGCCCGGTCGAGTTCTCGCTGCAGCGTGGCGGCGGCCGATGTGGCGGCGTCGTACGCAGTTTGGGCTTTCTGTACTGCGTCGCGTGCCTTCTGCTCATCAGTGGCCAGCTGGTCGCGGGATGCGGTGAGTTCGTCGAGGTGGGCGCGGTCGGTGTCGCAGTCGGGGCCAGCGGGGCGGTCGGGCAGCAGCGTGCTCAGCCTTGTGTCGAGCAGGGTGTGCTGTGTGGTCAGCGTGTCCACTGCCCGCTGTTTGTCGGCGACCGTGGCCTTGGCATCCTCGTATCGGGCCAGCAGGTCCTGTTGTTCGGCTGCTGCTGTGGCCTGCGCCGCCTCGGCCGTGTCGAGGGCCGGATCGGACAGCGGCGGCGGGAGGGTGGTGACGTTCTGCTCGCAGACCAGGCAGGCGTGGCCCACCTGAAGCTGAGGACGCAACTGTGCGGCACCGGCGAGGGCTCGGGCCTCCTCGAGCGCGGACGTGGCCGCGTTCAGGCGTTCTTGCGCGTCGGCTACTGCAGCCGCAGCCTGGTTGGCCGTCTCGACCCAGTTGTCCAGCTCCCTGGCGGCATCAGGAAGCAGGCCGATGACGTCGAGGAGTTGGTCCAGCGTCTGGTGTGCTTCGGTGAGTCGGCTGCCGTCGCCGGCGGCGGTAAGCGCGTGGGAAGCCTGTTCGTGTTGGTCGCGGGCCTCGGCCAGTTGTCCGGCAGCGGCTTCGATCTCGTCGGAGTGAGCTGCTGCTCGGCTGGTCAGGTCGGTGGCGCCGTCGGGGGTGCGGACGGCAGCCAGCAGTTGTTGGCGGCGCTGCAGTTTCTCGTGCGTCTGCCGGGCCTGGTCGTGGTGTTCACGGGTTTTCTCGGTATTGCGGCGGGCCTCGGCGACGGCGTCCTCCGACACCTTCAGCTGGTCCTCGCACAGCGCCAGCTCGTCTTTGGCACGCTCGGCAGCGGCGACAACGCCGTCGCGGCGCCCGGCCAGGTCTGCTCTTTCGAGGTACCGGTCGCGGGCGACGGCCAGGTCGGCGCGCTGCGGGCCCAACTGGGCCGCTTTGGTGGCCCCGGAGAGCGTTTCAGCGGCCGTGTCGGCGGCGTCGCGGGCCTGTTGGGCAGCCGTCTGGGCTTGTGTGGCTTGGAGCTGCAGCTCTTCGGTGCCGTCGGGCGTGCGGATGGAGGTCAGCAGTTCAGTCTCACTGCGCAGTTTGTCGGCATGGGCGGCGGCATCGTGTGCGCGGGTGCGTGCCTCGTTGATGCCGGGCACGAGTTGGTCGACGGTGACGGCCAGCTGTCGAAGTGCGGAGACCCGGGTCTGCGCGGCGGCCTCGGCTTCAGGGGTGGCGTCGGTGTACCGGCCCAGCTGGTCGTTGAGGACCTCGATCTCCTTGGCTGCTTCGTCTGCCTGGGCGCCGGCGCGCTTGCCGATGCCTTCGTACTGGGCGGCGCCGAGGAGTTTGAGGAGGATCTGCTGCCGGGCGCTGGCGTTGGCGGACAGGAACCGGGCAAAGTCGCCCTGGGGCAGGACGACGCACTGGCAGAAGTCGTCGAAGGATAGGCCGAGCAACTTCTCGATGGCAGGGTTGAGTTCCTTGATCTCCCCGGCCAAGACCTCCGGCTGCGGCCCGTCTGCCTCGACCACGACGGCGGTGGGGTCGGTGAACTGCACCAGGCTGACGGACTTCTGCTGGATCTGCTGCCCGACGCGTCGGACCTCGCGGGCGACCTGGTAGCGCTGCGCCCCGACGTCGAAGGTGAGCGAGACCGTGCAGCGGTTGCTCGTGGGGGCGAGTGCGTAGGAGATGGCGTTGCTGCGTCCCCACCGGTAGGCCGACCCGTACAGGGCGAAGGTCAGCGCGTCGAGGATGGTGGACTTGCCTGATCCGGTGGGGCCGATGAGGGCGAAGTAGTCGCTGTCGGCGAAGTCGACCACGGTGGGCGCACGGAATCCGGCGAAGCCGTTGAGCTCCAGGCGAACGGGACGCATCTGAGGATCCTTTGGACGGAGTGCAGGCCTGGGCTTCAGGGACGGGTGGTCGAGCGGGTCAGGTCGTCGTGGAGCTGGTTGAACAAAGCCGCGACCCGATCGTCGCTGACGCCGACGCTGTGGCAGTAGTCGGCAAACAGCTGCGCCGGCGTCCTGACGGGCTGGTCGACGCTGATCCCTGCCGTGGCTCCGGTATCCGCATGATCGGGGTGGATCAGGATCTGCAGGGCGTTGGGGAGGGCTTCGTACAGGTCGTCGCGCATGCCGGCGTAGCCGGGCTGGGTGACCACGAGCCTGAGGTAGTCCTTGCCGTAGCCAGCGGGATCGGCGGTGAGCTGCGCGACAGTCCCGTGGACGGTGCGCAGTCTGCGGCCGGCGGTGACGGGGATGTCGGTGATGTGTGCGGGGGTACCCGGGGATGCTTCGACGAGGCAGACGACGTGGGTGTTGTTCTGTTCTCCGAAGTCGATGGCGTAGGGAGAGCCGCTGTAGTGCACCGGGCAGGCAGCCGGGATCTGCTGCCGGCGGTGCAGGTGCCCCAGGGCAACGTAGTGCGCCTCGACGGGGAAGATCGCGGCGGGCACGTGGTACTCCATGATCGACTGGGCGGGCCGCTCGCCGCCGCCGAACTTGCCTCCTGTGCACGTCAGGTGGGCCATGATGATGTTGACGGCGTCCGGGGTGAAGGCGCCCGTGAGATTGGCCAGGACATCGCGGACGAGCTGGTCGTAGGCGCCGACGTTCTGCGAGGGGGTGTTGGCAATGATCTCGGCGGCGCGGACGGCGTAGCGCTGGGAGAGGAACGGCAGGACGGCAATGTTGACGTGCTCGCTGGTGGACTTGGCGCGGAAGGTGTGCACGCCGCCCTTTGCGGCTGATCTGGCCTGGCCGTAGACGTGGATGCCGGCGACGTCCATCAGTGGCTTGTAGGCCTCGAATGTGGCGCCGTGGTCGTGGTTGCCGGCGATGAGGACGACCTCGATGTTCTGCCTGGCCAGGTGGAGCAGGGTACGCACGACGAGTTTCTGTGCGTCTGCGGTCGGTGCGACGTTTTCGTAGATGTCGCCGGCTACGAGGACGGCGTCGACGTCGTTGTCGACGGCGATCTGGGTGATCTCCCGCAGGACGCTGGCCTGCTCCTCGAGCCGGTTGCGGCTCTTGAGGGTTTTGCCGATGTGCCAGTCGGAGGTGTGAAGGAACTTCACGGGCGGGTCCTTTGCGGGTGGCTGAAGCGGAGCAGCGTGTCGCGTCGGTGCGCCGGGGAGCAATGCGGCAGGTATCAGTAGGGCGGCTCGTCGATGGCGCCGTCGTCGGTGTCCTCGGGCCACGGATCGTTCTCGGGCTGGGGCAGCCTGCTGAAGGGGTCCGGTCGCGTCGTACTGCCGGTGGCCTGGCCGGCTGTGGGGGTGGTGAAGGTGGGGTCGGCGACCTCGGAGAGCCGGGTGGCCCAGGCGGGGAAGGGGAATTCGACGGCCAGGGGCACCGGGATCTCGGGCTGGGAGACGAACATGGTGCCGGGCCTGGCGAGCGTGGCGCGCTGGCGCTGTGAGGGGGGCAGAAAGCCGTACTCGGGGCGGCCGGCCTCGGCAGCGTCGAGCCGGCCAACGATCTTGATCGAGGAGTTCGACACGATGCGTCGTTCCACCTCGGAGGCTGTCTGCTGGGCGCCGATGAGAATGATGCCGAGCGAGCGGCCGCGTTCGGCGATGTCCAGCAGTACGTCCTTGATCGGGGAGGAGCCCTCGCGGGGGGCGTACTTGTTGAGCTCGTCGACCATGGTGAACAGCAGCCCGCCCGGGCCGGCTTGCTCCTTGCGGTCGGTCTCCGCGGCCAGCACGACGCCCACTACGAATCGCTGGGCCCGTTCCGGCAGGTTGTGCAGGTCCACCACGGTTACCTGTTGCTGCGAGGTGTCGATGGAGTGCGCGCCCGGGCGGTCGGTGCTCGCGCTCAGGTCTCCGCGCAGCAAGGGCGTAAGCGACTTCTGGGACGACCGCAGCCGCCGCACGAACGCGTTCACCGTGCCCAGGCCGATGGCCGGGCCCGCCCAGTCCGGTCGGGTGACGTCGTCGGTGACCTGGGCGGAGATGAAGTCGACCATCTCCGCCCAGGTACGGAGGATGGTTCCGTCGATGACGACCGCGCCGTCGTTCCCGGCGGCCTGGACTTCGCGGCGCAGCCGGCTGGTGACCTGGTGCACGACGATCGTGTACTGGTTCTTCTCGTCTTCGGTGTCGGCGAACACGTACGGAAGCAGCTCGCGTTCGCAGAACTCGGCCAGGGTCCACCAGAACGCGGTGACGCCGCTGGTCCTGCCGGTGACGTGGGGGCGGCCGGTGGTGTCACCTGGCAGCGGCGGGGCGTAGAAGCCGGCCGAGGCGAAGGGGCGGGCGGGCAAGCCGAGTTGGGCGTACGCGGCGCGCAGCGTGTCGTCGAGGCGGGCGTTGGGCTGGTCGACGAACAGCAGGTCCTCGCCCTTGACCGAGAAGATCAGGGCCTTGGCGTTGACCGCGCGGGCGCCCAGGGCGCCCGAGGTGAACAGCGAGTGCATCAAGAACAGCGCGAAGCTGGTCTTGGTCGCCACCCCTGAGATACCCGAGATCGATACGTGGGCACCGCGGGTGCCGTCAAGGAACTCGAGATTGAGATAGATCGGTTCGCCGTCCCGGCCGATGCCAGCGGGCACGCGTGCGTCCATCCGGTCGAAGTACAGCGCGGCGTCCCGGGCAATGCCTGCGGCCCGGATGGCGACCTCGCCGGGGCGTGGTGGGACGTAGCACTCGGGGTCGACACGGGTGGTCGTGACCTCGGCGATCTCTTGCACATTCGCCGGCAGGATTCCGTCGGCGATGAGGAAGACATCTGAGCCGAACGCGGCACCCTCGTGACGGGCAACCACGTCGGTCACCACGCCGGAGGTCACGATCGTGCCGCGCCCTGGAATCACCCGGCGGGTACTGACGACATCGTCGAGCTGCAGATAGGCGTCCGGGGAAAGGGCGACGTGGAACTTCAACGGCGTGGAGTCCTCAGTGCCTGCCACCTTTCCCACCTCGTCTTCGGCGCCGCCACTGGTGAGTGGGCCTGCAAACGGCTGCCAGCTGGTCGCGGGTGCGGAAACACGGCCAAATACAGTGCCGTCAGCGCTGGGGAGTTCAGAGCCGGTGTCGGTCATCGGGCCGCTCCCTGTCTCGGTCTTACCGTGTCGGGCACCGTCGACTGGGCGGTGGACACCGTTCATCGGGGCGCCGAACTGGTCGGACGGTTCTGTAAGCACAGACCGTAACGAATGGGATGCCTGCTGCAGGAGGTTTTGCCGATAACGGAGCGAAATCGAGGCAGGCCGGAGCGTCCGGGCGCGACAGCATGCCCTGGCTCGGGCGCCGTATGGGGCAGCGAACCGCACACCCCACTGCGGCCGCACCAGCGAGCGGCGTGGCGGCCCCGTACGGCGTGGACCAACGATCCGGCGCCCGTCAGCAGGCAGGGAATTGTGATCATGGTCCACTAGGGTCCGTCTTCAAACGGATCTTGCCCAGAGTAGGAATGACGCGAGATTGACCGCTGCCTCGTAGGAGGTGGCGGTCTTGTCGTATCTGGTAGCGATGCCGCGGAAGCCCTTGAGCTGGTTGAAGCAGCGCTCGACGACGTTGCGCCGACGGTAGAGCTGGCGGTCGAAAGCGGGTGGCCGGCCTCCTCGGTAGCCGCGATTGTGGCGGTGACGCTTCTGGTCGGTCTTTTCCGGGATGGTGCATGCAATTCCGCGTTTGCGCAGGTAGGCGCGGAAACCACGAGAGCTGTAAGCCTTGTCGGCGACGACCTGGTCGGGTCTGCAACGGGGTCGGCCCGGCCCCATACGCGGGACGCGAATGCGTTCCAGGAGGGGACGCGCGCAGGTGCTGTCGTGGCGTTGTCCGGGTGTCAGCAGGACGGCCAGGGGCCTGCCGCGGCCGGCGCAGGCAAGGTGGATTTTGGTGGTCAGTCCGCCTCGGGATCGGCCGAGGGCGTGATCGTCCGGTTCGTCCGGCCGGCTGATCCCCCTTTTCGGCCGGTGGCGGCCGAGTGTTGGTGGGCGCGGACGATGGTGGAGTCGATCTGGACGAGCCAGTCGATGTCGCCGA
>Ga0307507_10007384_pt1 | contig 16043 bp, 24 predicted proteins | sample 7_EM_MG_FD_207223 | JGI IMG/M metagenome (GOLD analysis project Ga0307507, IMG submission 207223) | Populus trichocarpa ectomycorrhiza microbial communities from riparian zone in the Pacific Northwest, United States - 7_EM | ecosystem: Host-associated > Plants > Roots > Unclassified | place... | reverse complement strand
AGCCAGCGATAAGTAATTGGAGGAATAAGATGCTCAAGGAGTAGCCAATTGCTTCCAAACGTCGCGGGTTAAACATCATGGAGCTGAGTACTGCCAGTGAAAGCAGAATGGCAACGAAAAGTGAAGATTCCATCATGGCAAGGGAAAGCGAAGATGATCAGTAGATAATAGATTACATAAATGCAAAGTAGCTCCTCTTAAAATTATTTAAACCCCGGTGTTACAGTTTCAACATTGTATCATTTCAACCATCTAAATTCGACAATGGCTTTGTGCGTTTATCAACACATACACCCTTGGAGGCCCTGACAACTTTCCTTAGGCGCTTATTCCCTGAAGTATACATGAACGGTGACAAGCCAGCAAGGCGCGGAGTCATTGATGAGACGAGACACTCGTTGCGCACACCTGCTTATGGCTTCGGATGGATTTTATCCAATTTTGAACTCTTCGAGGCATTAGAGGTATCTGACGAACCACCAAGGAAAATGTGGATGTTCCTATTGCCCAATTTGGTTGACGACAAGGTATACGCCCGCTGGGAGATGAAGGGGTACGACGACTACCGTTATAAGTAAGCGATCCCTTTTTGGTCCAAGGCACTGCAGAGCATTCGAACTTGTGATTTACAGTCCCGTCACACCAGAGGCGATGAGTATTGGGGAAGACTACACTCTGATACTTATGGCATGCAATGACTTGAGCGAAGTGATAGATCGCGTCATGGCCGACAAGGACTACCACGAGGAATGTAGAGATTGTCTGAACAATCCCAAGACGATGAGGCAGGAGCCAGCTTGGTTCCGTGTTGGGCTCAGGACCATACCAAAGGAGTTTATTCTCGATCCTTAAGTATGGGCTTCTTTTAGCCTTCAGCTTCCTCCCCCGAGAGATGTAACTCAATCGCTGATCCTTCATGTACGGTGTATTCTGCGAAATATACATCGGATTCCCTCTTGATACTGCCCTGCTAAAGTTATTAGAATACAGTGAATGGTGCGTTGATAAGTCGGACATTTTTAATATAGAGCTCGAGCATTGAGTCAACATATTTCGAATTCCTCATATATTACCATGCATGACTCCAACATGTCTTCCCTGGACTAATCACTTAAAGCCATATCGAGGTGGAACTGCACAATTTCTGGTTCGGCGCGCATATGTGCTCGCGTCATTCGCGGCAGGACCGCGTTCAGCTCGTAAGGCTTCCATCATAGTCGCAATTTCCGCCGCAGGTACATTAAGTGCATACAAATTATCGAAGAATCAAGCATCTTCCTGGGTTAAACCAGAAGGAATTGGGAATGATGGAGAGCTGAAGTCCGCAGAAGTCCGGGCCGGCAACGGCAGCAGTCGACAACTTGCAGCTGCTTTGACAAATCGACATCCATGATTCTCTCTGGCTTACGATGTTCGGCTTATCGATTGACATTTCGCCCCCAATGCAGACCATCTCTACGGAGTCAATTATCGACCTCGAGTCTACGTTTAAATGAGGCTTTGAAACCCTCGCAATCCTTCCGACTCGAAGCGCGGACGCACCCAATCACAAATCCAGTTGACCCAGTTGTGGAAGCTGAACACTCCTTTCTTCGTAAAGTTGGAATGCCTGGAATTCGGAGACAAGTTGCTGTAAGTAGTCAGTTTCTACTTCCATAACCCTCATACATATAGTGTCGAACAGTTCGTGATGATCACCTCATTCCTTGCTTTCGTGTATGCTGGAACAGAGACACAACACGAAACTGAAAGTTGGAAAAAGAAGATGACCACGTTATCACCTGTGTGGACTGTTAAAACCATCACAAATACAGACCTGAAGCGCGCACAGAATGCAGAGTTGATTCAGGTCAGTGTTCTGTCTGAGCGAAAACAATATTTTACATGACAAGCGTAGAGTCTACGGGAGACGCTGGCAAACATCCAGTCTAGTCTACAACAGTTGCCCGCCTTTATCCGACCTTGGATAAATGTGGCCATCGTGGGTGTCATGCAACCCTATGCCGATGCCTCAGAAGGCAAACGCCTCTGCTGGAAGATCTGCCTGCTCAATGCTTCAGTATGGGCTGCTTGGAAGATTAAACAGTTCCAACCCTTCATGACACGAGCATTTTTATCGAACCCGCTGTCGGGATTGTCCTACACGCTGCTGACGAGCGTTTTCAGGTACGATTTCCTCCGTCTGACTTGAACATGTATCTCATGTCGTGACTTACAGCCACAAGTCAGCTATTCATCTACTATTTAACTGTCTTGCTTTAGAAAGCTTTGGTATTCGTCGTTTGATGCATTCCCAACCTGAAGACTAATCCCTATACAGGTTCTGCTGCCTATTACCACCTTTTCCGAGAACAAAACAAAGCAGAACCAGAAATTCTAGAATCAACAACAGGTTACCACTTTCTCGCATTTTTCATCACAGGTTCGTCATTCGTATTCTCGATCCATCTTTCTCACCTGTTTTTTTAAAAAACTTGTATGACAGCGGGAATGTTTTCTAGTCTTGTCTCGCATGTAGTCAACACCAAGTTCCGATATCCGCGACTTCTCGCACAGGTCGCCTCGTCTACTGCCACCAAAAGCAAACCGGAGACATGGGCTGGTGCAGTTGCGGCAGCATCCGCTTCGAAAGCCCGATCTGCCGTCACACAAAATTCACCAGGAATTCCCACTGCACTTGGAGCCTCGGGCGCTATCTATGCCGCCGTGACGATGACGGCGTTGGCATTCCCCGACTCGCAGGTGGCGCTGTTCATTCCCCCATCATACCCAATCAACATACAATATGGAGTAGGGGGTTTGATGCTTTTGGATACCATTGGCATTATTCGTGGCTGGAGGTGAAATCCAATGTTTCTTATTTGTTTTCTGCTCATGAAACGCTGATTTCAGGCTTTTCGATCATTGGGCACATCTTGGCGGTGCCACCTTTGGGATTTTCTACTACTTTTATGGACCCGGTTATTGGCGGAAATTACGGCAAGACATTATAAATGCAGAAGGACGTTCATAACAGTCCTTATGCACTGCTACCAAAATCCCCACTCTGTTTGGAGTACATTCTGCATTCGCTGTGATCATACATACTCTAACGCAACCTTCCTCTGGCTTTATGCAAATACAGTTGGTTACATCTTAGACCTATCACTGCATTCATCCTGAGAACGTTGGTTAATATAATCATGGCACATCATATGGACTGGGTGGCCGATTTTTGTACAATTAAGAATGTAATTGTTGCATGAAAAGTTTACAAATGTGGTTAAGAGTCCAGGAATCTCGTCTAATTCTAAAACACTATAATGGATAATAGGCTAAGTGCAGAGAACACAAAGACCGGAGCAAACATGGTCGCCCCAGCCACTGACAATAACCGCGGACCTCCACTGCTTTTCGACTTTGCATCAATCGTTGCTTGGACGGCACCGATTGTAGGTGATGGAGCAGACCCACTAGCACCGTTCTGGGCCAATGCGACGTCGGATAGCTGGGCGAAGCCAATCGACTGTGGATTATAACGGAATACGGAGTATACATTTTTCTGCAACGGAGTCATTTGTCAGTGATTCCACCAACGACGAGTGAAACGTTAGTCACCAGGAATGTGTCACCGATGATCCAAGTAGGTGATGAGGAGCCTGTTGAGATCTCAAAGAATGCACCGAGGCAGCTGCCGCTGCTCATTCTCGCAAGTAGGAAATCGGCGGGACTGATCGTCCAATTCTTTCCTCCGAAAGATAAAGAGATGGACACCGTTGTGCTACAAGCTGATAAAGGGCAAGAAGTGAGATCAAGAAAAACGAAAGGATAAAGGATGAAAACTTACGGAATGTATAATAACCTTGGAAGTCTCCCGTTGCCGGAGCTGATCCAGGAATATTCGCGAATATTTGACTGATATACGCGGATGGCCCTCCTATGAGGGTTGTGCCCGTGTCGATGGCAGCGTACGATGATGATTCCGAAGGCATGCTAATGGACTCTCCGTTAACGTTCAAAGCTATATGAAAAGGGAATCAAGGGGGGGAAGACGAGAAATGAGCTGAAATACTGACAGAGAAGTGGTAAAATCCAGAAGCCAGGTGTTGATGTTGGCATGTTTATGTATTCGATACTCCCAGTGTATAGCGACTCGTTTGTATAACCTAAGTAACGATTAACAGGTGAAAGGTAGAGGACGAGGAGGACTTGCCCATGGTGAACGAACCACCGGGTACTTCGCTATTTACGAATGTGGCGTTGATGTATCTGCGTACCTGATTAGCTTCAACATAACCAAGACAACTGTGTACAAACCGAGTGAGAAAGAATGCCATAAGAGGGGAGTCCCAAGCTCCGTTTGAGACCAACGCCTGCCAAAAGGGCATAGCCCCACTCGAAGCGATTGCTTCAAAAGCCAAACCAAGTAAACCAGACACTGGAGTCGTCAATAGCCCTGAGGAGACTCGGTCGCATACCCCGAATATCTGGTTGTTGACCGAGAATCCACCCATTTGGATAACGTCGGACCCTATTGTACCGACTGCTTGGCCCGAACCGTATGTGACGTCGAAATTTGTGCTCTGGTTCTTGAAACTCGAAGAAGTGGACGCGTCAAAGGTGGGCGATGACCCACAGCCTGTCTTGCACAAGGATCCGGCCACCCAAAGGTCTCTGCAGAAAAAGGAAATTAACATGAGAATCAGGAGAGACTTTGGAGCTTACGCTGATCCAGTATCTAGGATTACGTTGAAGGACGTAGGTGGTGTACCAATAGCCAACGAACCATAATAACTTCGAATATGATTAACATGGAATATCGAACGTTTGCTGCGGTCGCATACCTTGAGTCTGACATCTGGTTCGTTACGCTAAGAATAATATGTCAAATTAACGATTATTCGAGGAAAAAAAGGGGCGTACAGATTTAAGCCTGTTCCTCGTGTTTCCAGATTCCTTCCCCCGTATTTTGCTTCTAGTCCTTGCCTGTGAGCATGCGCCCAGGTACCCCAGTCTTTATCTGTGCGAGGGGTTGGAGACCTCCTCGACAAAGTCATCGATAGACCAGCTGCGTCATTAGGTTGAGGGACTGCTGAGACTCGGCAGAAGCAAATGAGAATGATAGTCGATGCTGTCGCAGACAAGAGCAACATTGTTCCAAAAGGTAGAGTAAGCGACCGAGGAGTGTCGAAGCAGTTCTACTAGAAAGCAACCAGGAAGTAACCGTGTCAAGAGTGTGCGCAGCAACGGGAAAGCAGAGATCCGGGTAAATCAAGTCGTTATCTCGACCTGCGAGCGATGGGGGAAGACAAAGGAGAATTTCTGCAGGATTCAGCGGGGTAATATAGCCAGACTTTGTTGAGACTTTGTTTCAGAAACCCCCTACTAGTGGTCTGCTATCGAACTTTCCTGAAAGTATTTTCGATTTCCGTGAGTTCGACACAGCCCGTTGCATCATGCAGCATCAAGTCCAACTCCTGAATCAAAGCCAAGACCATCGTAAAGGATAAGGGCAACCACTGCCCCAGTCGGCTGCGCGTCTTGTTTGTTTGTTTGACCCATCTCTATAAATAGCAAGTTCTTCCATTACGGGTTGCCTTACTATTTTGCTATCTCTAATTATTCTCACTTTTATATCCACGAGATGTGAAGTGACATTCCACCCAAGCTCGCTGATAGGTAATTGGGACGTATAATTGCAACCTATCCCCTTGACATTACAGCTTCAACTGCTACCAACTGCCAACCAACGGATAGGCCGGGGCTCTCGGCTCGGAACGCGGGGAAAATTGAGCCGCCGAGCGGGCGGGATCAAATCATCATGCTTGGCGGAAATTTCATCATGTAATGACTGTGGAATCCTGCTCTTGTCGGATATCAGTGGAAAATATGATATGATGAAATTGGATATGTAATATGAGGCTATGATAAAATGTGGCTGCGGGTGGCTTAAGCTCAATGGCAGTGATTAAGGAAATGAATATCGCGTAAGATAAATTAAGATCTCGGCTATAACGTAAGGGTGAACATTGTACGACGGCCCATGTAGGGTGGGTCGACGCCAATATACTTATACTTTCAATCTAGTTCATATTTCATATTGTAGCATGCGACATAAGGGAAAAGAGAATTATGTACAATACAGAAATACAAGAAAATAATATAAACCCGCGAGTATTAGATATTTCTACGACCTCTCTCCACGCAGTCTACGAGCGAGAGCCAAATCTTTGGGTTGGATAGTAACACGTTTGGCGTGGATAGCAGCCAAGTTCGTATCTTCAAACAATGATACAAGGTATGCCTCTGCAGCTTCTTGAAGCGCCATAACGGCCGACGATTGGAATCGGAGGTCAGTCTGGTCAATTCAAGTCAATTTGAAAAGTCCGAGTCATCAAAGAGTCATTTATACACACTTTGAAGTCTTGTGCGATTTCACGGACGAGTCGTTGGAATGGAAGTTTGCGAATGAGCAGCTCAGTCGACTTTTGGTACCGACGGATTTCACGAAGAGCCACTGTTCCTGGCCTGAATCGATGCGGTTTCTTAACACCACCAGCTGCCGTTGCCTAAACACGAATAAGAATCAACGATCAACGAAAACCTATTAGTATTAGTATTACTCACAGCAGTCTTGCGTGCAGATGACTTGGCAGCCAGTTGTTTACGAGGTGCCTTGCCACCTGTAGACTTGCGGGCAGTTTGCTTAGTGCGTGCCATTGATGATGATGATGATGTTCAAAAGACTTTGGTCGTCGTAGTACAAGGCGAAGGCGGATGTGGGCGAATACGGGCTCATCCCTAAAACAGCCCACTACTTATATCGACGCGACCGCGTTAAACACGTGATGTCCCGCTCAACCCTCCGAATCAACAAACGAAATCAAGCACAGCCACATTGCGCCCTGTATAAACCGAGAGCCGAACGGAGCTGGACTCATTCATCCCGCATCCTTGCGCATACACTCATCATCGACTTCAACACCCCCCAATAACAACTAAATAAACATGTCTGGACGCGGAAAAGGTGGAAAGGTTAGTCTTGACAAGGTTGTTTCTTTCGACTTGTGCTTACATGGTTGTGTAGGGACTTGGCAAGGGTGGTGCTAAGCGTCATCGTAAAATCCTTCGTGATAACATCCAAGGTAAGATAAAGCAGAGATTTTGGTATATATGGGATGCTGAGGATGACTTTAGGTATCACAAAGCCTGCTATTCGTCGTCTGGCTCGTCGTGGAGGTGTGAAACGTATCTCTGGTCTTATCTACGAAGAGACTCGTGGTGTCCTCAAGATCTTCCTTGAGAATGTACGTCCTTCGTTCATGACTCTACTCTCTGATTGACTCATTCATTCTCTCCACCAGGTAATTCGTGACTCGGTAACATACACTGAGCACGCCAAGCGGAAGACAGTAACCGCTCTTGATGTTGTATATGCCCTCAAACGATCGGGTCGTACGCTGTACGGTTTTGGTGCTTGATGGGCTGGCTTATTTGTAGACACATTCTGTTCTGTAATACTACTGTACTTTAGCACTTTATATTTATCATCTCCTTCTGGATCTCACTGTTCTTCGTTGAAAGTTCGAGCATTAAGAAGATTCGTCTTGGACCTTGGTTAGCCGCTTTTCGAAATTAACTATGGATCTGGATTCCAAGTAGTAGAGGATATATGTGGATTAGTGATCTTGAGAAAAGCAAGGATCTATCATGTAACAGATGTAACACATCTGCAACCAGTTCATGATCATGGATCCGGAGCTCGTCGTCATGCTAATTGCATTGAAGATAAATACAATTTAGAGGTACTAAATTAATGTACGGGTGTATCGTGATTGAATAAGTTATTAGACGACGACTTCGACGCGAGATACGATCAGTTTCTGTATTAGCTATGTACCTACTTTATGAGTCATACCATTTACATAAAATAGCAAAAGGGTGAATAAAAATGTCGAAAGTAAGGGAATAACAAAAGAATGGAATAAGTACGTATACAAAACTTAAAGAGACAGAGGTATAAGGATAGGGGCGATGTTACATATGATCCACATCTGTCCGTCAGACCGAGAATTTCAGAAGGAAACAAGTCGAAAGGACAAGTGCGACTTTCAATCGTTTTCATCGACGAATATGTCCACATAGTGATTCAGAATCGTTTCGATTGCCTTGAAGAAAGGATGGGAATTAGAGACAGAACGCCTATGAAGTGGTGAATGGGATATGTTACCAAATTTTGGTATGATGCATCTGACATGACACCTCCGTTCGTGGCGAGTTGTAAGCCAAAGAGAGTTGGCCCAAATACAATAGCAAGATTAGAGATGGACATGGAGTTGTCGGCTGACTGTTGGCTTATCCTGTTCATCGATGGTCAGCACCTTTCTAAAGTAAGGGAAAACTGGACTTAACCGATGTAGATGTCCCAGGAAATACTTTAGAGTAGAGTAATTTGGATCAGGAAGCTCGTTGACACGTTCATGCAATCGAATGTGCCGTAGTCTATCATTTTCAACTTCTAATAAGAATGATAAGGTCAGTCCTGGCCCGATAAGATCGATGGATGAGCGTACTAGCACTGTCAATAAACCCTTGGTGTAGCGCAGCCGTCAACAAAGGATCAGGCAACTCGCGTAACCACAGCTTCAACACGCTCGTCACATTGTTGATGTCTTCTGACCATTCAGGCAAATCCAAGTCAACTGAATCAAGATCTACGCGGAAGGAAATAGAGGAGAATTGAATGGTTGCCCGTAGTGCTTTGAAATTGCGGACGTACCCTTATCCAGCTTGGACTTGAGAGACGCCACCTTGCTAGTCATACCACTGACTCGATATACGCCTTGGGAATACAAACCATATTTCTCGATGGCTAGGCAGCACTTCAACATTATTGGAGGGACCTCGACATTGTCACGGGCCATCTGGTCGGCAAGGTCGACTCCAAACGTTGGCCGACCCTTGTCGACAATACCTCCGTTCATCACAACGTTTGACGTGCCTGCTTTGTCATTGAATGACGGTAGTGGCGGTAACTAGAAATCATTGAATAAAAATCATTCTTAGAATTGACGAAAAGGACCTACGTAACCTTCATCCAATGGACCCTCCCGGCGAGGGCCACGAGGTACTGAGCCCCCCCGGGCGAAGGCATAATTTTGCATGTATATTTTAAAGTCGCCACGGTTGTCGATAGTTTCTATTGTCGACTTCAAACCGACACCTACATGAGAGGGAGTCAATAACAATAAGGCGCACGAAAGGCCAATTTACCTTCGTCTGGTTGAGGAACCAGTACCGAGCCGTCACTGAGGACTATGCTCTCAAATAAAAATGCATATCTCGTTAAATGATACTGTGTTCCTAAGTCAATCTCGTCTGCACACTCCTTTAACGACTGAAAACCAGCATTATATTAGAACCTGTCAGACATATGCAACGAGACACATACCCGGAGAATTCGTGGCAGTTGGAAGTTGAAGTATTCTTGGCGCATAGCTTGAGTATCAAGAACGGCTTTTCGGTAATGGTCCGAGGTAGTTGAGAGCCTTGATCGAATATCATCCTCTTGGCGCTGAATCTAGAGGGGGTCAGAGTAATATACACAAAGAGATTTAATGCGGCTTACATTTCCTGGGTTTTTGCCCTTCAGCAGAAGTCCTCCCTTCACAACAGCCTTTCCAAGGGCTCGTTTACCTGAGGCACCGCCAGCAGCGCTTCTTACGCCAGTATCCTTCGTCGACTCTCCCTCCTTCTGCAGCAAAACTCGTTCTAATTCTTCTGATGCAAAGTCTAGCCGATTCTTAATCTTTTCAGTGTTTCCTTCCGACTCCTGCAGAGCACGCTCGTATCGTGAGTGAAGATCCTTCGCCTGGCAGGAGATGAGATGTTTCCGTATATAGAAAGAACTGCTTCCACTCAACTTGTTTCCGATTTTTTTCCACCTCTTTAGCAAGGTTGTTCAGTTCATCACTCATTTCATTAAGACGTTGAGCAAAGCGAAGTCTATTCTCAGCCATCAGGTCATGAATCCGCATTGACGTTTGCCATGCCAACACGAAGGATCTGTTGGTCAAAGAGATGAGATACGGTCAAAACAAAGAAACGAGCACCAACCCAGCCTTCCCATCATTTACGGCGTACAGTTCTGATGTTGACCGAGCAAGTTTCTGCAGGGTTTTCCCGTATTCATCCTCGATAATTGCCCGCTTCTTAAAGAATGCTGAAGTTTCCTGAGTGAAGACTTCTTTAACAACAGTGCAGAAAACAGATTTGCCGAAACTCACCTTGCACGAAACCATGCTTTGCTTGATACGGTCAAGAAGGAGTGGGACGCCGCACTAATTACACGTAGAAACGTATGAATTGGACATCATGTAGAGAACTCAACGGAAATACGCACATCGAGGTCACAAAGTGCTCTCAGAATATTCTCATCGAAGGTGGGCTCTACTAAGCTGGGCGAGCCACTGTTCTTAGATGAGATAGTGTCCCGCCGTTCGATGGCGAGTGCCGGAGCATTATCCCGCCATGGCTGGTGCAGTGTTGCAGACTTGTGTCCATTGGCAGATGAAGACTCCCCATTCGAACGATGAGGAGGCGACGTTGACGGAACCGAATGGTGAGTGTGGGCGTGGGCATCGACGGACTCGGCGAGCGAATGAAAAGACGGTCGATCGTGAGGGCTGCGGGGTTCTGAGTGGTCTACACTGCTTTCCCAGACCACCGGCGATGACGGGTAGCCGTCTCTGTCGTCGACCATGGCCGCGTATTGGAACCAGGGAGATAGTGGCTTCAATCTCCTCACGTGTCGGCTGCTCGGCAAGATCCGTCTCCTTCTTACCCTGATCATGATGAAAAGAGGTCCTGTTCGATTCTCTGAACATTTCGAACCAGTCAGCGATGCAGACGAGGAGGTCCGTATGCCATTATTCAGTTATTCATACCTCATTAGATTTTTATATTGTACTCAGAAAAGCAAATGAATCCTTCCCCTGGTGGTTTGGGATTTATGGATTCGCACAAGGACATTCTGGAGATAAAATTCGACATATCACTCAAGAGTTCTGATCCTGAGAGTTCACCTCGTAAACGCAAAGTGAAACAAGTTGAGAAAACTGTCGAGATCGAACTGCATCAAGACAAAACTGCTCTTCGCAGTAGGAAGGGAGACACAGGCAGTGTCGTCTGGAGAGCCAGGTATCATATCATACTCCTTAGGTCTTGATCATGAGTTACTTACATATATTTAGTGTTGACTTTGCCCGTCTTATTCTGGAGCAATATTATTCCAATTCACTTGACTGTCTCCTTGACCATGAAACCCTTGCTGAACAACATATCCTCGAACTGGGGTCTGTCCGAGTCTCTTTTTTTATTTTGCTATCGAGTTCTAAACTTAATACTTTGTTAGCTCCGGTACAGGTTTACTTAGCATCGCCTTGTCCCCTTTGGTGAAGCATTACACAGTAACCGACATAGAACCCTTACTCCCCCTTATTCAGAAGAACGTATCGTCAAACTTTCCCTCTAAACCCAATATTTCAGTTCAAGATCTGGATTGGATTTTGCTCGAATCGACGACACCACCACAGCGGGTCATAATCTTCGACACTGTAAAACAACCGATTGACCTTTTACTCGCCGTAGATTGTCTTTACCACCCTTCCCTCATACCATCCTTCGTTTCCACGATAGATTACCTCACGACCCCAGGACGAACAGCAGTACTCATCGTCTCAGAGCTACGCGCTGAAGATGTGTTAAGGGAGTTTTTGGAAACATGGCTTAACAAGCCGAGTTGGCAAATCTGGCGGATTCCAAATGACAATATCGGGAAGCACTATGTTATCTGGTTGGGATGGAAGTCCATAAGTACTACGACATGACAATATGTACGGAAAAGGCAAGAAATTCCGCATTTAGACCTGTTACTCTTGAAACGAACCATCATGTTCTTTTACCTATCTTTTCTCCGTCCACCACCAATACAAGCTCCACTACATGGCACTATATCTGTAACACCCCAAATATCTAACGATCTCCGTACAGAGCCTTTCGAAGGCTCTCAGGATCTTTTCTACTCCTGGGTTTTGGACTCTTCGCTTTTAAACTCAATACCCCAACCACACATTTCAACAAGACCCACAAAGCTGACCACTTGGCGTCCTTCCTCCGCTTATAAAGAAATACCTGTTCCCATTCCCCCAAACGTGCGAGAGGGACAACGATGGAGGCTCCTTTTGACCTGTCAAGCACAGGGATTCGGTAATGGAAATCCAGAATCCATCGACCTAAGGGAGAGTAATATCGGTTCGATTCCATTTCCTGTAATGAGTATGCCAGTATCGTTCACCTCCAAAACAATGCGAGGGAAGAAGGACGAAAAGGGGAAACAGGAGATGATCGAAAGGACCTATTTGCTTCCTTTCATGGTACAATCGCAAGACAAAGAAACCGAAAGGACCGTTGCACTCTTGCGCTTTCTGGAAAAAACGTCTTATGATCTAGACAAGGTGCGAGATCTCCAATCGACCACGACCGCGAATGTCTCTGATAACCCATAGGAAATGTCTAGAAAATCTGGGATAGCGGGATCGGGCTGAGCTCGTGGATGTACGAGTTGAAAGAAAACAATACACTCGTGGAAGGTCATGAGAGCCTGTTGAAACTTCGGTCGACTCTGTTCTCAAATGAGCCATGTAAGATTGTGGAATTAGGTTCGCATGCTTTACATCTTTTGTTTTTTTTTAAAAGAATGACTTTCAACCCTGTAGGAGCCGGTATAGGACTGGTGTCTGTTGCTCTGGCTGTTCTTCGTTCTGGTACCTTGGGCCAAGATGGAGATGTCATCCTGACCACTGACGTTGGTGGGTTTCTTTCGCTGCACTGTCTCCAAATTCTCTTTTTCATATTGATTTTCCAGATACCGCAATGCCATTAATCCAACAGAACATCTCCGCTAATTCGCACTACTTCCTGTCAGTAACACCTCGGGCTTTAGTCCTAGACTGGGACGATGAGGTACTTCCACCTGAAGTACTCAATTTAAGGGCCCTGGACATTATTGTGTAGGTTTTGAATGTCTGCTCATCACCCTCGAGTCCCACTCATCGAGATCTAGGATGGCAGATGTATCGTACAATACTGCCTCTTTTCCCGCCCTTTCTCGTACACTGTCAAGTCTTGTTCGTCTAGGATCCAAACCTCCAATCATTATTCTGGGATATAAGGAAAGAGATGAGGATGAGAGGACATTCTGGGATATGACTGCTCAGATTGGAATTCATTTCGAAAAAGTTGGGGAACGAAAAGGAGCTGGAGGTGTTCCAGTTGAAATATGGTTAGGAATCTATTCGATCTAGTATAAGTCTATAGTACGGTTGTGGATTAAAGTCGCAATTGGAATTCCGAGTGTGCATGCAGTAAAGGGTGGAGAAAGAAAAGAGAAATAGGTAAATAAGTTTATTGACTTTCCTCGTCATCGTCCGAATCAATCAGAGGTATGAACCTTCTTCCCTCTTTCTAATAAAAAATCGAATCAGTTCGGATCGTACAAGTTAAAAGGTGAAGATCGCACCACAGGAGAGCGGCGTTTCGCCTTTCCAAGAACATGCCGTGCGATATGCTTCCCTTTCACCAAAGGATCTGTCGTGATGGGCTTATTTTTCACATTGTGAGCGACAGTTTCCTTGATACTTGGTTGTGGTGGTCGAGGCGGGGCCAATGTCGCAACGACCACGTCACATTTCTTGTCCTCTTTGAAACTTGGTTGAGGTGGCAAAGGAAATCCCAAAGCGTTAAGAGCTCGGGTATTGGAACGAGTCAACCGACCAATTTCGGAGGTTAGCTCTGGAGTAGTCGATTTAAAAGTGGTACCCTTTCCACCACTTTGAGTGGCAGTGTTTTGCAATGGATTCCGCTCGCCATTCCTGGGAGTGTTTGGATGGTCCTTTATGTGGTCGAAGAGATCAGGATCCTTGAGTGTGTTGCCTATAGAGGTCGCCAGTGCAGCACGACTTTCTGGTACGCTGGCAACGCTATTGGAACCTGATCCAGCGGCGAGGGATGTATGCACCCGTAGAACACGAGGCGGTCTGGCAGCAGTTGGAGTCAGGCCGAAAAAGCTAGGTGTACTAGGTTGTCCCTGTAGCTTCGGAGCATTTCCATGCATTGAGACATTAGTATGGGAGCGTACAGCAAAAAGACCCGTAGGAACAGACATTAGAGGTGCAGCAGACGAGGTTGTTGAAATAGTGCTTTGTTCGACACTAGAGCCAGTCAGGTTGATAGCACTGGGACGCCGCCGTGAATAGGAAGGAGGCGGAAATGGTGGTACGGCGAAGTTACTAGGATGCCGGCGTGGTGTCTGTTTTTCCTGCGGCCGAACATTAGCCGCAGTGCCCGAAAAAGTCTCACTAGAAGCAGGAACCGGACGGAGTGGAGATGACGAGGAAGCAAAGAGCAAAGGAGATGTCCCCTGACGGATGTCAGTGACTCTCGACAGACCATTGCTTGATGAGTGTGTTTCAGTTGATAGGTCCATGAGGCGAGATTTCTTTTGAGAAAGTCCAGGCGATTTGATAGTATTGTCACAGGATGGCGACAATGAAGAGATACCATGTTCAACGAACGTCCGCTTCCTCTTGTTTGTTGATATTGAAGGTGTGTCACTTCGGGGTTGGTTTTTAAGAGACGTGGACACCTCTTGCAGCCTTTCCGTTAGACCACTTCTGAGGGCTTCGATAAGAGGGGGAAGGCCTTGTAGAAACGGAAGGAGGGGCGTGACAGCCGAGAGTATGGATCCTTGCTTGTCGAGAATGAGTTGAACTGTGTGCATCTGAGTCTGCAGGGCCTGTGAGTGGGTTTGATTGAACTTTGGAGAATGATCAAGTCAGTTCGATGGGTGGAAAGTGGATTTGAAATACCGCATTCATAGATTCGAGCCTCTGATCCAGGCCGTCCAAGCGATGGTGGATATTCTTACATAGATTTTCGAAAGCATCTGCTTGCGTTGGAGTTCCAATTGACTTCTGGATTTCCCTCTGGCTCCTGTTCACTAATGCAGTTGTTCGCCGTCAAAAAGTGGAATGTATGCGGCCAATCCAGTCAATCAATAATTACCAAGATCCACGATATCACCCGTTAGAGTTTCCCGGTCACGTTGAAAGAGCGATTGCATAGTTTTCAATTCATTCTTCGCTTCGTGAATGGTTTCGAAAAGCTTTCCAACTTGTACGGTAAACATTTCAAAGTTTGCTTGAGTATCATGGAGTAAAACGCGCATAGAAGTGGCGTTTTTGTCCAAAGGTGCCATTGGAGGAGCTATGATCGGAATGTCTTTCAGAGACTTGGGTGGTTCAGTGGACGTTGTCGTTCGGAGTAGATGCTTCCAAACCGCTGTCGAAGCGGTTGGTGGCCGGGGTGGGAGTCCGAAGTCCATTGACTGGTTAGAAAGTCCGGAGTTGCTTCCAGACGCCATCCCAGTGGATCACGTGTCAGAAACCAATCTTTGTTGAAGACAATCGCAATGGCACCCACGCGTCGAGCACGATCTCCGGACGATGGCGATACAGAAAGCGATTTCGAGCAGGAAACACCACGAAACAACAAACTCAAAAAACGGCTTAGTGAGGTTCATCGACCTGGTGATGATGATGGGACAATTGAAGGACGCGTTCCCCTGCGGTCGGTAAATATTAATGATGATGCAGCAGAGAAGAGGAGGAGACGGAAGAGCACGAAGCTTCATATTATTGAGAACGCGTTGGCGGGACCATTGAATGAAGGCGGAGGACCATCACAGGATGCGCAGACGGGAGAGCATTCCAAGGCGGCGGGAAAGCAGAAACAACAGATTAACGCGGTTACTCCTCCTGTCCTTAACGTGCAGTTGGATATAAACAATGCAAAGTTTGAGGAATGGATGAAGATGGCCACTGATAATGTGCGTTTTCTTTGGCATCTTGTTGCATTGCCAATTAACGATATCCCATTACAGAAAATCAATGCCCAGAACTCATGGAACTTCGCCCTGATAGACTATTTTCATGATATGTCCCTTC
>Ga0307507_10007383_pt1 | contig 16043 bp, 25 predicted proteins | sample 7_EM_MG_FD_207223 | JGI IMG/M metagenome (GOLD analysis project Ga0307507, IMG submission 207223) | Populus trichocarpa ectomycorrhiza microbial communities from riparian zone in the Pacific Northwest, United States - 7_EM | ecosystem: Host-associated > Plants > Roots > Unclassified | place... | reverse complement strand
GTTCTTTGTGTTGAAAGCTTATTGTACTTCATGAGGGTCTTATAAACCTACTTCAGGACACAACGGAAGTAGGTTTGCTTTCTAATATAAGGAGTCTTTCGCCGACAATGCTTCATTAGGTGGGAAGAGTGCCGTGCTCTCTGCGATCACCCTTGCGTTGGGTGGTAAAACGGCCTCCACTGGTCGAGGTACTGGTATAAAATCCTTCATCCGCGAAGGTCAAAAGTGAGTTTTGACTTCCCCTGGTTTATGCGCGGAAAATTCCAACGTGTACAAGTAAATCTGAAGTGACCATCCACATCAAGAACCAAGGTGAAGAAGCCTACAAGCCCCACGAATTTGGGAGTACTATCGTGATTACACGGAACTGGACTAAAGATGGCAGTGCGTCCTGGAGGATTAGAAGTAAGGAAGGAAAGACAATCAGTACCAAAAAGGATGAACTGGCCGCTATTTGCGATCACATGAACATCCAAGTCGATAACCCCATGAACGTTCTGACACAAGGTATTATGTTTGCTCTAATTTCTTTCTCATTGCTTACACTGCCTCTGTTCAGACGCTGCCAGGCAATTCCTGAGTGCTTCCTCTCCTCAGGAAAAGTATAAAGTAAGGTTCCATGGTTTCCCAATGCCCCTCAATAATGACCATTGTTTAGTTATTCCTCAGAGGGACGCAGCTCACCCAACTTTCCGAGGAGTACGACATCTGCTTGGAAAACATAACTCAAACACAAAAACTGCTGGTCGCCAAGAAAGAAGCGACTCCGGATTTGAGGGCCAGACTGAACGAGGCCACTGCACGATACCAAGAAGCGACAAAGGCACGCGAACAAAAGAAGAGGGCAGATGACTTGAAGAAAGAGCTGGCTTGGGCTCATGTTGCGGGCAAGGAAGACGAAATGTCGAAGAAGATGGAAGAAGCCGCAAGATTGGCACGCCGGCTTCCAAAGATCGAAGAGAGTGTCAAAGAGGCGGAGGTAAATATGTTCTCGGAATGTATGGTACGCTTGCTCGCTTGCTGATGGATTTATTCCACTTTCAGGAGGCCTTTGACTCTGCAACTCAACAAGTTGCTCAGTATGAGGCTGAATTCCGCGAGATCGGGAGCGTCGATAACCTCGTTGCTGAAAAGACTCGAATTCAGGACCAGATGAAGGCAAAGAAGGAAGTGCTGAAGAACCTTACTGTATGCATCCACATTTTACATTCTTAACACTCACAGATAGTTTTCGTAGGCGGATCTTAGGCAAATGGGAGGAAGTTTAGAGACGACCAAGAATCAAATTCTCGAGATAGACCAACAAATCGAGAAAGAGTCCCGTCGTATGGCACAACAAACCCAATCGAAACACGATGAGACCCAAAGAAAGATCGAGGAGGAAAGGGGGATTTCAGATCGGTGTGACAAAAGACTGAAGGATATCATGATGGAGATAAAAGACACGGGCTTGGAAAAGGATAGGATCAAAGAACAGGGTGACGAAGCAGAGAAGAAATTAAGCTCCCTTCGAGATCAAATCCAGCACTGCGAAGCGATGATCAAAACTGCAAAGGAAAGGGAACATGACGCTCTCGTACCATATGGTAGAAACATGAAAATGTTACTCGAGAAGATCAACAACATCCGTTGGTTTGGAGAAAAGCCACTCGGACCATTGGGACAGTTCGTCAAGGCGAAAGATGCTGGGACATGGGGCGACGTATTGCGATCCCAGCTTTCTTCCCTATTGTCGGCATTTGCGGTTACGGATGCTCGAGATAGGACACCATTGAAGAAACTTTTCCAAGACACAGGGAAGTGAGTGTTTTTTTTTGGTCCGATTGGTTCTTTTGCCAATAAACTTTGTATAGTCACCACATCAACATCCTCATCTACGAGAAGGATATGTTCGATTACCGCTCCGGAGAGCCTCCTGAGGATAAGCTAACCGTTCTTCGGGCACTTGATGTGCGTTTATAATGCTGCTTTATTTGTCCCATACCTAATACGCATCACTCATAGATCTCTGACCCCTACGTCCTTCGTCTTTTCATAAATCAGGCTCGCATTGAGAGTCAAATTCTCGCCCCTACTCGTCGGGAAGCTGAGGCTATTCTCAGGAGTCTGCATCGTGGCGGCAGCGCTTGGAGTCTTGATAAGTTTTCTATCAGGGTTTTCCCGTGCGTATGCGTCTTCATAGCATAAATATGAAATTTTACCCTCAATGTAGTGATGGAGGTGTATCGAGCTCTCCTTTGATGATGAGGAGAGTCACCGATGCACTGAATCTCTTGTTGACTGGGCGTGATATGGTTTCGGACATACGGTATGGATATTTATTTATCAACTTTTGTTTCATTGCTAAGAAACTCTATTCCAGACATTTCTCTAGAGAGAAGACGAACCTCGAGTCGGAACATACTGCTACTCTTCAAAGGACAAACCAGATGAAGGAACAATGGTTCCTTCTTAGGCAAAAAATCGATGCATTGAAGGTGAGTTTGGTACGGTCGTGGTAACCGATTGTGATGACATGCAAAAACCGCAGAGCGAAGAGAAACGAGTTCAGCAAGACTGTAATAAGGCGAAGCAAAGGATGACACAGCTCGTTCAGGAAGCAAATGAAGATCTGCCTGCTGGACTTGCTGCTCTTGAGGAATCCAAAGCGGTACGTGGTAATTCTTATCTGCACCTCATTGCCTGAAGGTTGTATGCAGGATGCGGAAAGGGAAAAAAAAGGACTCATGGAACAGGCGGAAGGTGTCGTTCGCCAGAAAAACGAAATCGACAAGGAGCAGAGGCTTTTGTTGCTGGAACTGAACAAGATCAGGGGTTCGCTGAGTGACTTTGAGGGCCGTAGGACCGAGAAGAATGTACGCTGATCTTATAAACTGATCTTCACGAGCTCACTTCAATTTTAATTTTCCAGAAACTTATTGAAACAGCGGTTGAAGCGAGATTAAAAGCGCAGAGTGATAAGAAGTACTACGACGACAAGCACAAGGCTGAGAAAGCCAAGGTCGATGCCGCTGAAGATGCCGCGAAAGTTTTAGAAGAAGAATTTACTGTGAGCTTGGTCTGGACTTGTAAATGTTGGGATTTCGGTTGACCGCCTGGCGAATTACCAGAATTGGACCGAGAAAGCGGCTGAATATTGCGAGCGGGTCCCCAACCCTCGTAAGCCAGATGAAGTCAAACGACTGCTCGATTCTGTACAGAAGGCGCTTAAGGATCAGGAACACCAACACGGGGCGTCAGTCGAAGAAATGGCAAAAGAAGTCAACAAGGCGAAGGAGATTGTGGATAAGGCCGAGAAAGAACTCAAGCAGATGGTACAATTGAATAAGGTCGGTTTTATGGTCTTCCAATAGAGTTGTCTGCCTGATGACGACTCTTATCAACTAGGCTTTGAGGCAGTCCCTTATAGTTCGCATCAACCGCTGGCAAGATTTCAGGAGTCATATTGCTTTGAGATGCAAGCACGTCTTCCAATTCCATCTGTCTCAGCGAGGATACTATGGCAAGATCTTGTTTAATCACAACCAAGGCTCCCTCCAGCTTCGGGTATGCCACTATTTGACTTTGTGCTCGCTTAGGGTCCCTCAATAACGTATCCCTCGTTTTTATGATAGGTTCAAACTGATGACCAACTTCAAACTCAAGGCGCGAAAGATAAAGATCCCCGTTCACTGAGTGGAGGAGAAAAGTCCTTCTCAACCATATGTCTGCTTCTCTCTTTGTGGGAGTCTATTGGATGTCCTCTCCGGTGTCTTGGTCCGTGCTCTCTATGTCCTCTTTCAATGAGACCTTGATTTCTTGGATCTGTAGATGAGTTCGATGTTTTTATGGATGCTGTGAACAGGCGCATCAGCATGAAGATGATGATTGACACGGCAAACACCTCCGACAAGAAACAATACATCCTTATCACTCCTCAAGATATGACAAATGTGATGTTGGGCCCGACTGTCAAGGTTCACCGAATGTCAGACCCCGAAAGAGGCAATGGGACGCTGCCATTCGGGTCCGCAAGCTCCTGATTGCAGAAATTTCGTTTCTTTTGGTCACTACTAAAGGTCGCCTAATTTTTTATTTGTACAAGTCCTGCAAGTATTGCTAGAATATTCTTTTCTGTTGTTATACATACTTACATTCGTCAAGTTGATGGATTTCTGTTACTAAACTCTGTGGGCTTGGGGTGGGATTGCTTTAGTTTACAGATCATGAACTTATCAGTAGAACCTTTAATAATCAATGACTACTTGGAAATCTTATCCAAGGATTTTCTTCACTTATTAATTATCTGTGCTTTATTTTTTTTGCTCATAGATTATCGTCGAAAAATTCTTGCAATTGGTATAAGCGCTCATTGTAGATGAATGCGGCGAAGTGTTTATGCCGAAAAACTCGACCTGTTGAACGTTCTACAACTTCTTCAAGGATCCATATCGAAGAGACGAATTCAATAAACAAGTCATTGACACGGCTATTGCTCCAAATGCTTCTGCAGGCCGTTGGAAATCTTTAGTTTTGTTCATTGACAAACAGGTCAATTTCCAAAAAGTTGTGATACGGCTTGTTTTGATATATTTGTCCGGACCATGCTCTTTGTCCCGACTGCTCAGATATTCAGTTTGGATTGTGTTTTCTGTTTTCGAATGATCTCATTACATGGGCTAGAATTGTGCTGTCGACTCGCTTTTATGACGACATGATGCTTAAAGGTTAAATCCTGAATTTTTGCTCCTTCGGTTACAAGTGATCCGTATGGACTGCCTTCAAAATTTGACTTCGATCGATCTTCACTACAACAACCTCAGCATCTCATGGGTATCTGTGGTGAATATGATATCCTGGACTTCCAGAACAGCTGCATACGGGAGTCTTGGAGCGCGATACTACCAGCAGCATTCGTCTTTTCCCTATACCTTGCGTATGTCCTGATACCGCCGACTGCAGGACCTGTCCTTAAGACGTGGTGTTGGCCGTTCAAACAGTTCTTGGTTCTACATGAAGCAGAAGCACTAGAACTGGGACCCGAGATTGGGTTTAATGGCGAAATCCAAGAAGAAGGAAAACCGCTCGAAGTGCCGAACTTCGTTCCTCTCTGGCGAACTGTCGTTTTAAGCTTTGTGGGCATTCTAGAGTGTTTCGTCTGGATTTCGTCTGGTGCCTATAGAGCGTACAACGAGGAGACTATAATTTGGCGCGATTCCTTTCCTTTCCTTATTGCCTCTTCATGGATTTATGCTGCCATCCGACCCATTTCTCATCCTATTGCCACTGCTCCTTACGATCTTTTTACGCTCTACATGATATTTTTGGTTACTTCATTATTGCAGATTGGAGGGTTTATATTTGACTATGGCGTATTTGATATTCCTTTGCCCCCAACAGTCGTCCTAGTTGCACAAGTCGGCAACCTGGTTGCCATTTTGATCCTCCTTTCAATAATTATAAGAATTCCAATGGCAATTCCGAGTAACGGGGTTGACCTTGATGAGCTTGTGAGTTGTTTTTCTTCCCCCTATACGATGTTTTACATTCCTTTTAGGGACGAACAATTTCAACGGAAGACTACACGACACTATGGCGTTGGATCACTTTTTCGTGGATACAACCTCTTGTGCATTTAGTAAGTGACCAGGCAACATTAGTATCTCCTCTAATCGAAATAAAATAAAATAGGGACGATACACAACGCTCAACGAGAAAGACGTGTGGAATCTCAGTCCTACAATTCGATCACTTCCGGTCTTCGCAAAATTCAGTACCGTACAGTCAGTTTTTTTCAAAAATCTCCCATTTCTACTCTTGAATTGTAATAACAGGTCATCAACGCTTTTGAGAAAGCTTTTGGTCGCAAACTCTCTTGACCTTATGTGAGCACTTAGGTGGTTGCATCTCGCTTCTCCATTGCGGCTAACCTTGATCACCTTGCAGTCTGGATTTTGTATTGACATTCGCTAGCGTGTTGTTTAATTACTGTGGACCATATTTCCTCAAGTATCCATTGCTATTTTTTCTAGAAAGCTTCAATTACTGACCAGCCTTTAGACAAATTCTGGATGCGATTGGCAATGAGAACCCTACGCCAGCAAGTCGGGCAAAGGCGTATATCTACGCGTTTCTTGTCTTTGGTGTATCTATTTGTAAGGTACGCCTTTACTTCCGTCAAGACAAGGCAAGCAAATTTATCGATACACTGATCAGGCGCAATTGGATCTCCAAAACTTGTGGTACAGTCGTCGATCCTCGACAAGAATCCGTTCTGAGCTCATGGCCGCAATTTATGACAAAGCCCTCAAAAGAAAAGATTATTCCGGCATTGTCAATAAGGAAAGGATGGAGGAGGGGATCAAGGATGACACATCGAACGGAGAAGTGAATAAAAAAATTTCGCAAAGTACGATTTATCGCTTCTTTATCTTGTCAAGCTTATGTAAGGTCTAGGAAAAAACTTGAAGGAGCAGAAGAAATCTCAGAAGGAGAAGGATGATGATCTAAGGGCCGGTGCTGATGTTGGGAAAATAGTTAACCTCATGTCTGGGGATGCCAGTCGCGTGAGTTCTATATATCCCGGGAGATCTGATATTCTGATTCAAGGTTTAGGTCAGCCAAATGGTTTCAGGAGCGTCCTCCATCTATGGAGGTTAGTTTGAATCTTTAAAAGAGCATCTTGATCTCAATTTTATATCAGCACCATTCGAAATCCTTATTGCTGGAGTATTTCTCCACCAGTCAGTGTTGTTTAAATCTGCACCATTCTCTTTCTCATGCAGATTTTCTGAAGGCTTCTTGGATGGAGTGCCTTTGCAGGTTTTGTAGTCTTCGTCATTGGCTGGCCCTTGAATGGCTACCTCACCCGCCGAAGTATCAGAATTCAGAAAGGAGCCCTGGCTGCCCGTGATAAGCGCACGGGGGTCCTAAATGAGCTGATTGGAGCTGTAAAATTTATCAAATTTTTTGCCTGGGAGGAGAAATGGGTCCAGAGGGTAAATGATTGCCGAGAGGTTGAACTGGAATGGGTGGTTAAATGTAGGTGAATCAATCATCGGTCATGGATTCAATATAACATATTTTTCAGTTCGAGCAAATACGATCTTGTTTTACTGCCTGTGGACTTGTATGCCCATCTTCGTCTCGGTTATCTCATTTTATGCATATGTCATGTCGGGTCACGAACTCGAAGTCAGCGTGGCCTTTACGGTGTGTTCAAACCTCTTCTGATTCCATAATACTCAAATTAGGACCCATTAGGCCCTTATACTGTTTAACATGATCCGGTACGCTGGACTGTTCGCTTTGGACAGGAATACATATTAATACATTCTAGCCTACCACTCAATATAATCCCATCCTGGATCGTACAAATGATGCAGGTGAACTTCACATCTGTTTTTGCGAAAATGTGGCCTAGTTAACTTTCCTGGTAGACCTTAGTGGCTTTGAACCGTATTTCAGTCTTCCTAGGTGAAGAAGAAGTAACGGATCAGGTATCATCCTTGAAGAAGGACAACACCGTACCTTATCTGCCAGGTGCCGATCATGAGGGTCTTGGACTCGAAAACGCTACATTAAGATGGAATACGGTTCCCGAGTCCAATATTGAACCAAAGCCCAAGGACTCAGACGAGTCAAATCCAACTCTTATGCCAAGTGATGTCGATGAGTCAAGAAGAACAGAAGAACCCTCGATTTCGAGCAGTGAAGACCGTAATTTTGAGCTGCTCGATGTGTCTGTCAAATTTCCTGAGGGACAGCTGACTGTTGTCACTGGCCCTACCGCGTCGGGTAAGACTGCTCTTTTGGTGAGTTTCTTCAGCATTATACTGTTCGTTTGATTTTCTGACTGCACGTAGATGGCCCTGCTTGGAGAAATGACACTGATAGATGGGCGGATTATCATGTCGAAGGAAACGTCTCGGGTTGACGAAAACGGGCTGATGTTTTCAATTTCTTACGCTGCCCAGACTCCGTGGTTGCGTCATCAATCAATTAAGGATAACATTTTATTCGGATATCCATTTGATGAGGCGCGGTATGAGGCTACTCTTGAAGCATGCGCTTTAAGGCCAGATCTAGACATTTTGGAGGATGGTGATGCAACTGAGATAGGAGTTAGGTAAATTTTCGGTTCATATTCAAGAAAAGAATCGCTAATTATGACCCAGGGGTGTAAGTCTATCTGGCGGTCAGAAGGCCAGGGTTGCTCTCGCCCGTGCAGTTTATGCTAGGACTAGATATGTCTTGCTCGATGATCCTCTCAGCGCAGTTGTGGGTTCCTTCCTTCCTGTCATTTTTTTAGTTTGTAACGCTTGATTCAGGATAGTCATACGTCGAGACATCTCTATGAACGATTGCTCCTTGGGCCCCTTTTGGCAAACAGGACAGTTGTAAGTAAGGGAATTTTGTCTCTTGACATTTATTGACTTCTGGCTCGCAGGTTCTCGTCACACATCATGTTGATCTCGTACTCCCCGGAGCCCATTACCTCGTGAGAATGCTCGATGGTCGAATTGACACCCAAGGCGTTGTTGCAGATCTTCGAGATCAGGGTGTATTAGAAGGCATCGAGCATTCTGCGATGATTGATGCTCACAGGGAGAAGCTTTCCCTCGTTGAAAAGGGGGTCGCGGAAGAATTGCTGGACGACACCTCAAAGCCAGATGTGATCAAGAAGCCCCGGAAGCTCGTCAAGGATGAGCACAGAGAGACTGGAGGTGTGAAGTGGTCTGTTTATAAGACCTATCTCAGGGCTTCGTATGTCATTTCTAAAATTTCTGGATGTCTTCTGATGCCTCTCAGATCTTACTGGACTTGGATAATCTTGGCTCTCCTCATCGTCGTTTCTCAGCTCCTGGTAATCGGAGAGAAACTTTGGATAATGGTTCGATACAAGCGATTCTAGCTACTCTTATGCTGACAGCATTCTTCAGATTTGGGGTGGTACACACAAGGTGGAATCTGTCGCTGTTCTCTCCACTTTCCGATCGTTCGTTACCCCAGAACATGAAATACCTTTGCATGTCCACTCTTCATTCAATTTGCATGTGTACCCCGTCTTTGGAGTTGATTGGCCAAATGCAATAGAACACCCTCTGTTCTATGTGGGTATCTATGCTGCTATTGGACTGGGGAGTGCCCTCGCGAACATTTTATCTGTCTCAGCTCAGTATTCAGGGGCATTAAGAGCATCGAGGATTCTCTTCAAGTGAGTCAACCTTTTCTCTTTTCTTTTGTCCCGCTCATTCATTGAAATCTAGACAACTTTTAGTCACAGTTGTTCGAGCGACCTTCCGTTTCCATGACACAACTCCCCAGGGTGATGTACTTTGTAATTTTCCTTTCAGACTTGTTGCTGACTCCTCTTTCGTGGCAGGTCGCATACTGAATCGTTTCGCAAAGGATATTGGAATGATCGATTCAACTTTGGCGGGTTCTTTGCTAGCAATAAACTCATCACTAGCAAGTTTTTTCATCTCCATTGTAACGATCGCGTGAGTATTGGTTCTTCCATTTTATCTATACTCATGAATTCTCAGTGTGGTCTTCCCTTACTTCCTTGTAATCGCTTTCTTCTTGGGATATGCATATATTGAACTCGCGCTCGGGTATCTTAACACTGGCCGAGATCTACGTCGAATGGAATCCAATACCAGATCACCTATATTCTCTGGCTTCGGAGAGCTGCTGGAAGGGATTGTGACTGTCAGAGCCTTTTCTGCAGAACTGCGATTCCTCAATGACCTGCATGCCAAAATTGATTTAACGACGAAGGTTGGAATCTCTCCATTCGGTGTTCAAGTCACTCATGAACTTTTCTGCTAGATGGCTTATACTTTCCAGATGACCAACCGCTGGTTGATCCTTAATTTCAGCGTACTCGGTGCTGTTGTCGTTTTAGTGACAATGTTGCTCTCCATCTCTTTGTTATCTAATGAAGTTGGTCTTGCCGCACTTTGCGTATCGAGTGCAATGGCTTTCACAAGTTCTGGTGAGCTCTGGTCATTGCTTTATCACGGACTTCTGAATGCTCAACTGCTCTGCAAAGTGTATTGGACATGCCAATGTTGGACTAGTGAGTTTTTGATACAAGATCCTCGGTTATCATCCTGAATATCCCGTACAGCTCTTGAATTGAACCTCAAGTTTGTGCTTCTTTACCTGATCAAAATCTGGTCTGACATCATGCTAGCTCGGTTGAAAGAGTTGTCGAATAGTAGGCCTGTCATCAATAAGTCATACTGCTTTCTGACCCGTTTGGTAGCTTGAATCTACCACAAGAACCTCCCGCATTAATTGAAGATAGTCGAGTTCCAGCATACTGGCCTTCTAGCTCGAATAATGATTCTCTCATCATCGTGGAAAATCTGGAGGTCAAGTATGCCCCTGAACTTCCAGCAGTCCTCCACGATGTGTCTTTCAAGCTGAAAGCAGGGGAACGTGTCGGTTTACTTGGTCGAACAGGTTGGTTATCATATATCTTTGTGGAATTGAATGTGCTCAGATGCTTATAGGGAGTGGAAAATCCACGTTGGCCATGAGTATTCTACGATTTGTATGCCTCAGAGTTCGATCCAAAGATGTATCTCATTCCCCTTGTGCAGGTTGACCCAACGAAGGGCCGCATAGTCATCGACGGAATTGATATTTCAACTATCGGGATCCATGACTTACGGTCGCGTCTCGTGAGTCTCCTTGCATCTTCCTATTCAAATCTGATAGCACCGACTTTAGACCTTCATTCCACAGGTATTTTTTCAGGAATCGGATTCTTTGAATACTGATTATGATTGTATAGGATGCATCACTATTCTCAGGTACTCTCAGAGAGAATCTGGATCCCTTTGGTTTGTGAAAATCCTACTACTCCTTTCACTACTAACTAATGAATTCAAGGCGAGCATAGCGATGCTGAGTGTAATGATGCCCTCCGACGAGTGCACATGATAACCGAAAGTGATTTGAGTTCACGGAGATCCAGGGTCCCTAGCGCAGCTTCTTCTCGTGCAGCTTCACGGCCTCCTTCCATTCTTAACGAACACGAGGAGACCATTAGCCAATCACCCTCTACCGCTGTCACAGATATTGACAGGAAACCCTCAATTTCGTTGGAAACGAAAGTTTCGGCTGGTGGAACCAACTTTTCGCAAGGGCAGCGACAACTCATCGCCATGGCCCGAGCTCTCCTTCGCCGTAGTTCCATCGTCGTTCTGGACGAAGCAACTAGCAGTACAGATTTTGCCACCGACGCCAAGATTCAGGCGACAATCAGGGAAGAATTTACAAGTTCTTTGCTTCTGACAGGTAATCATTTTTACCACCTTCATTGTATAACTGTGGGGTTCACCTTCTTGCAGTTGCCCACCGCTTGCGGACTGTGATTGATTACGACCGGTTGATCATTCTAGACAAGGGACAAGTAAGTGAAAGGTAGACGAAACAGTACTGTCCTTACGTATTTCCTTCAGATTGTCGAATTTGACACTCCATGGAATCTCATCAGCAAGGAGGGTGGGGTTTTCAGAAATATGTGCCTCAAAAGTGGTTCCTTCAGTGAATTGGAATCGGCAGCTAAACCATAGAGCACCAGTTCACGAGAACTTATGTGCAAAATCCCAACAAATTTCTTCCCCTACAATATGAGAAGCACAAATTTGAAATGTACTTTTATCTATCGTCGCATTCAAGACATAATGAGTAACAATATCAAAGTAGCGGACTTTGAAAACACAGTTCGATGAAGAAGTTACAATGAGTCTACGACATTTATAAAACGGGAATATTAAATGCCTATTTGTCAATTTCTAGTAGGTCTTCAGTGGTAAGTTGTATTATCCTTGTCACTGGTTCAAATTATTTAGTTCTTCGTCTTGGGGTTCTTCCTAGTAGTAGATCCGCCCTACCACGCCATAAAATCCTGGCCTTCTGCCAAAATTGGCTGCTGGCGACGTAGCAATGTCATATGGACGGGGAATTTCAATAAACAGTGCATTCTTCGAGTTAATGACCATCCTACTAATGGCAATGTTCCCATAGGCAGCGAAGCCACGGATGGTGAGGCGCTTCATTGTCTGCTGCCCGAGGTTAAGAGTAATCGGACTCGTCACTGTCAAGCCCTCGTTTTTTGGTCAAAGCAGAGCAATGGACCACTTCAAACTTTACCCAATATTTAGCATCTTTATTTGCACCAAAATAATTTTCACCCAAATTTTCGCGTAGACATAGAGGGATGAGGATCCGTTCTGCAGTGATCTTTTGGATTCGGGCATTTGAGACAACTTTCGCATGATGCATCTCCAGCGGTTGTGTATGAATATTATCTACTGAATGCAACAGTGCTTTGTTAGAATCACGGTGATAGTTCCAATCAACTTACCATTCTCTTAGCTCTAAGACGGCATATGATTAGGTGTGGGTATCAGAGCAAGATAAAAACATAAAACATATGTTGGTTGATCGGAACTCCCAAGGATTCATTCAGCAGAAGTGGTTTCTTGAGTCTGGCTGTGATTACGATTAAATGCGATCCAACTGTCCGATAATCCAAGAATTCATACGAGGTCAGTCCAATCGCCCTTTTCGACACCATTCTGGACTGCAGATTTCCATTCTTCTAACTCATCTTCTTTGAGACTTGCTACAATATTTTCTATCCCTGGAGAGTCAATAACGATGTCGGTATGGGGCAATACTCGGGTGATGTGCATCAAGATATCAGGTCTGGCCATACGTCCATCCCAATGCCAGAGGCCTTGCTGACAGGTTCCGCATTTTGACTTTGAGCGAGGTCAGTTGATCCTCCCGGCATGTTTCATGGATGAACGCCTTTTAGAAGCTGTCGCTGGTAAGTTGACCTCCATCTGGTCTGGTGATTGGTGACCCACGATGTTGTTACTAGTCGACGAACTGGAGTTGAAGAGTCGGGTCATGTAAGTTCAATAATATTGGCCTTACATATGGGGCAAGAATAGTGACTGACGCGTGTCAGCAACGCGACTGAATTCGACCTCGTCACATTTTTCTTTCTTTTTTTGGCGTATACACCGTCGTCGACACCGTTCAGGGATTGCGAACTTAGTCGGCGCGCATTCGTGTCAGGTTTCATGTCTGCTTCAACCACTGCGAATCTGCGGATTATCGCCCTCCCCCTGACAAGACCGTCACGTCGTACCCTCCCGTCTGCAGCATCGCCGAGATTGACGTACTACCAATTTCAACTGAATGACAAAGCTAAGCAGCGATCTTCACTAACGGTATCAGAGGTGAAAACTGGGTGGCTTGGGCTGCCCCAGGAAGGCATCGTGAAATGGGCGTCGAGGCGAGCGTCCGATGCCTGGACTGGGTTTGGAAAGGCGCCGGGTGGCTGGAAGGTGTGTTTTTTTAATTTAAAATAGAGAATCTCGCTTGATAATGACTTTCTTTTTTTAGTTGAAGTTATACCAGGCTGGAGAAAGGCTGGTCGATCGAATGGACTTTGAAGAACTGGCTCTCAAGAGTATAGATCCTTCGCTTGGTCCTCCCATCACGAGAAGACGACTAAAAGAACTCGAGAAGAAAATTGAAGACCGTGAAAAGGAACGGGTTCAAGTTAGTCGAACTTTTTTTTCTATGATATGGCCTGAGTATAACCCATTTGACCAAAGCTTCCGTTACTCTACCCTCCTTCAATATTGTCGTCCTCAGCGGTTCTATCAGAGTTGTTGGCATACACCGAGCATAGAATACCAAAGCACCGACGAGGTTTCTATCTCTGGATGACGGTTGCACCAATAACTGCCCCTTTCATGTTAATTCGTGAGCTTGTGCCCAACGTGCATCACTTTTCGTATGGCTGACTTGTTTCGACTCTAGCCATTATACCAAATATTCCATTTTTCTTCTGTGTTTGGCGATCATGGTCCCATTATAGAGGTACTTTTTACCTATGAGCTCATATTTCAGGACCCACTGACCGTTGCCCATCCATCATCCAGCTTATAGATCGTCGCAGTTCCTACAATCCCTGCTACAACACGATGTAATCGTCCCTGAACCAAACGAATCATTAGACAATGTTTACAAACTAGCCAGTACCACGGCCTCCCCTTCTCCATCTGACCTCGACTCCCCTCCTTCAATCAACTCGAACGCTTCACATCACTCCGAGACCACGTCGTCAGCTCAAGCTGAACACGATTTACTCCTTACGAGAGACTTGGTACCAGAGGTGTTGAAGGCGGTCGATATTGCAGACAGCTCGACGGCTGCTGCAGATCTTTGTCGTGCCGTGGATCAAGCACGGATAAGAGTCCAAAGCTGACGCCTTGGGTTGTAGTCGAGGAAACCCCGCTTACAATGTCTTTATTGATAAATAATTCCAAATCTTCGGTTTATCCCCAGGCTTGCTGTGTGATATTCTGTCGCACTCGAGGGCTCGCAAAATAAATTGGACAGAGCTTTATTGTTCAATTATGTGAAGACCCTACTCTAAACCACCCTCGATCCCCTAGTTCTCAACATTCCTATCTACCCTGCACCCCTCTCCCATTCCCCTCTGCATCCCCCACCTCGAGATAACTTTTCGAAAAAGTCCTCGCCTTGGCCGTCCATCCTATGCGCTCTCGCCGCTCTCACTGGCACTTCTCCGCAGTTGTCCAATGACATGATCTGCATACCTCCGACTCCCTCTAGGTGGAGAAGGCACAAGTCTCTACGCCGAATCAAAAATACTCCCTCGAGCCGAAAGTTGTTCAAGCACAATATACCATTCATGTCACATTATTACAAACTCAATATGTAGGAATTTCTGGTATCATAACGATTACACCTTTCTCTACATATGGTATCAATTCTTCACAAGAAGTAATGACCGAAGTAAATTTTTCAGAGATATAAACTGGGATGAAGAGAGAAGAACATTCAGCAACGACAGGGACAAATGGCAACCAAATACTTCCAGGATTAGAACCAGGAACAGAGGAGTAATTCGTATACTTAAATTCGAGATATAATTCCTTGAGACTAGGTAATGCAAGGGCAGCCAAGATGAGTGCTACAACAACTGGAATGGGTGAAGTGCCAGAGGAAGGTACTATGACATGTGCCTTGATGGAAAAACGCTCGAGGTGGCGTAAGCTGGCGAGTGTGGATGTCAGAGAGTGAACAACATCTTGATCATAGTGGAAACTTTCATCTAATAAATCAGATGGAGAACTTCAGCTTGATCGACGATTTTGTTGCGGGAGAACTTACAATAGTAATTAATGTCGAAACAGAAGTTCGTCAACGAGTTTGAACAAGCAACCATCAATGGCGGGAGGCAGTCCCCGAGTTCTTCGGTGCACCACCCTACTTTGTACTCCAGTGAGCGCAAGCTGTGTATCCGCGGCCAGGCTATGATGTTTTCAAAACATGTTGGAGAGCAACGTAGAATAGAAAGGTGCTCGAATGGCTCCGGATACACATTCTTCGAATCAGCTCCCTTATCGTACCGCGTGTATTCACACCTATCGAGAGTCACCCTAACATCTTTGCAGGCATTCAACAAAGACAAGGGGAAGAATCGTGCACCGCAAATCGAGACTTCTTTCTTCCCTTGACGGTAAAGAAAGTCCAGAAAAGGTTGACGGAACGTGCAAGGAAAATCCTGCCAATCAAAACAACCGTCGGATGTTTTGATTTCGAGGTTGATGAGTCCTTTAAACGTTGGAAGTAAATATGCAACAGCATACAGATGCTGGCTTGCCAAAAGATATTCTCTGTAGACATGAATCGCTAAGCTGCGGACGTGTTTAGCGATGTCAGGTCTGATGCTGAGGATCTTGATGAATTCGCTGGTCGCTATAGAATTCCGTGCGGCATAACCTCTCGTCAAAAGAATGACATTGGCGTAAATGTGGCGTTCAGAGAGCTTGAAGAGTATCGGGTGGCTCTGAGCACATTGTCTCAGGGTGTCATGGTCTGACTGAAGGAAACTCAGGATGTGGTCAACGACATCGACTGGAAATAACATTTGAATGTTTTCAAAGAACTAAAATATGGATCAGAAATAAATCATTAAGAGAAGAAAATTTCTT
>Ga0307507_10007381_pt1 | contig 16045 bp, 13 predicted proteins | sample 7_EM_MG_FD_207223 | JGI IMG/M metagenome (GOLD analysis project Ga0307507, IMG submission 207223) | Populus trichocarpa ectomycorrhiza microbial communities from riparian zone in the Pacific Northwest, United States - 7_EM | ecosystem: Host-associated > Plants > Roots > Unclassified | place... | reverse complement strand
TGACATTGCCCCCCCCCCCCCGATTATTAGGCTAATATGCCAATTGCTACTGTGTTAGTAGTCGATCCACGGCTTAATTAAATTATTTACCACAGGCCCAATATTTTTCTCGTATAGAGCTAATCCTAACATAACCCATGTAGAAATTCAAGAATAACGCAGTATCCCAATACTTTCTACAGCCGCCGTACTACGGATATTTACAATGCGATAGAAGATTGGGTTTGCCTCCCTGTACTACATTTCTTCTCAAGAAATGCTAGCCTGCACCACCGGAAAACTTTCTAGGTTGTGCTCTGAACTTGTTAGTATTACTCCTTCGGACTTGACTTCCATCTTGTGATCTTAGCTTCTATCCCAGTATTCCCTCATGATTCTTGTGAACATATAATCACATAGATCCTGGATATGAACACAATATCTGCTTCAGATAGAATTACTCGTCTAGTGATTTTCTCCTAACTTCAATACAGTCCTCAAATTCCCACTAGGAAACATCTTTACGCCAACCCAGACGTATCTGATAAGGGCTAGTGTTTACTACATCGGGAATATTACTTTAATGTGATGGGATGCGCTAGCATGTCTGTATCCTATAGTGCTTCGGAATTCAGGAAATAGCAAGAGTTATCTTAATGTATATGCTCCGTGCTTATTGGTATAAGTGTGACATCCCGAGGCACATATATCGGACACAATAAATCAAGCAGCTAACCCTCTCTACCTCCTATATATATTTCTTCGTTGCCTTATTTTTACTAACTTCTCACCCGTGACCTCCGACATACTGTTCATTTTTCTGGAAGACTTTTTTGCCCGTGCTGCCTTCCAGGCCCTTAGCCTGGGAGAGCTGGGACCATTGTGATCACCTAGTATAAGCCCACTATCTTTATCAAGTTATCTAAGCAATCGTTACCATCCCCAAAAGTGGCGACCGATCCCTAAATTCTAATTCCAAGTCTTAGTGCGAGATATAATATCATTTCCCTGACCAAATTTGGTTATCTCTCTTGGAGTTGAGAATCCAATATCCTGGACTAGGTAGAACTGAGAGGGAAGTCCTTAGCTCCCCCAGCATTGTGTTTGAGAGGCTTCCCCCAGTTTTACATGATAATGAGTTTTAAAGCCGACTCTGTCAATATTAGGGAAAGGTAGCTATTCCCAAATTGCCTGGGAGTTACCTATAAGGCCGGCAGTTGTCTTGAGCTTCCAGCCACCACCTCCTAGTGCCTGGAATTATCTCCAGTAAATTTCTACTGCCGACGGGCCTAGGAATCTTTGAGGTTCTCAATCCAGGAGCACAGGACAGCAATTCAAAATCACCATGGCTCACTCAAGCAGATAGATGACCGGAATGTGGATGGAAATGGAAACACAAACTCAATTGAATACCAATACTTTCGAATGAACAGAGGCCGGATCGGCCTTGCTGCACGGTACCGTATGGGGTCTCCACAAAAGATGCAAGGTTCATCTTATGCTATTAAATTATGTTACAAGTGTGGTTGAGAGAGCTGGCGGGGCGGGTAAGTTATCTTTCACTGTAGGTTTATAAAAAGCACCTAAAGCCACACGTCTACAGCACCCGGTTGCCGGATGCCCAACCACCCCCAACCCGTAACACTAGACACTGCGCCGGGGCACCAGCCGCCCCTTTTAAATCAAATATATAAGCTGCCGCTCGCGAGGTTTTATGCAACCCGGCGAAAAAATGATTGAGAGAATTGCCGATGAAAGGTCACATGGGATAAGTTATAATAGTGAGTAATTCCGGGGACTTGGGTATTGGGCCCCTGCTACTTCCCACTTACCGTAGCTGGTCAGAGGTGATCCTCCATCACCCCATACATCATTAATTTTCTTAATTTAGTATTATGCCACTAATATAAAGTATGAGGTCGGGCTGTAGCTCTTGGACTGACTGGTAGTTCATATAGGTGAAACAGATTTTGGCCATCATCGATTGAGCAGTTTCGAATAGGGTGGGACTCGCTCTGAGATACTCTTAAGGTGTGAGATGCAAGAAACGGACCGTTGGCGCCTCTTTACGAATTGTGACAGTCCTAAAGTGGAGCCCAATGCTATCCTTATCGAAGGGATATTGTCGGTAGTAAAACCTTCCGCCCCTAGGCCTACCCCAGTGCCTGGCACAGGTCCTGCCATCTCAAGGGCCGCCCACTGAGGGAAATTCACCACAGGGCATTCATCCCAAATTTCCGTTTACTTCTATTTTACTATCTTATCTGGCCTAGTGTAGTGTCGTATGCAGTAATTGTCTCTTTTGGTGAATAGTCGTCGCTGCAAGGACTGTATCCATACCGAGGAAAACAAGAGGAATCTAGAGATCGCGGTTAGTCTAGTCTATAGAATTCAATATCTCTTGTCAATATATACATTCTTGAGATCTTTTTTGAGCTCCTTCCGTACTCCATCTAGGATCTCTACTAATACTCCAACAACTTGCCTCAACACTAATTCCAATACCATGCTCACAGACTGCACATTCAGAGCGCTGAAGTCGCAGTGCACATAAGCGACGGCCACACGTCCCCACTAATCCCATTGGGAAGTGTATCTATTACAAAAAAGCTGGGCTGCTTTTTTAGCATTGCGTTGAACCGGGGGACACTGACTCATAATTGATATAAGTCTTGCTAGGCCCCGGATATCTAGAACAGAACAGGATAGGGTTCGCCGCCCGGTCGTCTGATGTGCGCCATGCAGAAAACCTTCGGGTGGGGAGTAGCTGATCTCCCATTCCCTCCACCCCGATATTGCATATCAGCAAGTACAGTACAGCGATGTCACGGTTGTTCTCATATCTGGCATTGTAGGAAATCGTGAACTTTCAAATGCGGGGGTGCCATGGTTGCTTGTGTTTACCGAGATGCGACCGGTTCCCAATGCTACATATGATTGTAGTAGTGATACATAGCAGGTGTTGCAACCCAGCCACAGTCACCCGTGTGGTTACGAGGACTTTTCAAACGCGAGTGTACGTGTACAAGTACCGTATCTCCTTCATCCACCATGGTGCTCGCTCAGCATCTTGGCGGCTCTTGCCTTAACTCGGACTAGCTGCAACGGAATTTTATTTCCATCGAGGACCCACCTTTAGGCTCTTTGGCCCTGCTCAAGCCAGAGCTGCGTCTCTTTTGGTGTCACGGCAGGCTGCAAAAAGCAACTTCAATCTGGCCCCTGGAGTGTAAGTTACTCGGGCACGGTATCGGCAGCCTTAATTTTTCAGCTTCTCCAGCCTTCTTCACCCAAGCCCTCTTAACAAAAATCCTTTCCATCTCTCGTTACTCCATCTTTTAATTTACGAGTAACACCACTGACAGCTAGAAGAACGGTAGGCGGGACAAGATGAGTTCGGCAGCATATCAAAGGCTAGCCATTGCCATTTGCAGAAACGTTGATAATGTTACAGACAGCTATGGCAATGTGTGGAATAACTGCGAGATATCGGACGAGAAGCGCCGGATTCTGGAGTGGTTGTCTCCCTTGGCACCTCGGGAAAGGCATCTGGCTATACGGGGGGACCGGGTCGGTGGAGTAGGGGATTGGCTTCTCCGAACGAAATCGTTTCAGGGATGGTGTATGGGCGAAGATCAGATTGTTTATCCTGTGCTATTCTGTTATGGAAATCCAGGGGTGGGGAAGACACATCTAAGGTATGTAAAAGTAGCTCTCTTGAAATAGCGTGCAATACTGAGCCCGTAAACACTAGCTCTCTTGTGATAGATACTCTGCGCGATTCGATCGACGGGGAAAATGTGGCCGTCGCTTGCATGTACTGCGACTTCCATGCGCATAAAGAGCAATTCGCCGCTGGTGTGTTAGCGGCTCTCTTAAAGCAACTTGTCGCTGAGATGGAGCTGATGCCACAAGAGATAACGGAGGCCTTTGAACGAGCTAAGAAAGAGGTTGACGGTCAGACTCTCGGCCTTTCTGAAATCCGAGCAATGCTTGTCAAGTCTCTCTCATCTCTGCGACGGGGATTTATTTGCATTGACGCCCTAGATGAGTTTCCCGCAAAACACCGACCTGAACTTTGGGACTCTTTACAGCACATTGTCCGGGAGTGCCCAAATACCCGGCTATTCATCACCGGGAGGCCACATATTCGAGAGGAAGTGAAGAACTATTTCCCAGGACACCCCGATCTAGCCCCCATAAATCCCACCAGGGAGAATATTCGGGGATATATTACTATGAGGTTGAAAAAGGACCCAGAGCCGGATGCAATGGATGCAGAACTGAAGGCCGATATTCTTGGAATTATTCTAGACAGGTTCCCCGGCGCGTATGTGACCTCTGTACTTACTGAACCCAAGGTTATCAGCTAACCCCTGCTCCAAGATTCCTTCTTGTTTCCCTGATTATGAATGCGGTTCTTGATGATGCGACAATACCCCAGAGAAGGCGAACGCTTCACAAGATGACTAACGGCGTTGGTTTAGATGATGCATACAGTGAAACATTGAGTCGCATACGGGAGCAGAAATGGAACAAAGCGAAGCTTGGAATGGGGGCGCTGATGTGGATCTCGCATTCCGAGCGGCCGCTAAAAGTAGAGGAGCTGTGCCATGCGTTAGCGGTGGAGGCAGGAACTACGGATTTCGACATCCATAATGTCCCATCCATAAGGACCTTGTTGAGCTGCACTTTAGGACTTGTTACAATCGATGAGCAATCATCAACTGTCAGTCTCATACATTTCACTCTTCAAGAGTACCTCGCGACTCACCCTAATCTGTTCATCACACCTCACGCGACGATGGCTGAAATGTGCCTCACCTATTTGAACTTTCAGTCGATCTGTGAGCTTTCAACTACCCTCGACACTATCCCGTCCACACCACCGTTTCTCCACTATGCCTCATGTTACTGGGGATTTCATGCTAGGAAAGAGATGACGGAAGGCGTGAAACACCTTGCATTGCAACTTCTTCAACGAGACGCGAACCACATATCGGCTAGCGTGCTCCTGCGTGAGCAAAGTACCGGCCTCCCACCCTCGCTGGATCCTTATGGGGGCAGACATCCCGATCTTCGGGGATTTACTGGTCTACACTGCATCGCATACATGGGGGCTACCGAAATTGCGCTTACAATGGCGGACATGAAAAGATGGGATATGAACGGGCGCGATTCTAACGGTGCGACACCATTAATATGGGCTACTAAGTACGGGAATATTACGCTCGTGAAACTGCTTCTTGAAAAGGGAGATGTCGATCCCAATTCATCAGATAAGCATGGCCTAATACCACTCGCACATGCTGCGAAGAATGGACAGGAGGGAGTGGTGAAGCTACTCTTAGGGCGCGGGGATGTCAATCTCGATTCGTCGGATGTGTATGGCCGGACACCACTATCCCATGCTGCTAGATCTAGACATGAGGGCGTGTTGAAGATACTCTTAGAGCAACGGGATGTCAACCCCGATTCATCAGATAAGGGTGGCCGCACACCATTATCATATGCTGCCAGATCTGGAAGTGAGGATATGGTGAAGATACTACTAGCGAGAGAAGATGTCAACCCCGATTCGTCGGATAAGGATCGCCGGACACCATTATCGTATGCTGCCGGATCTGGAAGTGAGGGCATGGTGAAGATACTCTTGGAGCGAGCAGAAGTCAACCCCGATTCGCCTGATAGGGATCGCCGGACACCGCTATCGTACGCCGCCGGATCTGGATATGAGGGTGTAGTGAAGATCCTCTTGGGGCGAGATAATGTCAACCCCGATTCGTCGGATAAGGATGAGCGGACACCACTATCCCATGCTGCTGGATCCGGACGTGGGGGCGCGTTGGAGATACTCTTAGGGCGAAGCGATGTCAATCCCAATTCGCGGGATAAGGATGGCCGGACACCGCTATCATATGCTGCTCAATCTGGAAGTGAGGGCATAGTAAGGCTGCTCTTGTGGCAAGAGGAGGTCAACCCCAATTCAGCAGATGAGGATCTTCGGACACCACTATCGTATGCTGCCGGATCTGGGTATGAGGGTGTAGTGAAGATCCTCTTGGGGCGAGATAATGTCAACCCCGATTCGTCGGATAAGGATGAGCGGACACCACTATCCCATGCTGCTAGATCCGGACATGGGGGCGTGTTGAAGATACTCTTAGGACGACGCGACGTCTATCCCGATTCGTCGGATAAGGATGGCCGGACACCGCTATCCCATGCTGCTGGATCTGGACATGAGGGCGTGTCGAAGATACTCTTAGGGCAACGTGATGTTAATCCTAATTTGTGGGATAAGGATGGCCGGACACCGCTATCATATGCTGCTCAATCTGGAAGTGAGGGTATAGTAAAGCTACTCTTGTGGCGAGAAGTGGTCAACGTCAATTCAGCAGATGAGGATCTTCGGACACCACTATCGTATGCTGCCGGATCTGGGTATGAGGGTGTGGTGAAGATACTCTTGGGGCGAGATGATGTCAACCCTGATTCACCGGACAAGGATAAGCGGACACCACTATCCCATGCTGCTGGATCCGGACGTGGGGGCGCGTTGGAGATACTCTTAGGGCAGCGCGATGTCAATCCCAATTCGTGGGATAAGGATGGCCGGACACCGCTATCATATGCTGCTCAATCTGGAAATGACGGCGCGGTGAAGATACTCTTGGGGCGAGATGATGTCAACCCTGATTCACCGGACAAGGATAAGCGGACACCAATATCCCATGCTGCTGGATCCGGACGTCGGGGCGCGTTGGAGATACTCTTAGGGCGAGGCGATGTCAATCCCAATTCGTGGGATAAGGATGGCCGGACACCGCTATCATATGCTGCTCAATCTGGAAATGACGGCGCGGTAAAGATGCTCCTCGAGCGAAGGGAGGTCAATCCCAATTCATTGGATTGCAATGGCCAACCCCCGCTATCATATGCTGCCGCAGGAGGACACGGAGATGTGGTGAAGCTACTTGTAGAAAGCCCGGATATCGATCCCAATTCATCAGATGGCGATGGCCTAACACCACTATCGTATGCTGCCAAGTGGGGGCGCGAGGATCTAGTGAAGAGGTTTTTAGAACATGAGAGTGTCAATCCCGATTTACCGGATAAGAGTGGCCGAACACCCCTATCATATGCTGCCTCGGCAGGGCACGAAGGCGTAGTGAAGCTGCTTCTGGGGCGCGGGGATGTCAATCCTAATTCATTGGATCGCGATGGTCAGCCCCCGCTATCATATGCTGCCGCAGGAGGACATAGAGGTGTGGTGAAGTTACTTGTGGAAAGCCCGGATATCGATCCCAATTCATCGGATAGCGATGGCCTAACACCACTATCGTATGCTGCCAAGTGGGGGCGCGAGGATCTTGTGAAGAGGTTTTTAGAACATTGGGGTGTCGATCCCGATTTACCGGATAAGAATGGCCGAACACCCCTATCATGTGCCGCCTCAGCAGGACATAAGGATATAGTGGACCTGCTCCTAGGATTCGAGGACGTCAACCCCAATTCATTGGATAACGAAGGCCAAACGCCCCTATCACGCGCTGCCTCAAGAGGACATGAAGGTGTAGTGAAGCTGCTTCTAGGGCGCGGGGGCGCCAATCCTAATTCATTGGATCGCAATGGTCAGACCCCACTATCATATGCTGCTGCAGGGGGGCATGGAGGTGTAGTGAAGCTACTTGTGGAAAGCCCAGATATCGATCCCAACTCATCGGATGGTGATGGGTTAACACCCCTATCGTATGCCGCCAAGTGGGGGCGAGAGGATCTTGTGAAGAGGTTTTTAGAACATTGGGGTGTCGATCCCGATTTACCGGATAAGAATGGCCGAACACCTCTATCATATGCTGCCTCGGCAGGGCATGAAGGTGTAGTGGAGCTGCTTCTAGGACGCCGGGATGTCAATCCCAATTCATTGGATAGCAATGGCCGATTCCCGTTATCATATGCTGCTGCGGGGGGGCATGGAGGTGTAGTGAAGCTGCTTGTGGAAAGTCCGGACATCGATCCCAATTCGTCGGATGGCGATGGCCTAACACCCCTATTGTATGCTACCAAGTGGGGGCGAGAGGATCTAGTGAAGAGGTTTTTAGAACATGAGGGTGTCGATCCCGATTTACCGGATAAGAATGGCCGAACATCCCTATCATATGCTGCCTCGACAGGGCACGAAGGTGTAGTGGAGCTGCTTCTAGGACGCCGGGATGTCAATCCTAATTCGCTAGATAGCAATGATCGACCCGCGCTATCATATGCTGCCGCGGGAGGACATGGAGGTGTGGTGAGGTTACTTGTGGAGAGTCCGGGTATCGATCCTAATTCATCAGATGGTGATGGCCTAACACCCCTGTCGTATGCTGCCAAGTGGGGGCGAGAGGATCTAGTGCGGCTGTATTTACAACATTGGGGCGTCAATCCTGATTTATCAGATAGTGATGGCCGAACACCCCTATCATTTGCTGCCTCAGGGGGATATGAAGGTGTAGTGAAGGTGCTCCTGGGACGCGGCGATGTCAATCCCAATTCATCGGATGGCAGCGGCCTGACACCGCTATCATATGCTGCCATTTCAGGGGCTCCCGGTGTAGTGAGGCTACTTCTAGAATCCCGCGGTGTCAATCCCAATTCACCGGATAGCAGTGGCCGGACGCCCCTATCGTTTGCTGCCTCGAGGGGACATGAAGGTGTAGTGGAGATGCTTCTACAGCGCGGGGACGCTGATCCCAATTCATCTGATGGCAATGGTCTGACACCCCTATCATATGCTGCTATTACCGGGGCTCCGGGGGTAGTGAAGCTATTTCTGGCATCCCATAGTGTCAATCCCAATTCATCGGATAGCCGTGGTCGAACGCCCCTGTCATATGCCGTCTTCAGAGGGCATGAAGGCGTAGTAAAGGTACTTCTAGAACATGGAGATGTCAATCATAATTCACCTGATTACAACGGCCAAACACCCTTATCATACGCTACCACGATGAGGCGAGAGGGTGTAGTGAATCTACTGTTGGAGGCCAGAAACTCCAATTCCAAATCGTTGGAAAAACCTAAACAATCGCACTCATACCTAGCCCTACGCCACCTTATCACTGCTCTTGGCGCTAGTTTCGGATTTCCTTTTTTCCTTTTGACTTTATTCCTACTTATTTTTCTGTTTTTCTGCTTTTTGCGTTTCTAGAGTATGATAGCATAGGTATGGGGGAATTCTCATAACTTATTTCACGCCATCCATGGCGCTTAGTGGTTGATATTCTAGCTTTGGTTAGATTTGGAGGGTTCTGTAATCTTGCCTGTACAGTACGACCTTTACGTTTCTTTTTCTGTGTCCATTTTCCATTGAGATTGTCCTTGTGCAGTATTCCTAGCGTATCACATTAGTAGAAGTTTTCATTCATAATACACATCTTTGTTACATATCATAACGAGGCAGTCAGCCAGCTCTGAGGGTGGGGAGAGGGTAGGTTGTGATTAGGATTTGGCCGAAGGAGCGAGAGACAACGGGCATGCTGCTATCATAGTTCTTTGAATGTCTTAGAGTGCAAGTTAGGGCTGCCGGGGAAAGTTGGAGCGGTTGCCACTGATAGGTAGGGTATGGTAGCCCATTGGCAACCCGGATTGTGCTATGGCATCTCCTAGTTTGAATGAACATGAGCGAGTGATTTCTGAGGACAGCGACGCACTAGTGCCTCTCCGCCAAAATCCCATTCCCCCATTTGTAGTAGCGCGTGTGGGCCGGTTCTTTTCCGATATGATAGCGCATCCGTGGCGTCCAGCTAGAAGTGGGGTCTAACTATTCAGGGCATTTCCCGTAGATGTACGCAGCTGCCATATGAATTTCAAACTCAATATATATTAAACTAAACCCCGGGACTATATGGGCAGTAGGATATGCTACAGCATCAAGCGGTGAATTTATAATCACCTCCCCAGCTCGAACTTACAAGAGATTGAAGTGAAAATTCATACAAAATGGATCAACTAACTCTTATTTATTCCACATGAACTACCGGTATGACACCACTTAAAAGGGAAAGAAATGATAGGAAAGAAAGCGTAAAAAGAGGTGTAAATGACCAACACCCCCTCCACTCACAGGTGTACCTCACTTCCGGCGAACAAAATTTCGATAGCTAGCCACTCATCCTCTCTAATTCGTCATTCTCGCTAGCTCCCCACAGTTTCTATTGTTCCTGGCAGATCCAGAGAGTCTCCCGCACGGGTATAAACTAGTACCTGATGGAGCCTAAGGAAAGCACGAAAGGAACGAACAAAAGTGCAATCGCAATAGGCTCTAGGAGGAAAGGCAGAAGATGGAGGAACGGTGCTCTGGTTCGCTCTACTCTCTCTAGCTAGGGACAGGTTAGGAGATATATGTCTCCGTCTAACTAACAACAACCGAACACTCCCGAAACTCAACGAGCTCTAAGGAAAGCACACGCGGTTGACAACAAAAAAAAACCTAATCCCCAGCAATCTAGAACCATCCTGATATCCCATGATCCTCCGTGATCCATAAAGCCTCTGCCCCAACACCCGTATGCCTAGTGGCATAGGGTATGAAAGAAACCATAGAACCAATACACCTATGCCGGTAGGCATAGGGTGGAAAACAACAACCCACCACAAAATGCCAAACCGCCAAAAACCACAAAGCAACATGCCCAATAACCGTCTAAGTTATCTCCTAGCCGTATACCCGCAAACCTGCATATCCGCTCAACCGCATAACCCCATACCCTACAGGCAATCCAACAGTACCGGTGACGGGCTCCCTGACTAACTTACCCTTGGGTTGGATGGTGTGTCGCGCGTGCCGGATCCACCCGCGTGTGTATGACCGTGACCTCCTACTAAACCGAACAATAAATGACCGGGAATTGACCTGACGGTGACCTGCTTATTTCGCTGGATAAAGAGTGGATACACAGAGAGATGCGGGAACCAATTGCCAGTGGGATAGAAGAAGGAAACGTTGTCTATTCAGTGATTGCCTGGTGTGGTTGCGCCTATCTAAACTAAGAAAGAGAGAAGGCTTATGAGCAGAAAATTCTGCACGCTAAGCTATCTACAAACATAGGGTTCTAGTGCGTATCCAAACGCTATCCTGACTGCTGAAAACTACCCTATGACGAGCGCCCTAGCTCACAACTCCACACCGGTGGTCCACTCGTGTGACCTGTGGTCCAGCCATTACCGGTATTACTGCGACCTGGCGTATCACTTCGTCGGGCGGTCGTCCTTGCCGAACACTGCAGCCCTTAAGAATCGCATCACTCGCTAGCTATCAATTGTGGTCCCGTTAAGTCTGGTTTTCTTGGCAGTCACTCACGTGAACGCCGATTCATTGTCTTTAATTCACCGTAGTTTACTCAATATACCCTCACCACTCCCAGAAGCAGAAATCTCAAGTAACCTTCACCATCACCGTCTCATTCTTTGCGCCCTTCTCAGAGTGCAGTGCATTGATGAAATTGGGTTTCAGCATTATCGTAGGAACCCATATCCTGCAGGTACAGTGCCACGCGGACACCAAGTTCTTCGGCAGTGGGATCTGTTGAATTTTGGGTCGCGGCGAGTGCATGGGGAATATATGCAGGGCAAATGTATCCCAGCTCATCCTGAGATTGAGGGAAGATCCGTGAAATTACTTTCAGTGCAGCCCGCCTCCCTTGATTCAGCTCGCTGGTTGGCAAATACTTCTGTAAGGACAATTGGACTAAACGATCAAGGTCATAAAATGTCCTGACCTTGCATCCACATCTGACCATCGTAACCAGCGAGAATCCCAATAGTTTTCCAATAGCACAACGAAAATCAGCCGAATGATCCATCCCTTTCAGACCGTACTGGGTCAGAAGCTCCTCAGGTATGTTTTGATGATTGAAGAACGCCATTATTCGTAGAAGATCCGCCGCTAGAGGCATTTGTTGCCTGATTTGGGCGAAGGTGGCAAAGTACGTGCTCAGGACACTTTCATGGGCGGCTTCTCGTTGGATGTCATAAAATGGCCACGAAAGTAGGTCCTTCATTCGTTCCTCATTCTCCCGGAAAATATTCCAGTAAATGGATGGCGGTGTTGCATTCTTAGTCATGTAGGCTGCCGAACCTACGACAGCTAATGGTAGGTGATGCACTGAGCTCAGGATCGCTGCGACATCCTCTTTTTCTTTATCTTCCAAACTGTCCCAGCCGTCAAAGCGTTTTGAAAACAACTCCTGGGCTTCTTCTTCCCCCATTTTTCCAACCTCAATCGTTGTCGAGCACTGCGGTTCTGCAACCTGTCGGGATCGAGTTGTAAATATGAGAGCCCCATTAATCGCTTGTGGTATAAACTTGGCGATTGGACTGTCGTTGGTGGCAAAATCGGCTTCGTTATCGGCGTTGTCGATAACTAGAATCCAGGTACCACTGTCCCGACCTTCAAACCACCGCTTTACTACTAGCAGTCTCGCTTCGTTTGTCTCGGCGCTGTGTAGAGGAATCTGAACATGCTGCGCAATAGCCCTGAAGCCCTCGCTAAATTTTGATACCCCACTTCCTTGCACCCAGAAAATATTACAATCGCTCTCGTTGGCGCGCTGATGAACATATTCGAGGGCAATCTGAGTTTTGCTAAGGAATGTTAGTGCACCCTTCATACTGCGGGATATATAATAAATATAAATACTAGTACTTACCCGGAACCGCCTAATCCATAGAGCGCGACCCGGTTGTGACCCTTGCGCTCGGAACATCTCTTGATCGACTCAACGAGACATTTGCGGTCAATGAACCTGCTGTTCCTGCAATATGGAATTAACCGATAAGGCCTAGGTGCTTATTTGAGTTAAGATAGCACGTTAGTTCTTCGCCAAATATCCCCCAGGGATTCTAATAATACCTGCCCCGCCTACCCCAGGTACACTGCCTTGATTTCGAACTCCGAAATCGGTCACACTAGGCAGCATAAACGTATTAATGTTATTAAAACTACCATTAGTATTGCGATCCCCCGTATTCCCACTCCAGCTTCCGGGGATGTTGGATTGGGCTTGGCTAACACTAAAAAGGTTGTCAGTAGCGTGAGTCTCATCTTTGGCACCAGTGATTTTAAAAAGACTAGCATACTGAGCAATCGGGTTGAACATTAGGGTATAGCTCGATCTGGAGTTGTTTTCGAAGATCGGATCTTGTGGTAAGAGGATGCTACGGGCTTGTTTAGAGTGATGTCCCTTTGCGCGCCCTAAAACAAGCGCGTGGGGAGAGATATGCCTGGCAGAGAGCCTAACCCCGGGTACCGAGGTAAATAATTCCCCGCGTCTGGATCTGTCGGAGAGCAGAATTCTAGTGAGTGGTGCCCGAGTCTGGTGAGGGCTAGAGTTCTCGTGTAGCGTATATGTATTGGAGTACAGAGTCGATGGGGGATCTAGAAAATAGAGAACAGAAGTTTGAGTGGCCTAGCGAACGAAAGAGCGGTGAAAATTGGAGGAAACCGTGTCCCCCGCCATTGCCGGCTCTGTGGGGGTTTGGGCAAAGTAATTGGCTAGGCTTGGGGCTTGGGCCACGGCAAGTCCGCTGCAGGCACTTGGGCGGATTGGATGCCACAAAATATGTGAGACAACGGGAAGAACCTCCCGAGCGCGATGCAGATCCCGGCAACCTACAGTACCAGTCGTTGCCCAAGGCCCTTTCAAGTATTTCCATCGAGGTGTCTACCGGTAGGTTATCGGGGAAACCATCAGCTAAGTTGCCAACACTCATTCGCATATGCCGGGATTGGTGGTGTCTCCTGCTTTCGCATTTAATAGGTTTTGTCGAACAGCAAAACCGATACGCTGGACAAATGAGCGGAGTAGTTCTGAGAACTTAGGTGTGATCTGGGACACAGCCCCGATAGCGAGAATGTCACAAAACATTTAAAACAGTGAACCCAGAAAATGCAATATATCTATATCTAACGAGAAAGCCCAAGTTCCAGAGTAGTTATATCTCTAGGCATCTCAGGAAAGGCACTTGGTTGCGCAATCCCTTCGCTTGATTCCGAATTTCGGATTCGTTTCGGGCGGCCTGGTGCACGAGCAATCGATTCTATGGCACACTAAGGATAAGACTACCTAACACATTGTTTCTGATGGCATAGAGCTCTATTGTATGCAAGTAGCTAACTTAGATTTCCCATGGTCTTAGCGATGGTAAGACCATAAGTCCTCTGATGCTAGCCTGAGAGCTGGTTTCCGTTGCATCTTGACTAAGCGGTACCTCTAGTTCTCTGACGCGTACACTGCCACACTGCCCAACCACATTTCCAACACGATCTCCCATCTCTGAGTCCCATATCCTAATGCCGCAATTATCTTCCCCTTCCTCCTCTGATTCTGGGTTCATGCTTTGTGAACTGGACATTTGAGTAAAAGCTAGGTATTTCCTTCCCCGATAACTTGCTCGGCTAATGTCATGGAGATTAGAGTTGTGTGGAACGCGTGTATTCCAGCTCTCAACTCTGTCCCCAATCTCCCCTGGAGTAGCACGGCCACTAACAGGTAATAATTCCCTCTGAGTCTCTTGTCCTGTATTCTAATCGTAAGCTAATGTTCTCTACAGTCAAATCTCGCTCTCCCAGAACTCGATAATATGGATACCGAGCTGTCTCGTATGAAATCCTGTGAATTCACAAAGTTTTTACAGCAAAGCTTGACCTATTGTCCCAGATCACTTGTTGCCCTGAACAAATTCTTTGGATTTTGGTCATCCAAGATAGTAGGTACCACTCTACTAGTCCTTGAAGAGTACATACACGCTTGGTCATCTGGGATGGCCAAATTTCATGAATTTGTTTTGGGATCACGGGTGATCTGGGATAAGGGGTCAGGTTTTAGTGCAGCGAAATTTGGAATTCATAAAAATTAATACGGAGAAGCGAGATATTCAGATTATCGAGATCTGGGATCTGGTGACTGAGTAGATGGAATGATAAGTACCCTGCTCATTTGGCTGATGGAAGTCGCGGTATGCTAACTCAAGATTAAGCATAGGTAAGGGTAAACGGGCAGGACTCAGAGGAGAATATGGTCGTTGATAGGCCTGGGGAGTGGATTGTATTGGTGATAGAAGTCCACGAGGTTGGGTAAGACTTGTTCTTCGTGCTTGGTTGTCTAATCTATTAACTATGATTAAGAATAAAAGAATTAGAATAATACTTAAGGTGAGTGATAGGTTGGGAATTCATACGAGAGGTTGGGATACTGCTAATTTGAAATGGATTGAAATTATAAAAATTATTGAGAATCTAGTATAGGTATAAGCATTCCCGTCAGTGAATCTACGAGACTAGAGAGCAATATTCTAACCGGTAAGCTTATAGATTGATTATCTTGATTAAGGGAAACGGATGGAAGAGCTGAGGAGGGTAACCCTAATTGAGATTCCTCTGGGATTTGCAATAGGTGTCGATCGAGTAGTAAGTTAACTTCCCTTAATAATGCATTTACAAATGCTAATGCAGCGGCTGGCTGAGACTCTTCTAGTGTATAAAAGGTTGATCGTATACGCTCGTTTACTTCTCGAACTTGCAACACTCGAGTTACTCTTCCCTCAGTTGCTCCCACCTCAGCAGTTTCTCTGGGGTTACGGGAATTTGGAATAGGAGTTTCGAATACCTCCATTCCCTTTTCACGGAACTTAATGCTGTACATAGTCCAAATATCTTCCGTAAGAAAAGGAGTTTGTCGGTCTTTTTGAAAAATATGCCGGCATGGGAGCTGATATCGATGAAAGAATCGGCAAAAGCAAATGTAAATAGAATTAATAAATTCAAAATCTCCAGCAATTTTTCCTTCTTGAATGCGTGAATTGACTTTTGACTCTTCAGCACTTATAAGCTTTTGTACTGAGTATGGAAAGTGGCCTAATAAGGGATATCGTTTGGTAAGAGAAGTTTGTAAAGTTTGCTCATCTAGCTGTGACTTTTTTAACCGATTATCGATATCATGAGCACAGTCATGAACTGTTCGAACACATCCCAATATCCCATGCTTACTAGTCTCGCCTTTAACTAGTCCAGCACTACCTTTGAGCTTCT